>Ga0315285_10004129_pt1 | contig 15080 bp, 8 predicted proteins | sample YL17G09_36_MG_FD_203698 | JGI IMG/M metagenome (GOLD analysis project Ga0315285, IMG submission 203698) | Sediment microbial communities from Yellowstone Lake, YNP, Wyoming, USA - YL17G09_36 | ecosystem: Environmental > Aquatic > Freshwater > Lake > Sediment | place: USA: Wyoming | collected...
GTCGAAACGAACTGCTCGATGCCGTCCACGCCCATGAAATAGCTGAAATGGGTGTTGCGGAACTCCGTCTTCAGGCACCGCTTCTGCTGCTCTTTCACCCGCCGGCGCGCCTCCAGGGCGATCCGCAGGACCCCTTCAAGTTCCTCGTCGGGGATCGGCATGTCCGGTTCGGGGAACAGCAGCTTGAGCAGGCCGCTAACGGTCTTGCTCACCGCTTCGATATCCCGGCCGCTCAGCGCTCCGCCCCAGTGCGCTCGGCCTTGCAGCGCCGATATCCGCGTCCCTTCGCGCAACTTCGTCCAGCACTCGGACAGGAAATCGGTCACCAGACCGAAGTGGTCCGTCAGGTGGTCGTCCGCCTTGAGCTTCGGGAAGTCCCAGCCGGGCGCGTAGGCGTGGATGCGGTCCATGAAGGCCGTGTCGTTGCGCATCTCCGGCGGCAACGGGCTGAGCAAATGGCCAATCCGCTGCTGCTGCTCCACGTCCACGTCGAAGTTGCCCACCATCACGATGCCGCCCGACGCGCGGATGCTCTCCTTGCCGCGCGAGAACTCGCCGGCGGCCATGTAGCCTTTGAGGATGTTCACGCCGTCCTTCTGGTCGAACGAGATGCCCGACACCTCATCGAAACACACCACGTCGTAGAGGCACACCAGTCCCCGCTGGCCGCTGGCCATGTTCACGAACATCTTTGCGACCGTCGCCTTGCCGCCCGATATCAGGTGCGAGTACGGCGAAATCTGCTGGTACAGGTGGCTCTTGCCCGTACCGCGGGGGCTGAGTTCTACGAGGTTGTAGTTCCGCTCGACGAACGGGACCATTCGCAGGAGCACCACCATCTTTGCCCGGTTCGACATCGCCGTCGGCTCCAAGCCGATTGAGCGAAGAAGAAAGTCCTTCCACTCTGCGGTAGTGAACTGCTCGCGACCCTTCTTGAGCGTTACCAGCACGTCCGGCTTGGAGAGCTGGATCGCCCGCAGGCTCTCGATGGCGAATGGCCGGCCGTACTTTTCTTCCGCGATGGCCGCGTCGTAGGTCAGCGACACCTCGGCATAGAAGCCGTCGGTCAGCATCCGCTCGTGCTCGTGGACGAGCGTGTCGGCGATCCGCACGTCTTTCAAGCCCAGGCTCGGCAGTTCCACGAGGAACGAATCGGTCTTGGAGTCGAGCCGGGCCTTGACGATGTCGATCAGCTTCACCGAGCCCTTCTCGCGCGCCCGCGCCTTGAAAAGCTCCTGCTCGTTGGTGCGGATCGTGCGGTCCTGTAGCTGCCGCTCGACGATCTTCAAGCCCTCGTCGATCTCCTGCTCGTTCACCGTCGCGCAGTACCGCCCGAGTAGGAACTCGACGACGTATGTGGGCACCGGATACTGCCGGCTGTACCGCCGCACGAGGTCTTTGCGGACCAGGTAGCCGTCGAAGGCCGATGCCGCGAGTTGGTCCAGATGGTCGAGTTCCATGTTACTTGTCACCTCCAACAGTGGTCGCCTCTTTGCAGACCACGCGCCCGGACGCATCGACAATGACCAGGCTGGCCATCGTCCCTTCGAGGGAATCGTCAGCGACCAGCAGCGCGGCCTTGCCGTCGGCGTCCAGTGGCTTGGGGCCGGTAATGCTTGAGTTCGGGACGTTGGGCTTCGTCCGCAGGTCGGCCAGCAACCCTTCCGCCGCCGGCTGCACGCTCACCCGGCAGCGCAGGCCCACCCACTGGACCTCGCGCACCGTGACAATCACGCCGGCTGGCGCGCCCGTCGAGGCGAACGTCAGGACCGGAACCAGGCACTCCTGCAAGCTCGCGCCGCCGTGGGCATACTCCTGTCCGGCCACGAAGCAATGCACCCCCGGCGCGTAGGCGAACCGCTCCTGCGGGTTCCACGACCAGCCGGCGACGGGCACCTCCACGTGGGAACTGTCCTTGATCGACGCGCACCGAGACCAGCGGCTCTCGGCCAGGTACCTTGGCAGTTGCACCTTCGGCATCCCGCCGGGTACCAGCAGCCAGCCGTGGTCGGTCACGACGCGCACGCGCTTCCAGCCGGCTTCAAGCAACCCCTGCACCCGCTCCAGTAGAAGTTCCAACTGGTCTTCGATCCGCGCCGCCAGCTTCCCCGGGAGGTGGTGCCCGAGCTTGTCGAACTCGCCGTACTCCGTCCAGCCGCGGGCGTTCTTGGCCCGCGCGTCACCCGACTCTGCCGGCCCGAGCACCTGGAATCCCTCGGCGGACAGCAGCCGGCGGAATCGCTCGGTGTTCAGCCCTTCACCGGTGTCGGCTGTCTCCGGGCAGAAGTCCGCCCCCAAGTTCCCGCCGCGCAGCTTTCCGGCAACCGGCGACGCCGCTGGCTTGGCCGTCGCCGTCACCGTGGGCAGCGCGGCCCAACGCCAACCGGCGGACACCTCTAATTGCCGCTCCCCAGCCATTGCCGCGAGCCGCTGGCCGATATCGAACCGCAACCCGTCGGCGAACAGGATGCACTCGCCCGCCTCGGCCGCGACGCCTTCCTGCTGCGCCACCGCAGGCAGGGCCTTCGCCGCCACGCATTCCTGAAAGTGCCTTGCGGTGTCTTCTAACCACGGCAGGTACACGCATCGCACCGCCTGCTGGACGGCCGCAGTGTCTTCTGCCGTCTTCACGCAGGCCAGCGCCCGCATGGCGCCATCGTCGGCCAGATACCCACCCTCGGCATAGAGCTTGGCCACCGCGTCGGCGGAATCGCCGCCCAGCGTCGTCGCGGTCCGCTTGGCCAGCAACGCCAGGTGCTCCAGGGCGTTGGCCAGCGGGCACATGCCTAGCCGCGCCCACACCCATTTGCGCCGTGGACCGTGCTCGGCCTCCAACTGCTCCAGGCGCCGCCGCGCTTCGGCCAGCTTCATCGAGCCGACCTCCACTAGTGCCGCCCGCAGCACGTTTTCCATCGAGTCGTTCTCGTCCGGCCAGGGGTCCTTTTCAAAGATCAGCGTGCCCCTCGGCTTGGCCCGCCGCAAAAGGTCCGGTATGCCTGGGTACAGCGCCGGCGACTCGGCGAACCGCTCCCACACGCCGTACCAGGCGTCCTTGCGTTGCCCGAGCTTCTCGCCGCCGACGATTTCGCCGTCGGTCTCCGGATCGAAGCCATAGTCCTCCCGGCAGCGGTTGCGGAACGCCGACCACTTTCCTTCGTCCCACTGCCCGCGGGTGCCGTCCGGGTCGCCCAGCCACAGCAGCAGGTCGCGCGGCGTATCGCCGATCATCAGCCGGTCAAAGTCCTCGGCCTCCAGCCGCTTCGTGCGCAGCCGCGCCGCCGGCGTGACCGCCAGTTGCGACAGCGCCCCCTGCATCGCCTGGAGCGTGAGCTTGTCCTCCGCCACGTCCAGGCCCAGCCCGCCGTCGTCGGTTACCAAGAACGCGCGGACCGTCCAGTCCTTTCCGTTCTTCTGCGTCCAGACCGTCCCGCGGTACTGAAGCTCGACCAACGGTTTGAGTGAGTCGGGGCATTCCTCGACCGCCCGGAGCGTCTGGCGGCTCACGCCCGGCATGTAGATCACGGGCACGGTGTCCGCCGGCCAGTCAAGGTCGGGGAACTTGTCCGCCCGCACCGCCGGCTCGATGATGCACCGCAGCCAGATCGTCGGCCCGGTCCGCGTCGCCGGGTCGTAATCGCCCAGCGTCAGCAATTCAGGCATCAGCCCGCGCAGTTGCTCCACGATCGGCCGCCACTGGCCATCCGCGTCGGTCCACAGCACCGCCGCCGGCGCTACCACGTCGCCGGGGTTGTATCGCGCGGAGTGCGCCAGCGAAGTGCGGACGGCTTCAAGGAGTGTTCTTGCCTCCCTCATAGCGTGGCTCCAATCGCCTTACCCAAGGCCTGAAAGAGCCGATCGCACCACTTGCAGTGCTTGCGCACCTCGGCGGGGTCCACCTTCTCCAGCAGCTTCGCCCCGTCACGAATCTTCTGGTATTCCTTGGCCGGTGTTGGGCTGGTGGCCTTCTTCAGCGCATTATTGATGTCTCTCTTCTTGCGGGTCTCTGCTTGATTTGCTGGCGGGAGAGCCCTCACGCTAAAATTCCCGCCGTAGTGCTTCTTCAACCCAGCAGGATCGGCCAGAAACCAAGCCTCCATGCACGCGACCATCATTTGGCATCTGGAGTTATCCGTTCCAGCAGGCGGCACCCAGCCGTCGCCAGGCCGGTTCTTCAAGTGCTCCCATGCCGAGACGGTGATGGCAATCGGCACCTCCGAGTCGACGAGCAAAACGTTGAAAGCATTTTGCTGGTTTCTCAGAGCATCCACGAAAGCGTCGTAGGCTTGCTTTCTTCCACCGCACGGGATCACCTGCCACCCAATGCGGCGTCGACGGACCTCACTCAACACCGACCCGAGAAACGTACACATCCCATCACGAAACGGCCTTCTGGTTGCGCTCCTTGGCCCGCCACCTTCGACGTAGATTGCAATGCGATTCACCACAGGTTACCTCCCAACTTGCCGGACTGCCATATCTCGCCCAGGCGATAGTCCCTGAGCCAATGTTCAAGTTTGCGGGCGTCCAATCTCTGCAGCGTCGTCCCGTGTTCGAGGTAGTCACAAACCAGCACGGACTCAACCTGCTCCGTCAGGGCCGAAACCAAGACATCCGAGTGCGTGGTCACGACCAACTGGGTCTTTCCCGATGCTTCCACTAACAAGTCCGCCAGCAGCGATACCACATCGGGATGCAGCCCGAGTTCGGGTTCTTCGATGCAGAGCAGCGACGCGGATGCCGCATTGAAGAGGATGGCCAGAATCGACAAGAATCGGAGGGTTCCGTCAGAAAGCCGTGAGGCCGGCACCGGTGCGCTCAGGCCGTCTTCATGCAGGAATATTTGGACCGAAGCGGCCACAATCCTGGTCGTCAACCGCTTGTATCGCGGGAGGAATCGCGCCATCAGTTTGTTGAAACGGTCCCAATCGTTGCGGTGCTCCAGGTCGTTGAGTACGAGTCCCAAATTGACTAACTGGGGCAGAAGTTCGTCGGTCGGCAGATCGCCCTGCTGGGGCTTGCGAAGCGGGGCCGAACGTCCGAAACTCCATTCTCTGAACACTTGGATCGATCCGAATCGATTCGCGACCGCGGCAACCTCAGGATACAGGTCAGGCTCCTTCCGCTGCGAGAGAATCGACTGCGTGGGGTCGATGCTCTCTCGCTTGAGTTTCCGCTGCCTGTATCTGCGCTTCGTGGTCTGGTCCGCCACGGTCTCGCTGACATTGATGGTCGGGTGACCGTTCTGAAACCGGTAGTAGAATCGGAGGTCCTTCGCCCGCAGGTCGGCCTTCGCCACCGCCTCCAACAGCTCGTCAATGATTTCCAGTCGGCCGGCGCTTTCCGTGAACTCGATCCCGTAACGCAACGCCGGTATGCCGTTGAGGGGGGACAACCGGGCCTCGAGGCGGGCTGACGATCCCCCCTCGTCTCCGTGCCAGATCCAATCGCTCGCCGTCCCGCCGACTCGGATCGCGCCGTTGAAGTCCGCCGGCGTCGCGTGCAGCAATTCGATCGCTTCGATAAAGTTTGACTTGCCCACGCCGTTGGGACCGATCAGGACGTTTAACTCAGTCAGCTCGACCGGTTCACTGCCCGGCCCGAAGGACAGAAAGCCCTTTAACTGGAGACTGTCTAGCAGCTTGTTGCTCATGGTTTGCCCTTTCCAGCCCTTTCGCGGGCGGCTTGTTTGGCCTTGTTCGTGTAGTGGCAGTCATTGGGGCGGTTGCCGTCCGGCTCCTTGCCTGTGCCCATGAAGTCCTCGGTCTTCTCGTCCCAGTTCCAGAACCACGGGAACTCGGTCTTGGGGCGCTCTGGTTCCTTGCCACGGTCCTTGGTCCACTTGACGTTGGGCTTCCAGCGCAGCACGCCTGCGCCGCCCCGGCCGGCGGGCAGGTCAGACGCCACGAACGGTCGGATGTTCATCCGCACGCCGTCGTTGATGTCCGGCTCCCAGCCGATGGGCTGTCCGGCCAGCGGCTTCCAGCGGACGAACAGGTCGAAGGGCGGTTCGCCTTCGAGGATGGCTTCCAGCCGCTTCTGGAGTTCCAGCGCTGCCCCAAGCCGGTCTTCCGCGCCGCCCTCGCCGCGCTTCACGCCATCCTTCTGACGGGTGATCCACTCGCCCAGATAGGAATAGGTGAGTGATTCAAGCAGCTTCCGCCCCTTGCCCTTGCCTTCGCAGAGCTTGTGATAGTTGACCAGGGCATGGAAGCCGTCGCGCTTGCGGCCGTCCCAGATGTGCCAGAGGAACGGGCGGTCGTGGAACAGCTTGCAGTGCTCCTCGAAGAAGCCATTGCGGAGCCAGTCGTCCAAGTCGGTCCCGCCGGCCAGTTCGCGCACCTTCGCCGGCTTGACGCCCGCCGCAGCCAGAAGCGCCAGCAGCCGCTCGGCCGCGGGTTCCTCTCCGCGCACCGACGGGATGCAGACGATCCCGTCGGCGGCGGCGAACGTGGCCAGATCATCGCACCGTTTCACCAGCGCCCGCGCCCGTTTGCTCAGGCGCATCTCGTCGTCGAGCTCCGCGGGCCAGCGGTAGCTCAGCAGGCGTGCTACACCGGCCAAGAGCGGGGCCGTCGATTCCTCCGGCCGGCCGTGGAAGAGCCACTGCGTCGGGTCGTCGCTCTCCGGCTCGGGCAGGCCGTTGGGGTATTTCTCGGCCGCGACCTTCTGCCAGTGGGCGAGGTCGAAGGGCACTTTGGCGAGCGATGCGTTCGTGACCTTCGTTGCTTGATCGATTCGGCGTACTGCACCCACAAATCCTGGTGAGGTACAAAACGACCAAATTGCGGGAAGGTGTGCTGGATCGTGTGGCACAACTGCCGCGGCATTAGTATCGACGGGTTCGCCTGAGTAGAATGTGCCGGCCAGACCCGACATCTGATTTATGACAACACCCTGTTTCCCCCAGCCTTCCTCGCCACGTACGTATGCGACACCGCGACGCACTGCGTCCTCGAAGTGTTCGTTCCAGAGCAGAACCCACTCGCGCCCACCGAACGCCACTGAACGATCGACTGTTGTTTGCCACCAACGACAATCGGTGGATTTCTTGGCGCTCTCCCAGAAGTTCCTGCCATACCGATAGAGATCTGCTGGAGATACCCCTTGTAGACTCGCGGCATAGTCGCGAAGAAGCGCAACACTTGACTCGATATGAAGAGTGATTCGCGCATCTGGATTCTTCAGTTGATCGGTCTGCCTGGTCATCGACAGCGGGGCGGTCATGTCGCCGCGGAGCATGGTGGCCTTTACCTCTTGTCGCTTATCCTCAGAGACATCGATTCCCAACAGTTCTTGAGTAACGGATGGCTGCACCGCGCATATGACGATTAGTGCGGTGGTGGATGCCCACCAGTTCATGTCTTGAAATGCGTTTGGTCCCAGTCGTACTGCGGCGGCCCATTGGCGCCGCTGCAAGAGCGACCGACGAAGCCGGGTGTATGAAGTGAGAAACAACCAGTTCTGCGGGGTTACGATCGCGACAGCACCGCTACTGGCACAGAACTCCAAGCAACGAAGAACGAACGTTGTTGACAGGTCTGCCTTTCCTTCTTTGTAGTGCGATTCAGCATAGGTTTTGAGGCTGTCAATCTGCTTGGCGCGTCCGAGGTACGGCACATTCGTAATGACGAGGGTATACTTGCCAGCGAGGAGGTCGGCGGCCTTGACCATGCCGGCGGCGGCGATGGCCCGCTCGCGAGTTTCGTCGTCGGCCTTCTCGGCCGACATTATGGCGGTCAGATACGGCTGGATCGTCTCGTAGTCAGCGGCGATCAGGTCGGCGGGAAGCTCGGCCGGGTTGATGAGCGACCCCAGCGTGGGCGCCTGCGAGAAGAGCCGGTGCAGGTTCAAGAGGCCATTCTTGATCGCATCGCGCCGGCCGGCAGGCATCGGGATGCCCGACTGCTCGGCCAGTTTCACCCACTCTTCAGCGGTGCTCTGCGGCCCGATGCCCGTGCAGGCGATGTGCAGGCCCGGCAGCGGACGATATCCGCCGGCATCTGGATACATCCACGCGGCAAACGCCAGGGCGAACGCGGCGATCTGGCAGCACCGCTCGTCGATCTCCAAACCATGTAGGTTGTCGCGGAGGACGGCATCGACGGCTTGGGCGGGCGATAAGCCCTCCTCGGCCATGCGGATCGGCACAAGGTGGTGCAGGGCCGCGACCAGGAAGTGCCCGGAGCCGCAGCACGGGTCGAGCACCTTCAGTTCCGCGGGGGTCTTCGGCCAGCCGTCGAACGTGCCCGCCGCCGGCCGCCAAGCCGATTTCGGATTTCGGATTTCGGATTTCGGATTGACAGCGCCCGTCTCTTCTCGGACAAATCGCAGATAGTCCCATTCGACGCCCGGTAGAGCAACCTTCTGCCTCAGCTCCGCTTCTGTCTCTGCATTCTTCGCGTCCTCTGCGGTGAGACGCTTTCCGGCCCACCACGCGCCCAGCGTGTTGTGCAGCAGGAACTCCACCATGTACGGCTCAGTGAAGAGCTGCGTCACCGCCGCGATCTCATCCGCGCCGATCTTGACCTCGGAGCGGTTGACCTCATCCTTCTTCTTGCTCTGCCAGAACTGGTAGACCCACCCTAGCGCGTCGGAGGCGGTGAAGACCGCCTGCGGCAGCGACGCCAGCAGCTTTTCCAGCTTGAGCATGTGCTCGGTCGCGAAGGACACCTGGAGCAGCGGGTCGTCGGGCCGGAAGATTTGCGGCAGCATGTCCTGCGCGCAGCGGGAGGCGAAGACCCACACGTCCACGCCTTCTTCCTTGGCCAGTTCCTCGGCCTCGGCCAGGCTGATGGCCATGTTCTCCTGCGGCTCGATCAGCAGGCCGTTCTCGGCCAGGAACCGGGCGAAGAGCATCCGATGCCAGTGCTCGTAGGCGCACTCTTCGACAAGGCGCTTGATCTCCTGCGTGCCATAGGTTGGGTTCGTGCTGGCCGAGTCACGCTTGTCGCCCAGTTGCTTGCCGCGAACGCGGAGGCGGTTGCGGAGTTGCTGTTGATCCGGTTTCTGACGTGGGAATGGCCCGCGATCGTGGACGGCCAATGCCTCCAAAGCGGCGCGAGCGCCGACCTCTGCGGCGTCGCGGGCGTCGATGACCACGCGCTCCAGTTTGTTCCGCAGTTCGCTTGCGAGTGTCGGCATAGGTGCAGTTCCCTCAGGAAATCACAACCGGCCCTGTCTTGAGCTTGTCAACGAGGTTCTTCTCCGTCGCGCGGAGCCAATCTCTGACTTCCTGCTCGGTCTTGAGTGTTCCGCTGGTCAGATGGACGCGCTGGGTCTTGGGCTCCAGCAGCCTGGCCGCGGCCATGGCGGCGCGGGCGAACTGCTGGGGCAACGCGTCGGTCTTGGTCTTCCACGCCGGCAGGGCGGTCTGCTCCAACGCGCGGATCAGGTCGGCCTCTGTGCCGACGGCCAGCCCCGGCAAGGCGTCGATGCCTTCGTCGGCGAGTATCTGGTTCTGCTGGTCGGCCTTGAGCTTCTTCCAGTTGTCGCCGGCGGTCAGCGCGGCCATCTGCTCGTTGTAGGTCTTTTCGTACTCGGCATGGGCCACGGTGACGGCGGCGCGGAGCGCATCGACGGCGGCCTTGCGGATGTCGGGCACGGGATCGCTCGCATCGAGCAGCCGGCGCTCGGACTTCACCGCGTCGGCCTGCTTCCTCAGTTCGTCGGCTCCCGGCATGGCGTCGGCGTGCTTGAGCAGCGTGCAGAGCGTTTCCCATGCCGGCTTGCGCTTGCCGGCCAGTTCGGCCAGCTTGCCCCAGTCCTTGGCCTGCTGGGCGAGCGTGTCGTGTTGCTTGAGGATTTCGGCCAGTTGCTCGGCTGCCCCGAAGCCGCGGAGCGTGTCGAGGTGGGCCGTGGCCGGCCGGGCGGGCATGGGCGGCTCGCCGCCGGCGCGGTCGGCCAGGTCGGCAAGGCGGGCCAGAAAGACGGGGGCCTTGGCGGTTTCCTCGTTGGGCTTGCAGTCCACGCCGGCGTCGTGGAAGAGCTTGCGGAGCTTCATCTTCTCGCGGGCGTTGAGCGTGGCTGTCTCGGTGCGGAAGTCCGTCGCGGATATCTTCGCCTGGTCAAGCTGGCCCTGCGAAAGCGTCATTCCCTTGTGGGTGGCGCGGAGGTGGCCGGTGGTGTGCAGCGTAATGAGCGCGGCGTCCACGGCGTCGCGCGGCCAGCCGTAGGGACTGGCCTCGAAGGCATCGCGGACTTCCTTGCCGCGCTTGCCCGAGCCGACCTCGGAGAGCACGGCCGCGCAGACTGGGTGCTTCTCGGGCGCATCGGTCCAGTCCACCGCAGACAGGGCCGCTTCGTCGCCGTTCTTGGCGCGGTTGATGACGTTGGCCCAGCGGTTGTCGTCGACGTCTGTAAAGCTCGGGAACAGTCTGGCCAGCGAAGCGTGCGCACCGTCCTCAACCTTTGCGGCAAGCGTCAGTCCCAGGCATTCGTGGCCCCCGCCCTGGAAGACCTTTGCTTGGTCGATCACGTCGTTGACGATCTGACTGCGGGCGGCTTCGGCCGTGGCCATGCGGGTCGCCATGGCGTCGCGGGCCTCACGACCTTCGGGCGTGGTGGGCGTGCCCTTGAAGTCCAGCGTGGACTTGGCGGCCTCATACTCGACGATGGCTTTCTGGAGGTCGTCGGCGCTGGCCTTGGGCACGTAGGCGTAGATGATCGCGCTGTCGCTGCCGGCGGCGCGGGCGTCGTTGACGACGGTGCTTTCCTTCTCGCCCCAGCCGTCGCGGACCCATACCGGGATGTCGCTGCCGCCGGCCGGCGGGGCTTCGGTGCCGAAGTGGACCACCAGCTTCCGCGGCTCCTTGCACTTGCCCTGCGCGAGCTTGATGCCCTTGAGGGCGTCGCCGCAGCGGGCACTGATGAGCGAGCCGCGCTTGCTGGCGAGCGAGGTCAGGTCGCTGTTCAGCCGCGTCTGGCGGTTGCGGAACTCGCGATTCCACTCGCTGCTCTCGCGGGTCTGGAGGCTGTATTCCTCGTCCAGCTTGATAAGCGTGCCGGCGTCCACCAGCTTCTTGAGGATGCGAGGGATTTCCTTCCGAAGGCGCGTGCCGTCGCTCGACAGGTCGGAAACGAGCAGGTCGGCCAGCATCTCCGGAGTGGCGCGGACGCCGATATCGGCCACGGCCTCGCGCGAGAGCTTGCGGATCAGGAAGATCAGCCCGCAAAGCCGCTGGGCGAGCCGGCCGTCGTCGGTCTTGTCGTCGAGGTTGCGGATCGTCTCGTCGATCTCGCGGAGCAGGATGCCGCCGCGGAGCAGGTCCGGGTGAAGTTGCCCGAAGATGAAGTCCGCCGGGACGACGGTGCCCAGCGTTGCCTCGGCCGTCTGGCGGGCGGCTTCGTGCACGATCTTGAGTTGCGTGCGAAGCTGGCTGGCCGTGCCGGGCACGTCCACCGCGCGGAGCACGTGCTCCCAGAATCGCCGGCGAACCGGCAGCAGCGGGTAGTCGTCCACGATGACATCGCGATCTTCGGGGCGGACGGCGATGCGCGTGCCCGCAAGCTGGCGGTCGATCTCGCCGGCGTGGGCGCTGAGCGTATCTTCGATGGCCGTCTTCTTGTCGGCCTTCTTGGCCAGCACGACGCGGCGGGTGACCGTCTCCACGTCGGAGTCCGAGAGTTCCACCGGGATGGTGAACCGGCCGATGAGCCGTTGCAGGAGCGGCATGTTGCCGGCCAAGGCGGTCTGGCCCGCGCCGATCAGCAGCACGCGGCTGTCGAGTTGCTTGCAGAGGGCCTCGGCGACTTCCTGAACGTCGGCCGAGCGGCCCGGATCGTTGCCGATGAAAAGCTGGATTTCGTCCAGCACGATCACGGTGCAGGGGATTTGCCCATCGACCGACAGCACCTGGCGAACCAGGCGGATGAACTCGTTGGTGGAGATATCCTCGACCACCGGGAACTGCGTCCGCAGCGCCGCGCGAGCTTGCTTGAGGTCGGCGGCGAAGTCGGGGTCGGCGTCGAGGACGGCCTTGGCGAGGATGGGGCTGACGTACAGGTCGTGGAGTTCGCCGTAGAACTCCTTGCCGGCGGCTTTGACCGCGGCCTTCACCCGGTCGAAGATACCGTTCTTCTGGAGCCACATGCAGAACTGGGCCTGCGGCAGTGCCTCGGGCAGGCCCTTGGAAGCAAGCACGATGCTCAGCACGGCCAGGCCAACACTCTCGCCGCCGCCCGAAGGGAGCGTCCCCGCAGCGGCGTGCAGGCCCCCGCTGCGCTTGCCCAACGTGTCGAGTTCGCGCAGAAGGTCCTGCACTTCCTGCGGAAGGCGGGCCAGGCCGCGGGCGGTCGTGCCGTCTGTGAAGCGCGTATCGACCCAGAGATGGCGGAACATCTTCAACAGGTGCGACTTGCCGCTGCCATAGAAGCCACTCACCCACGCCGCCGGCTGCGTCGCCGAACTGACGTTGCCGAGGTAGGACTCCAGGATGCGGATCAAGCCGTCCTCGTACTGGCCCTCACACACGAAGTGCTCAAGCTCGTACCGGAGCGTCTCGATTTCCTTGTCGCTTGCGGCCTCGCGCACAGCGGCAACGCCGTCGTTCAGCAGCTTCGATACAGCGGGATCGCGTTGGAAAAGTTCTCGGTTTTTCATCAGTCGTTCACCCCGTTATGGAGCGTGATCGGCACAGCCAGATAGTTCCAGCCGTCCCTTGCGTCCAGGAGCCTGTAGTTGTTGTCTTCGTGCTCGCCGGGGAAGAAGACCACCAGCCGGCCCCGGATGTCGTTGACCACTTCACGTAAGATGAGAGAGACGCGAGTGAAGCCGAACAGACACGCGACGCCTTGGACGGCGACCACGGTGTCTTCGTCCGCGCCTTCGGCCGTGAGCGCTTCGCGGAGCCGGCCGGCCGCGTACTGCACGAAGTCGCTCCGCAGCTTCATCGCCAGCGTTTCCGGTTCCTCGAAGTAGACATCGCGGTAGTCGGTGTCCGCCATCCACCGCGCGAAGGTGTCGGTCAAGTCCAGTAGCCGCCAGCAGTGCCCGGTCGAGGTCGTGGCCATCTCGAACAGTTCCAGCCGCGCCCGGAGCTTTCGCTCGTCGGCCTTCGGGTAGACGACGAAGATGGCCTTCTGATCGCCGGCGAGGTTGCGCTGCCACGGCGCGCCGATGTGGCGACGGTATCGAGCCGCCAGTTCTTCAATTCTTCCCATTCGCTTACCGCCTTTCGTGCGGGGCCAGAAGCCGCGAGAAAGCTACGTCGATCACGCCGCCCGATTGGCTCATGTCCAGGAAGCCCAGCCGCCGGGCGTCCCTTGCGAGGTGCATCAGTTCGCCGGCCGGCGCGTCGAGCACCTGCGCCCACAACGACTCGAAGAGCGGCGCTCCGCGCTTGCCGGCGAGGTAGCCGAGCAGGAGGCCGAAGGCCGTGGTCACCGCCGTCGGCGTAACGCCCTGGCGAACCTTGCGGCCGCGCCCTTTGAGGTGTCCCGATTGCGTCCACGAGGAGGCCGCGTTCCGCACCACCTTATCGAGCGTGCTCTCGCTGAGCCGGCTGCCGACTGCCCGGCTAAGCGCGTCGGTCATCTGCTGCCGTGCGAGTTCTTCGCCGGTCCGCATCCGCAAGACGGGCGGCGCGCTGGCCCTCAGCAGCGGGTCACGTGCGAGGGCAAGTAGCAGCGCGAGGACCGCTTGACCGTCGCGGTCGGCGTACCAGCATCGCCGCATGACCCGGAACAAGGGCACTTCCGGGTCGAGTGCGTACAGCTCCGAGAGCCGCTGACTAGAGAGCTTCCGCGTCGCCGCGGTGCGCTTGCCCAGGCAGTTGTCTTCGTGGATCGCCGCGAGGTAGTCGTCGCGCCTTGCGTCAGGCCGGCAACTGGCCAGCGCCGCCCGAAGCTCGTCCAGCATGATCGTCCGGCTGGTGTGCGTGCCCTTTTCGCCCCACCGGAATCCGGCGTTTCGCAGGCGAGCCTCATCCGCTCCGTCGGCGGGTCGCAACTCATCTGCACGCAGTGTCGTACCCATGTCTGGGAAACTATACCACTTCGCCGGCTAGTTTGCCGGCGAAAAGTACAGATACGGCCTGCTAGCAACGGGTGGTTGTAAGGTCATATCAATGCGGCTTATCTCTCCTTTGCCTACGACAGCTTCACCACGCTGGCGGTCGAACGCATTCAAGCCCTGGACCTGACAGGCGACCAGTTCGCCATTGATGCCGACTTCGATGTGGATCGCCATCGCCGGGAGGCATTCGGTGTGGTTTGGGAGAAACCGATGACGGTCACCTTGGCGATTCCGGCGAAGAGAATCACTCATTCCGACGCGATGTCGATCACGCTCGGAGCGAAGCGACGCTGGTGGCGTTTATGTTGGCTTGACTGATCGACATCGGTCAAGCAAGAAGTGGTTTTAGGGATAACTCATCATCATCAACTCGTCGGCATCGGCTTGATCGAGGTAGCGGTTGACCTCTGCGAATGTTCCGCGCAATTTGAGGCGCACAACGGATGGTTCGCGGGCACCAGTGACGCCCCCGCCCGCCAGTGAAACAAGGTCAGCCGCCCGCCTCGACCTGCCGCCAGGTGATCGGCTCAATGGCGGCCAGGTGACAAGGACTCGCGGGCGATTGGCAGGTGATCGGCGGCCCGCCTGCCCAGCTTCCAGGAAGGAAGCGGCGCCCGCCAAGCCGGAAACAGGAAACCGAAATCCTGGAAAGCGACCGGCCTTGACCGGGGGTGCCACACCATTAAGACGGCGGCGGCCCGTCGGCCTGATTGTGGTCCGTGAGTGCGCGTGCTAATTTTGATTTTTTTGTGTCAGGGCAAGGCGTCGAAATCGCCCAGGGCGTTAACCAAGTGCCGCAGACTGCGCGCGAAGCGGTCATAGCGGTAAACCACGACGGCATCAACCCGGCGCCGGCGGCAATCCGCCATCAGGCGATCCAGGGGCGGGCGCCGTTCCTTGCACAATGGGTGGAACAACATTGGGGCTTGACAACCACGTTTGCTATTTTATTGTGCTAGCCTGGATTTCCACGGACAACTATTTGCCTAAGTGCGAGGCCGATTTTCCGGAACGTGGTCCGTAGTCAAGCGCAATGGTAGCCCATTCCACCAGGGCACGGAAATGGGTT
>Ga0315285_10004131_pt1 | contig 15077 bp, 11 predicted proteins | sample YL17G09_36_MG_FD_203698 | JGI IMG/M metagenome (GOLD analysis project Ga0315285, IMG submission 203698) | Sediment microbial communities from Yellowstone Lake, YNP, Wyoming, USA - YL17G09_36 | ecosystem: Environmental > Aquatic > Freshwater > Lake > Sediment | place: USA: Wyoming | collected...
GACTCCTCGGGAACAGACTCCTCGGGAACAGGACTCCATGATACCGTTGTCGCCGTACGGGCTTTTGACACTCAATACGTCGTACGCGACTCCCTTAAAAATCCCGCTGTGCCGGAAGCCGCTGACGCGGACACTGCGGAGGCACCCGCGCCGCCCGTTTCCAGGATGTTCTACGAAACCATAGACGTTCACGATGCAAATGAAGGCTCAAAATCCTCGGCCGGGGCCTCGGAAAATGAATGCGGCGAGGTGCCGGGATGTTCGAGAGACAACTCCTACTGAACGCCGACTATGCTTGACACCCTCCTGACATGGGACAAATCGCTCTTCCTGCTCATCAACCACGGCCTGGCCAGCGGGGTGCTCGATGCGTTTTTTGTCGTGATCACCAATGGAAAATTCTGGATATTGCCCGGCATCCTCGCCGCGCTCCTGTATCTCAAGGTCGAGAAAAAACGCGCGCTTGTAGTGCTCCTGCTCTCCGCCGCGACGGTGGCCCTGTCCGACCCTGTTGCCGCGCAGATCATAAAGCCGCTTTTTCACCGTCTCCGGCCCTGCAACCCTTCCGACCTCGTCGAGGGCGGCCGGTTTCTCCTGGGGTATAAAACCTCTTTTTCTTTTCCGTCAAGCCATGCCATGAACATGTTCGGCCAGGCCGCGCTCTTCACGTTTTTCTACCCGCGTTTCGGCGTGTGGTTCTTCCTGTTCGCCGGCGTGATCGGCTTCTCGCGCATCTACGTGGGCGTGCACTATCCCTTGGACGTGCTCGGCGGCGCGGCGTTCGGCGCGGCTTGCGGCGCGCTCGTTTTCGGGGTGTACCGGCTTACGGTTTGTTTACGGAGGGTGAATGCGGGCAGCGGTCCGAAAGTAACTTCCTGAAGTACTCAACGCGCCGGAACCGGCGTAGTCAAGTACCACCGCCGGAGGAAGGCACGACAGTGCCCTGACGAGCCATCCTGCTCCACTGCCGGAGGTGAAAGCAGGAAAAAATATCCTTTTGTAAACAACTATGGACGGCGATGCCCGTTACGGTCAAAAAAATCAGGCGGGATGCAGAACCCGGTGAATGACCTCGAGGAGCCGGAGAACGTCGAAGGGTTTCGGGACAACCGGCAGTTTGTTCCGGGCAACGAACTCATCAAATTCCAGGTCGTCCGCATAGCCGGTGGTCACGATCACTTTTACCGAAGGATTGATTGCGCAGAGGCGGGAATAGCAGGTCATGCCGTTCATCTTCGGCATGACGATATCAAGAATGACGCACGCTATCAGAGCGGCGTGGGTGCGGAAATATTCAACGGCCGCGATAGGGTCCGGGATCGTTTTGACCGCATACCCCTGCTTCTGCAGCGCCAGTTCCACGGTGCGGAGAATGATCTCCTCGTCATCAATCACCAGTATGGTCTCCCCGGCCCCTTTTGCCGGCGACAGGGCAGCATGCTGACGGCCATGGGGTTTCAGGGACTCGCCGCAGAGCGGAAAATACAGCGTGACCGTCGTCCCCTCTCCCGTCCGCGACACGACCTCAATGCTCCCGTTATGCCCTTTGACAACGCCGTAAACGCTGGCAAGACCAAGGCCCGTTCCCCTGCCCTGCTCCTTGGTGGTAAAAAACGGTTCGAACAGATGCTGTTTGGCCTCTTCGTTGAATCCCTGGCCCGTATCGCTTACCGACACCACGGCATAGTCCTGGCCGGCAGCCAGGTCCGGGTGTGCGCGCAGTAAGTGGCCGTCCGCCGCCGCCCGCCCTATTTCTATTGTCAACCTCCCTCCGTCCGGCATGGCGTCGCGGGCGTTGACGCCCAGATTGATGACCGCGCTTTCGACAAGCGACTGGTCGCCCCGCATGACAAGAGGGCCTTTATACGGCCTCCTCGCGATCTCTATTTTTTTATCGATCGCATGAGTCAGTAGCGCCAGGGCATCGTCAACCGTCTTCTTCAGGTCAAAGGGCTCGCTCAGATAGGCCTTGCGGCGCGAAAAGACAAGAAGATTTCTGACAAGTTCCGAGGCCCGTGTCGAGGCGGCGATGATGGGCGCGACCAGCGCCGCGAGCTCCTTCCGGTCGATCGACGCCGCCTCCTGCTCGATAAGCCGGGCCGAGGTCAGGATGCCGGTCAGAATATTGTTGAAATCGTGGGCAATGCCGCCGGCAAGCTGGCCGATCGACTCCATTTTCTGTGCCTGCCGCAGATGCTCTTCGAGCTTTTTTTTCTCGGTCACGTCGACCATGTAGGCCCTGAAACCCGTGATTCTGCCTTCGGTGTGGATCGCCGTCGATTTGGCGAGGACCGTTCTCTCGGTGCCGTCTCTGGCGATGATACGGTATTCCATGGCTGGGTTATCACCACCGGCGACGACGACATCGGTGCTTTCCTTTATCTTTTCGATTTCATCGGGATGCAGCACATCCCTGATAGTGACGCCCCGCTCAAGGTCGCCTGCCGTGTATCCGGAGAGCTGATACGCCGTCCGGTTGGCATAGGTTAATTTCATGTTGAGATCAGTCTCAATGATAAGGGCGGGTATCTGGTCCGCGAGTTCACTGAACCGCTCTTCGCTTTTACGGCGCAGATGTTCTACGCGCCCCAGCATGTTCCGGAACCCTTTCACCGCCCACACGATGGTAATGGCGATGACCAGCTGGGTCTGGATTGTCGCGCTGAGGAGATCGATGAAATGGGCCCGATGCGGCAGTCTGCCATGGACGAACGATGGATAAAGGTATTCGGTGATAAGCAGCCCTGCGGTCACGCCGATATAAATCGCGAGAAAGATAAACCGCTGCCGGTTGTTGACAAAAAGGATAAAAATGAGCGGCGCCACGGAAAGGAAGAGGTGGGTCCCGCCGGCGCTCCCTTCGTTGTAGACCCACATGACAGCGAGAATGAGCAGGACGATGAGCGCGGCAGGCCATATGTGCATGCGATAGCGTCCCCTGAACCTCGAAACCGCGTAGAAAACCGAAAAAACGGTCAAGGCGATGGCCGCTATAACTATGGTCAAAACCGGCAGGCCGACGAAGCTGTTCTGGACAACGGCGACGAGGCCGATAAGCATCATCGTAACGATCATCGCATTGAAAATGCGGTGCTCAAGCGGGAACCGTTCCGAGGGGCCGAGGACAAAGGAGATGACGGCTGACAGATGTTTCTTCAGCATATCAGATAATTATACCGTTAATAAACAAAAAAAAACGGAATATTTTTTAAAGCTGAAAATACACGAAAGCATGCATACCTACGCATAATTAAGCCATTGATTTCCGCCAATTTTTATATTTAGGACGATCGGTACCATACCAGGAGACAACTCTATGCAAGTCATTTCGCTCCGCGAAAGCTCAAAGGGTCCGGGCGGTGAATACCTGCTCGTCGAATGGCGCGGGGTGCCGGATGATGATCCAGGCGACACGTCGAAAATGCATACCGTCATCTATTATCTCAGCACCAAGGCCTTGAGCGTCACCGTGCTTAAAAAAGAAGAAATCGAAAAGCTCTATGTGTTTTTGCGGAGAAAAGAGGACAAGGTCATTCTGATGCAGGCATCAAAGTGCATGTTGTGAGGCAAAAGCCCCCTCTTCTTATGGTATTTTAAAATGTAAAAAGAGCGAGAGTACGGAACTTTTTTCCCCTGGAAGTGTCTAATACAATGGAAGAAGCCCCTATACCGCGCGGACAGCCTGACGGGCAGGAGGAGTATGCTCGGGAACAGGAGTATGCTCGGGAACAGGAGTATGCTCGAGAACAGGAGTATGCTCGACAGGAGGAGACTGCCGTGCGGGAGGAGGAGTCTGCCGAACAAGAGGAGCCTGCCGAGCAAGGGAGATACGCAGATGAGGAGGAGTACGCCGTGGTGCAGCTTGTGCGGAACGGCGACCGCAAGGCGTTCAACCGGCTGTTGGTGCCCTACCAGGATGCGATCGTCTCGCTGTGCACACACCTTATGCGGAACCGGACCGAGGGTGAGGACGCGGCACAGGATACCTTCGTGAATGCGTTCCGGCGGATCAATTCGTTCCGCGGTGAATCACAGTTTTACACGTGGCTCTATTCCATCGCCGTCAATGTATGCCGCAACAAGCAGCGATCGTTCTGGCAGAGGCTGTTCCAGCAATCGGTTGCAACCGGCATGCCCGACGTTGACAAAGATCTGACGGAAACCATTGAAATTCTCGATTCGACGCCGTGGCCCAGCGAACAGTTGGAACGGAAAGAACTGCGCGATCAGATCAAACGTGTGCTTGTTCAGATGCCGACCCGGTACCGTGAGCTGATTGTGCTGCGCGATATCAAGGAGCTGTCCTACACGGAAATCGCGGATATTCTGGACGTGCCGCTGGGCACGGTAAAATCCGGGCTTGCACGCGCCCGGCTCGCCATGCAGGTTGAACTCAGGGGGCTTGTCGATGGTATCTGAAGAAATTCGCGCGATGATCCCCGACTACGTGCGCGGACTTCTCTCGCCCGGCGATGCGAAAGAGGTGGAAGCCGCTCTGGAGAGTTCACCGGAAATTCTCCCTGAATTCGAAGCCGCCCAGGCCTACTATGCGGCGCTCAATCAAATTCCTGAGGTAAAAGCCCCCACGGACTTTTTAGACCGTGTCAACCGGGCCATTGATTACCAGCCCTTCTGGCCGCGCCTCCGCGGTTTCTTTTTTGAGCCGCTGTACCTCAAACTGCCGATCGAACTTGTCGGAGTGGCCGCGTGTCTCATCGTCACGCTGGTGATCATCAACCCTTTCATGCCGCGGGACCATCTCCCAAAAAGCAAGGCTGTTGCGGCGGCCCACCGGAGAGCGGAGAGACAGAAAGCGGCTAACGTCGCCCACGTTGCAATGGCCAAAGCGGACAAACAGAAAGTCGCCTCCTCCACGACAGCGGAGGTGGAGGCTCATGCCGATGCACGGCCTCAGCCTCCAGAAGAAAAACCCGCGCCTCGCGCGCCTCGGCCTGCGCCGCCGGCCGTGAAGCCCAAAACCCCGGCCCCGGCCGAACTTGCATTTGCCAAGGCTTTGGAACAGGAGCCTGCAGCAGCGGAAAAGAAGAAGGACCTATTAAAACAGGAGACCCCGCCTCCGGCACTGCCGGCAAAAAAGGCGGAAATTAAACAAGAGGCGCCTGCGGCGGCGCAACCACCCGTTGCAGAGCGACCGGCGGCAGTTGTTGCTCCTGTAGCGACGCGTGCCGCAGCACCTGTCGCGCCAGCGAAAGCCGTATCGCCGGCACCGCCCGCGGAACCTGCGGCTCCAGTAGCGATGCGACCCGCGGCAGCCGCCGCGCCTGCAGGGGTACGGCGCGGAGCGCCCTCCCTCGACGCCATTCCGACACTGCCCGCCGCTGCAGTGGCACAGGCACTCGGCATGAACGACGAAGCAACCGCCTCCTATGATATCGGCACCATTGAACTTGCCTACATAACGCCCGAAAAGGCGGAAACCGAAAAGAGGCAGGAAAGCGCAGCATCATCAGCTCAAGCCGCCGCCACGGGGACCGCAACGCTCATCCTGCGCACCTATGACCGGCACTGTTTACAAACAGTAAGAAACGGCAAGGTGACCTATGTATGCGCGCTCAAGCCCGGCCGGTTGTCCGCGCTGATCGAAGAACTCGGCCGCCCCTTCAACGTCACCACCCACCTGTTCCCCTACGACGAGGAAAACACCAATCTGGTGACCGTGTCGTTTATTCTGCAGTAATACAATGCGCCCCCTAAATGTGCGCCCCTAAATCCCCCGCAGGGGGACTTTATCTGAATTAGTTTATTGCTTGCCAATTAATTAATAAGTCCCCCTCCGGGGGATTTAGGGGGCGAGCTGCAGTTTATTTGCCTTATCAGTCGCCATCAATCCGCAGGCAACCTTGAGCAGGCCGAGTCCGATCGCCACCACCGTGACCCCGAAATACGGCACTAAAAGCGTTGAACAGAGCGCCATGCCGCACACCCCGCCGGCCAGGTCCGCTGCGTAGAGCCCACCCCAGGAGGTCGTCCTCTTTCGGGTCACGAACTGCGCTCCGGCCAGAAAACCGATCCCTGCATGAAAAACGCAGAACAGCGCCAGCGGCGGGAAAGGAACGGCTGCCAGAACAATGAGCGTGATTGCCGCATACAGGCCGATGACGCAATCGGAAAAAATGAAGCGCTTCACGCGGCTGCCGAGGGCGAACCCGATGGTCAGCGCGATCATGAGCACGGCGATCCGGGAATAGAGCGTCCCGTGGGAAAATTGATACATAAGAAGCAGCGCGACCGAATAGACGCCTGCGGTAAATCCGCTCGTTCCCACCGAAAGGGCCGCTTTTGTCCGGGGCGAAACGGCAATCGCTGCGGCGAGGACAACGGCGAGAACTCCCAGAAAAGAACAAAACGGGACCCCGAACAGTCCGAGCCACTGCCGCTGCGCCCAAAGCAGGCTATAGGGTTTCCCTATCGTGTTGAGCCGCAGGGAATCACTGAGCGCCATGGCCTGTTTGACCCGCTCCGGGGTCAGCGAGGCCAGGGTATACGATTCAAGATACTCAGTCCGGACGAGCGGCTTCACCGGCCATGGCAGTGGCTTGTCAGACGCAACGAAAGTGTATCCTTCTCCCGGAACAATCATGACATGGCGGAACGCTTTCATGAGCGTGACCTGCAGAATGTCTTTGATCCGCCGTTCCTCACCTGACAGGTAATTTTCACTTAACGGCAGCGTAAAAGAGAACACCCCGGAATCGCCTGCCAGTTTTCGCATTTTTTTGAAGAAGCCGAGCGTGTAAAAACGGCTTGCCGCACCGCTCGACGGCATGCCGCTGCCGAGCAGAATAAGATCAAAGGTCTGACCGAGCCGCGCCGTCAGGTTTTCAACCGCGCCGCAGACGCACCCGCCGGTCGCGAGGAGCGGCTCGGTTTCAAGACATTCGATGGACAGGTCCGGATAACTCCGAAGCTGGTACACCTGTCCGGCATTGCCGACCACGAGGGCCCGTCGCAGCGGGCCGGTGTGCATTGCGGCAGGAAGGTGCACCGCCTGTTCAATCGACGGCAGCGGCATAGCGGCACGGTACAGGGTGTTGTTGAGAAAAACGTCCCCTCCCCCGCTTCCCCTCAGGGCGATTTCGCCTTCGTAGCCGTTCAATACTTTGTCAATATTCTGCGCGTATTTCCAGCGGACTGAAACCGGGTCGATCACGATAAGGCCAACGATGAGCAACAATAATCCAGCGAAAAACAAAAAAGAGTATTGAATCTGTCGGGACTGACCGCTGCACTCTTGCTTCGCTCCCTGGGGACCCCCGCCTTGACAGGCGCCCCCTATGTCCGCTCCGCAAGACGCAGCGGTCAGTCTACCTTCTAACATGCAGTTTCTTTGAAAATAAAACGATATAACACCTCTGAAATCTTTCGAAAAGGCAATTATTGAAAACGCAAAGAGTGCACCGGCTAAGATTATACTGTTCGAAATATGAGCAATAATGCAGACCGACACGAAAAGAAGCCCGGCGGCCGCGCCGGCATTTTCCGTCAGGTATATCCGTTCGCCGTTGCCCTGACGCGAGAGTTTCCCGAAAACATATCCTCCGAAAAACGCGGCGTCCGACTGCGTGAGCAGGACAATGAGCGGGACATACCAGGGCGGGATCACTTCGCCGGGCTGGAACAGCAGCCGCGCCGCCCGCAGCAGGAGAAGGCCGAGAATAATCGAAAACACATACAGAAAAGAAAAAAGCCGCTGCTGCGGGCCGCTCGGCTCAAGGCGGCTGCCGGCATAACTTCCCGCGGCGGTCGCGAGGAGCCAGAGCGCGAGAATGATGCCGATGACCAGTTCGTTGCCCGAAAAGATGGAGAGATACTCGCGCAGAAAAAGCGTCTGCACCGCGGCAGCCGTCAGGCCTGTCGCGAACATGAGCCGCATGCGGCCGCCATTACTCACTGAAATGTTCTGCGCGGTAGTGCTTGACATTCGCAGTCTTCCAGCCGTCCGACGGCATGCCGCCTTTGCGCGAAAGATTTTCCAGAAACCGGACTTTATCGCCGGAAAAATGCTCCCAGACCTGCGGAAGGTACGTCGACTGATGAAACCCGCTTTGCAGAATGACGCCGTCAACGCCGGGTACGAGCTTGGAAAGGAGGTCCTGCGGGTCCTTGTATTCGAGCGGCACGGGCCTCGTCAGCACCGACACCTCGACCTTGATGGAAGGGAGTTCCGGCGGCGTCACCCGGGGAAAGCGGGGATCGGAAAGCGCCGCATTGGCCGCGTTTTCGATCACTGCCTTGTAGAGCGGTGCGATCGGCTCGATATAGCCGATGCAGCCGCGCAGCTCGCCGTTTTCGGTGAGCGTCACGAAGCAGCCGCGGTCCTCTTTGGTGATTTCGGGAATATCTTGCGGCATGGGCGTCTTCTCGCCTTTCACCGACGCTTCGAGGCTCTGACGGGCGAGTTTGAGCAGGAAGCCCCTGACTTCCGGTGCGAGCCCGCCTGTCTCCTCTTTTTGACGGGCGGCCGGTATAGCCGCGGCCGCCGATTGTTCGGATTTCGTCTGGCCGGCAGGCATATACACAATTGACGCGTAGCCCACCACCCGGTCGTCGGAGCCGTACTGCGGGGCGGTCTCGAATGATGTCCTTTTGTCAATAAGCTTCGGCTCCAATCCCATCTTTTTCGCGAGCGCCATGGCGACGCGGATCGGCATTTCGCCGCAGGCGTCGATAGACCCCTCAACCCTGCCTTCGATTATCGACTTAATGCTCGCATCATCCGTCTTGCGGGCCTCGCTCTGGCTCAGGTAATGCGAAAAATCCGAAGAGGCGACGACCAGCGTATGAGCATCGATGAGCGGATAAATCAGGTCCGCCGCTTTCTGCGGATCAATGCCATGGACCAGGAGCGGCACTATTTTAAAAGAGGCGAGCCGCACCTGCAGAAACGGGAGCTGCACCTCGAGGCTGTGTTCAGGCTCGTGGGCACGGTCATCCTTATATGCCATGGGGTTCTTGAGCAGCTTCTGTATCCGCTCTTGGTCCACCGCGACCTTGCCGAGCGGTGTCTCGAACCAGGCCGATTCCGGTGCCGCGATCCGCCGCACCGCTAGGTGGTGCGGCGGGCCGAGCAGGATCACGGTCCTGATGTTCTTGTCTATGGCCGCATACCCTTTGCCGGCGACCGGGCCTGAGAAAACATAGCCGGCGTGCGGGCTTATGATGATGCGCGGCGCGGCCGGCAGCGCGCTCCCGCCGGCGATATATTTCTCAACGTCGCGCCTGAGCTCGGCGGAATCGCCGGGGTAGAACTGACCTGCCACGGCGGGTTTTCTTACCGCTTCACCTGCCGAGGAATTACAGTTGAAAAATCCCATAGAGATCACTCCTGTTAGTAAAATACGTAATGTGAAATTTCCGTTTTTCATCAGGCCCATCCCCTGTTACTGTAGTGGTTATATCTGCCAGACCCCCGGGATCTTCAGGCCGCATTTCCCGCAATTCGCCCCCTTCATTCCCTTTACCTTTACCAAATACCCTTCCCTTTCGACCAGCATATTTTTGCACGCAGGGCAATAGGTGTTGGAATCGATGTCCGGCACATTGCCAACGTACACGTATTTCAATTTCTCTTCAACAGCGACCTGTTTCGCTTTTATCAGGATATCTTCAGGCGTCGGGTAGAGCTGCTCGAGCTGGTAGAGCGGGAAAAAACGCGAAAAATGGAGCGGCGTGTCGACGCCGGCGTTCTCGCGGATCCATGCGGCCATTTTGCGGATCATATCCAGATTGTCGGTCCACTGGGGCACCACCAGATTGACGATCTCGACCCAGACGCCGCTTTTCTTCGCATTCAGTATGGTGTCGAGCACGGGCCGCAAGTTTCCGGCGTTCAGGTTGCGGTAGACCGTCTCGTCAAAGCTCTTGAGGTCGATGTGCATTCCGTCAATGTACTGAGCCAGGTCGGCCAGCGGTCCGGGATTGATATAGCCCGAAGTCACCATCACGTTTTTAATACCCGCCTTACGCGCCAGTTTCGCGGTATCATACATATATTCGATCCAGACCGTAGGCTCAGAGTAGGTGTAGGCCATGGCCCGGGCGCCGCTCTTTTTCGCCTCATCAACGATCTGCTGCGGCGATGCATACGGCACATCGGTTTCAAGCGGACTGACCTGGCTGATGGTGTAGTTCTGGCAGTTCTTGCACCGCAGGTTGCACCCTGCAACGGCAATCGAATAAGCCAGACTGCCCGGCAGGAAATGATATAATGGTTTTTTTTCTATGGGGTCCACGTGCATGGCGCACGGGTACCCGTAGCCGAGCGTGACCAGCGCGCCGTTTTTGTTCTGCCGGCCGCGGCACACGCCTGTTTTCCCCTGCGTCAAAACACAGCCGTGCGGGCAGAGGCCGCACTGGACGGCGTCATTCCCGAACGCATGCCAGTATTTCGCCGGGTGCTCGCCCTTGCGCTCCCCGGCAAATCCCCTGACCCTGCACGCGGCGGCGCCGGCGCAAATAACGGCGATGTTTTTAATCATTTCGCGGCGCGTGATCATAATACGGCTCTCAGCATACCCCTAACCTCTCGCTACACCGCTCGTTTCCTTCCCCCTTACTAAGGGGGAAGGATCAAGGTTAGGGGTGAATTGGTGTCGCATACAATTTCCTTATATAAATATACTCCCCAACGGCTTCCGGTACCAGATGCCGGTATGATTGTCCCCGCGCACAACATTCCCTGATCATGGTTGAACTGACGCTCATTTCGGGCGAAGGGAACTTTTCAATCCGGCCGATGTTGAGCGAAGCGGGTATGGTGATCGAATACCCCGGACGGTGCGCCACGCACAGGGTGACCATGGCCAGCACGTCGCGCCAGCGGCGCCAGGTCTTGATCTCCCGTACGTTGTCCGAGCCGACGATGAAATAGAATGAGCTGTCCGGAAAATCATGGGCGAGTTTGCGGATCGTGTCAACGGTATAGGAGATGCCCTTCCTCCGTATCTCGCCGTCCCATACCATGAAGGACGGTTCGTCCCGCACGGCGAGGCACAGCATGGCGAGACGGTCGGCCGCAGAGGCGCCAATATGTGATTTATGGGGAGGACGGCCGGAGGGGATGAAGAGAACCTTTGACAGACCAAAATGGTCGCGTGCGCAGGCGGCAAGCGCACAATGTCCGTTATGTACCGGATCGAAAATGCCGCCCAGAATGCCGATGGCTTTCGAAGATCCGCTACTCTTTGCAGCGGCCGAGCAGTTCTTCCGCTTTCCTGGCAAGGTCGCCCGTTTTTTCCTCTGCGATAAGCGCATCAAGCACCTCTCTGGCTTCAGTCTTCCGGCCGAGTTCTACGAGCACCTGCCCCATATTGAGCCGGGCATGTGCCGTATAGTACGAGGCGGGATATTCATTGATGAATACCCTGTAGTAAACGACCGCGGCCTCTTTTTCGCCCAACCTCTGGTAGAATTTCGCGTTATTGAACTCTTTTTCCGCCAGCTTGTTGACCGCCGCCTTTAAATACTTCTGCGCACTGTCGGCAAAGACCGATGAGGGATAACTTTCCAGAAAATCGCTGAAAAGCCTCTGCGCCGCCCCCGTCTCGGTCTGGTCGCGGTCGACCGACAGCGCCGATTTAAAAACGCAATAGCCGATCCTGAACTGCGCCTCTTCGAAAAAGGAAGAGCGGGGGAAATCCTGCGTGAGGCGGGTGAATTCGAGTTTCGCATCGGCATACATTTTCATATGAACGAGCGACATGGCAAGGTAGTATTCGGCGGAGTCCATGATCCGGTGACCTTCGCAATTCAGTTTAACATCGTCAAGAATGGCTTTTGCGGAGCCGTATTTCCGGGCTTCGTATTTTTTAACCGCCTTCGCAAGGCGTTCGGTGCATTCGTAGCGGTGCCTGGCGGCTTTGCTGCCGTGGGCGCAGGAGCCGACAAGACCTATAACCACTATTAACAAAAACCGTATCGCGCCATTGATTTTCATGCTGTTATCCTGTAGTCAAGAATGATGTATTACGAAGAGCCTAAAATAGAATATGCTTCGTCGTTTATGCGAATTTCGTAGAGACGCACGACCGTGCGTCGCTACTCGACAATATATTCTTCTCTTATTTTGACTTTTACTATTTTGTTGATATGATTCTTTACCGCTATATCATCAAAGAACTCATCTTCCCCTTCCTCGCATCGCTCAGCATCATCGTTTTCTATTTCATCATGCAGCAGGCGATCATGCTCCTCAACAAGATCGTTTCAAAGGGCCTCGATCCGCGTGTGGTGCTCGAAATTTTCCTCATCCAGCTCGGCTGGATCATTGCGCTCGCGATCCCCATGGCAATCCTCACCGCCGTGCTCTGGGCCTTCGGCAGGATGTCCGGCGACAACGAGATCACCTCGATCAAGGCGTCCGGCCAGAGCCTCTTTCCCCTGCTCCTGCCGGTGTTCGCGGTGGCAGCCGTATTTACCGTGTTCATGATATTCTTCAACGATCTCATTCTCCCGGATGCCAACCATCGGACCTCAAACCTCCTTTCGGACATCTCGCGCAAGCGGCCCGCCGCTTTTATCGAGCCGAAGGTGCTCATCAGCGACTTCACGGGTTATAACATTTATACCGAGGAAGTGAACGCGCGAACCGGCGATCTCAAGGGCATCCGGATTTTCTGCGACCTGCCGGGCCAGGACCCCTCTACCACGGTAGCCAGCCGCGGCGTCATAAAAATGACCGCCGATCAGCAGTATCTCGAGCTCACGCTGTATAACGGCGAGACCCACAGCCTTTCGCGCCAGAACGGGAGAGACTATTTCCTGGGCCGCTTCAACAAGCAGGTTGTTTTCATCAAGAACATCGACACAAAACTCGAGCGGACGAATTCGAGCTACCGCAGCGACCGTGAAATGAGTTCAAAGGCGATGCTCGACGAAGTCGGCCGCCTCAAGTCCGACAACGCCGCTTCGCTTGCCGATTACCGCCGCCGCATCGATTCGCTCATGGCTCAGATTCAACGCCTTGAGTCTTACGAAGCCGCCTCCGCGGATACCGCGGAGGCAGAAAAACATGCGGCGCCAAAGAATTTTTCGCAATGGGCCATCGGGCTTTCGGCCGCTACTCCTGCCGCGCTTGCGCAGATCCGTGAAACGCAGGAAATCGCCGACCGGGCTTCCCGGCACATCCATTCAAACAGCTTATCCATCAGTCAATATATGGTCGAGGTGCACAAGAAATACTCCATACCGGTGGCTTGTCTCATCTTCGTGCTTATCGGCGCTCCGCTCGGCATCATGGCGCGCCGGGGAGGACTCACGGTGGGAGCCAGCTACAGCATCTTCTTTTTTATCGCCTACTGGGCATTTCTCATCGGCGGGGAGGCCATGGGCGATAAAATGATCATCTCACCGGCCGCGGCGATGTGGAGCGGCAATGTCGTTATCGGCCTCTGCGGCGTCCTGCTCATGATACTCATGCTCAGAGAAACCACCATACGGTTTGACGCACTCAAAACCCTTTGGCGGAAATTCGGCGGCGGAAATTCACCCTGGCTCCGCCGCATCGCGGCAAGCCCGTTCGGCCGTCTCCCGGCGCTCCTCTTCAAAGGCCCGAAATGGCTCCTCAAACGGAGCATCGGCACGCTGCCCATGTACCTCATCAGCATGTTCACCGGCTACGTGGTCGGCCTGTTCTGCGCGCTGATCGCGATTTTTGTCGTGATCGACTATGTGTCGAACCTCCGGCAGTTCGAGCAGGCCATGGCCGTCGAAATCACGCTTTATTATCTGTATTACCTGCCCTGGATCATCCAGGTGACGTTCCCTCTTGTCCTGCTTATCGCCTCCATGTTTGCCATAGGCAAACTCGCCAAACACAGCGAGCTCATCGCCATGAAATCCGCAGGAATAAGCATCCGCCAGCTGACCGTGCCGCTCCTTGCGCTCGGCATCCTGCTTTCAATCGGCACGTTTTACGCCGGCGAAGAGTTGATCCCGGTGGGCAACCTTCTGCGCAAGGAGCTGGTTGACAGCTTCAAGGAACCGCCCGGTTCACCGCTCCGGCTGCACGGCGCGGCAAAGAGCAAAGCAGGGCTGCGCGAGTTCCGCCGGAACTTCTTTTACTTCGGCAACCGGAACACCATGTACGTATTCCAGGAGTTCGGCACCCACCCGCAGATGGCGCGGGGAATCTGGCGCGAATCGTTAGACACGTCGAGCATCACCGAACGGATCCAGGCGGAAAGCATGGTACACGACAGCACGGGCTGGCGTTTTATCCGCGGCATGATAAGGAATTTCGGCGCCGAGGGTGCGGTGACCGTGCCGTTCGACACGCTGCGCGACACCATTCTGAAAGCCGAACCCATCGACATGGTCGCCCGCATCAAAGGTATAGAAGAAATGAGCTACTGGGAACTGCAGGGCTACATCGATGCGGCGAAGCGCCGGGGGGAAGATGTCCGTAAATACCTGGGTGAGCTGGAATTTAAAATCGCCCTGCCGTTCATGAATTTCATCGTGATCCTCCTCGGCGTCGCCATCACGGCCCGCGCCGGGAGAAAAGGCTCGGCCGTGTTCTTCGGCATCGGCCTCGGCCTCGCTTTCACCTTCTGGCTTGTTTCGCGTTTTGCGATTGTTTTCGCCCAGAACGGCCATCTGCCGACGATTGTGGGCGCATGGATCGGCAATGCGATATTCCTCGTCCTCGGTCTTTTCCTCTATCGAAAGGCATCCCGATGAACAAACGGCCGCGGATACTTGTCGTCGATGACGACCACGATACGCTGGACCTCATGGAGATCATTCTCTACAAAAAACATGAGATCGTCACCGCCAGCAACGGGTTCGAGGCGCTCGCAAAAATCAAGGATTCAACGCCGTCGCTGGTCATCACCGACATCATGATGCCGGTCATGGACGGCATCAAGCTCCTGTCCAGGCTCCGCAAAGACGCAGCGACAAAAGACATTCCTGTCGTCGCCATCACCTCGTTTACTGAAGAGTATCCGGTCAAGAGTCTTACCGGCATGGGTTTCGCCGGTGTCATTACCAAACCGCCCGACACAAGGGCTACACTCTCGCTCATTTCCCGCCTGCTGGCGCCCGGGGACCACGCA
>Ga0315285_10004132_pt1 | contig 15074 bp, 12 predicted proteins | sample YL17G09_36_MG_FD_203698 | JGI IMG/M metagenome (GOLD analysis project Ga0315285, IMG submission 203698) | Sediment microbial communities from Yellowstone Lake, YNP, Wyoming, USA - YL17G09_36 | ecosystem: Environmental > Aquatic > Freshwater > Lake > Sediment | place: USA: Wyoming | collected...
CACAGGAAGTTGTCGGCTGTGAGCATGGCCCCAGCATAGCCAAGGTCTTTCAGAGGCATGTTGGCGTCCCCAAGCTTGAGAACCTTGGTCGCCTTTTCTACGGTCCCTGCAGAGAGTCCGAAAAGCTCGGTCACGGCCCGCTGCGCCGAACACCCATTGTGATCCAAGGTGGGTTTTTCCATTCCAGGCAGGCTTACCGGACTGGACGCGACCACACCGCCCGTCTCTTGATCCCACAGAAAGGCAAAAAGCTGCGCGCCCGCTCGCTCCGCGTCGCACCCGAGTGAGGTAAGCCCGTTCAGAACCAGGGCGCCCGATACGTCCATCACGAACTCGACATCGTACGAGTCCGATGCCGGCACCGTGAAATCGCTTCCCACGGCCACCCACGTGCAATCCGCTGCTCTCGAAATCGTGAAGGGGATAGCCCCTGTCTTGGCGACCAGGCCTAGAGACAGCAATCCCTGATCCGTGGCTCCACGGTCGCTCCATTCCATCTGTCCCAACGGGCCACTGAGCTGCTGGCAAGCTTGCTTCGGTGCCTCGGCCACGGTGTTGAACGCCTTGCCGTACATGGGGCCAAGCAGCACCTCGTTAGCTTGCGCTGCCGCGCCGTCATCTCCGGCTGAGCCCGGCGTAAGAACGAGCCCAACGGCAGCCATGACCACCAGTCCGCCTAGCTTCAACAACCTGAGCAGACGGCTTAGGGGCGTCATGTGCCCTCCACTCCAAGCGGAGTTTCCCACCAGACAGGCTCAACGCGCCCAGGAACTGTCAACGTCCCCCAGCCTCCACGATCTGTGCGACTTCATAGGCGGTGACTCTCCAGCGGCCGCTGACCTCCTGCATTGAGACCCCATAGTCTGCGATGACGTCCGCTGCTTGCACACGGACGACCACCGTCCTTTCACCGCCAGCCGTTTCATCCGCCAGGACGGTGATCTGCATCTCTTCGAGGGATGGAACTTCGATCTCGCCCAAGATTCTATTAGCGAAAAGTTGGGCGTCTCTCCAAGCGCTGGTATCCTCCGTCTCCCACAGCAGCTCATGGCCATCAAGACCCAGAGCCGCCGCCAGCTTCGAGGCCACTACCTCAGTGAACGGAGACTTGGTCACACCCTCCGGCTCCGGCTTGGCCCCCCCACCGCATGCTCCAAGCAGTGAGGCACCGGCAATGGCAAGCACCGCTAGCAGTGTGCCAAATACGGTCCGAACGTTCATGTCCCTTCAGTCTCCCACAAACACCGTGTGGACAAGACACCCGGCCGCCGTAACAAAGGCCAAGCATCCGCGTCAAGATAATAAAGCCAGGCAATCGCGATGTCGATAATACCAGAACACCAAGGGCCCGGGCGTCCCTGCGGCCGCCCCCCTACGGCAATCCAATGCGCGCTGGCGGTAGTGACGGCCGGCCTGGCCGTGGCCGCGGCGATGCTGGCTCTGATCGGGTCCGCCGGGACCGCCCAAGCCAGGTACCTGGCCGCCGTCTCCGAAGCGGCGCCATCCCCCCAGCCCTCCTCCTCCAGCGAACTCCAGGCCGAGGCGGCGCCACAACGTCAGGGCTCCGTCTTCGCCGGACTCCAACCCCAGGCGGGGCCACAACGTCAGGGCTCCGTCTTCAGCCAATTCCAACCGCAGGCGGGGCCGTACCGCCAGGGCTCCGTCTTCAGTGAATTCCACCCTCAGCCGGAGCCAACCTTCACTCCCTTTCCCCAGCTCTCGCTCCCCGCCGGCGGGATGTCCCCACTCTCGTTCATGCCCATGCCCGTAGATGGAACGTGGCAGGTCACCTGCGGCTACCGCTGCGGCCTGCACACCCCGGCGAACAACGCCACCTTCGCCCTGGACATCGTCCCAGTCGAAGAGGAAGCGGCGGGACAGCCGGTCCGCTCCCCCGTGGATGGGCAGATCATCGCCGTCATTGACTCAGCCACCTACTTTTGCGGCGACCAATGGAACCACGGCCGGGAGGGCGGTTCGGCGATTGTCATCGATCTGCAGAACCCCTCCGGCGCGCCCTGGCGGCTCCGCCTCATCCATCTCGACCCCGCTACCGTCCCAGACGACCTCCGCCCCAACGGCGCGCCCGTGCCGGTGGAGGCGGGCACCGTCCTGGGCGACCTCGCCCCGCTGGACGGCTGCGGCCACCTCCACATGGGCCTCACCCGCCTGGAAAAGACCCGCGAGATACCCGAACCGATGGTCATCGAAGGCACGCTTCTGGAAGACTGTGACGGCGAAGACTGCTGGCAGGGCACCCAGCTCCCTCCGCCGGGCCCCTGAACCTCTGACGCGCCGCTAGCAGCCGAACTGACACATTACAGCCAGTACTTTACCTCTTACGGCCCAAACTGAGGCCCTTTCTCAAAAATCCTGCCGATTACGTGTAACGATGCGGAGAACAATCGCGTCAATTTGATATGAAGAACATGAAGGCTGCGTGAAGGGAGGTGGCCGTACGAGCACCAGACGACCTGGCCACTGGGCGCTCCGGCGCACAGCGAAAGGTGACGACTGCTAACGCCTTCGCCTATGTCCGAGAGCCCAAGTACAACGTTTACCAAGGAGGAAAGCTGGATGCGTAAGCTGACAAGGCTGTTCGCCAGCCTGCACAAGAGAGAGGAAGGCATCACCGGCCTGGAGACGGCCATCATCCTCATCGCCTTCGTAATCGTCGCCTCCGTGTTCGCCTTCGTCGTTCTGAGCACCGGTCTGTTCAGCGCCGAGCGCGGCAAGGAGACCGTCTTCGCCGGCCTGGAAAAGGCCCGCGGCAACCTCGAGGTCCGCGGCGCCCTTACCGTCTCCGACACCAACTCAGACAAGACCATCGACAGCTTGGACGAGATCGTCTTCAACGTGGCCCTCGCCGCCGGCGGCTTCCCTATCAGCCTAAACCCCGCCGCCTACACCAACACCGTCGTCATCAACTACATCGACGCTCAGGATCGCGTGGCCGACACCATCTACACAGTCAACTGGATCCTCACCGACGGCGACAACCTCCTGGAGAACGGCGAGCTGGCGGAGGTCACTGTCAACCCTCCCGCCGGCAGCACTCTCGCTGAAAACGAGACCTTCACGCTGGAAGTGGTTCCGCCCTCCGGCGGCACCAACCTCATCAACCGCACCATGCCCCCGGAGATCGACGATGTGATGGACCTGCACTAGACCGCTCTGTCGTCTGCCCCGGGTAGCACCCCCCCGGGGCAGACGACACCATCGGCGGCAGCCGCCGGCCATCAGCGCTCTAGGCGAACCACAGGCTCAGGCCGTCCACCACGGTTCGTCGAGCACACCGATAGCAGCGAGATCGCTCGTCAGCCGTGCGCAGGTACGGCTTCAGTCTCTTGAAGCTGGCCCCGGCCACCGGCCAGAGCGATGCCGAGGCGGCCGGCCCCAAGCCGAGAACCTGCCTGCGGGCGAACCAGGAGGGCTTCTACGGCGCCGGACGCCTGCGGGACCGACCCTCCCCCAAGCCAAGGCTACTCGCCGACGAAAAAGCACCCCGAGCCACTGCGAAACAGGTGAACCTGCGGCCGACCAGATCCCCTCTGCGCGCGCCCGTGCCCCGCAACACCCCACCCACTAGCTCCCACACGGGGGGCTTTCTAGTCGAGACCGCCTGCGCCTCCTACTGGGACCCTCCGGGGCCCTGACGCAGATTCAAGCCTACTGCGTCCAAGGTAGAGGTGGGAGACGATGGCCAGCAACCCAAGGGGCAAGGTCATCAAGGCTCTTACAAGAAGAGTTGTGGTTGAGGCCAAGGTAGCGTCTACGCCATGCCCAGCTAGAACAAAGTAGAGCGTAGCATCCCAGATGCCCACCCCGCCAGGCAATATGGTCAGCATACCTGCCAGGCTAGCTGTGCCATAGGCGAGCCAGGCCTGAGCACCAGAGGCTTCGCCTCCCACCGCATCCAGAAGCAGCCATATTTGCACCGCAGTCAGCGCATAGGCGGCCACGGTTAGCAAAGCGAAACGGAGCGCCAACTCCAGGTCGCTGAACAGATCGGCCAAGGCGTCATTCACCTTCCCCAGCGAGCCCAACCGCCTTGTCCACTGCCCACACATCCGCGAAATTCGCCCGTCCCCTGTTGCCAGGGGACGAAGCCTCGCCGCAAGCAACGGATACAGCCGAACACAAGCCACAGCGACCACCAGGTCCCCAGCTAATACGATGCCCATAGCCAGTGGCTGGCCGGCTAGTGCCTGAACGGCTCCTGCTGCCACCAAAGACAGAATCATCAGGAGCGGAATGTACAGCCGCTCGTACAGCACGGCCGAGGCAGCTACGGGTCCCGGCACGTCGTGCCTCGTCTTGAGGGCCACCCCGCGAAGCACGTCCCCTGCTCCGCCTGGCGTCAAGGTACTAGCGACATTACCTAAAGTCGTTACGGTTACCAGGGACATCAAGGGCAGCCGATATCCCAGCTTGGCCAGCACCAAACTCGAGCGCAGCACCCAAAGGGCCACAATGGGCCCGTTGAGAGCCAGCACCGCCACGGCAACCCGCCAGTCCAAGCCCTGCACGGCGTTGGGCAGCTCCCATGCCTTCCCTTGCCAGAAGACCAGGGCTAGCAGGCCGATGGCGATCGATATATGGAAACCGAGTCTGCGCACTATTGCGATGGTGTGACCTCTTCTGAATAGACAAAGCCCATGGGCACCCCGCTCAATCGCTCAGCCAATCTTACCGGTTGCAGTTGAATCTTCGACAGGTCGTGAGAGCCCACTACCTGGTAGACCAGGGTCGTAGGCACCGAGTCCCGGCGCGCCTCCTTGTTGCGGTACACGTTAACGCCCTTGTATAGCAGGCGGACATCGTAGTTTCTCAGAATCAGGTCGAGATAGATCTTAAAGCTGTTCTCCAGTCCCTCTGGCGAGCTTTCGATCTCAAACCACCATGGCAGATAGAGGACTTCCTGCCCCTGAGCCAGCTCCTCATCCAAGACACTCTCCAACTCTTCCAGCGACTCCCAGGAGTTCTTCCTCTCCCGGCCGAAGACGAAGAGGTCCAGCATCTCCCGCTCGCGAGCGCCATCGGCCACCTTGACGAAGGAGGCCATGGTCGATACCACGAAGGCGTCGGGGTGGTCACGAAGAATGGCCGTAACCGCCTCCCGATCCGCCGGGAACATCAAGATGTTGTTGTCAACCAGCGAATCCGGAGTGTTCCACTGGCTAAGCATCTCCGAGTCGCTACGGAAAGAGTCTCCTACCGACACCGTCAGCGCGAGAAAATAGACCACCAGCGCCGTGGAGTAGACGAAGCGTTGCCTGTTCAATAGCTCTCTTCTCTTCTTGAGGGCGTGCTCCGCTCCTACCGCCACCAGCGACAGCAGCACTACCAGGCCCGGCAAGGCGTAGTTCACGCGCCAGTGGACGTAGGGAATGTAGAATGCCATCAAAACCAACGCCGCTGCTGCTACAAGGAGCCCGTCCCACTTGCGAGATCCCAGAACTGCCATCAGGCCCAGCGCTGCCAGCCCGAAGATGAGCACGCCAAGAAGCGCGTACAAGGTTGAGGAAGAGATATCGTTCTCAGCCGAAATGATGGATGTCGCCGGGGTGTTCACCGGATTGGCCCAGGCCAGCGCAAGGGTCTTGGCGTTGTCCCAAAGGACTTCCCCCTGCAATGAGAACTGGCCTTCGGTCGCAGTCGCTACCTTTTGGGCCTCTATCGGAGCGGCTGTTAAGTAAAGCAAGAAGCAGGCCGCAAACCCGGCCACTCCCGCGGCGAGCCATATGGCGCGCGAGGCCTGCCTGTTTGATCGACTGAAGACACTCCCGAGGCCACTGGCCATATATGCCGTTCCTAGACCAACGACCAGTATGTACGGCGTGCGCATGAGCACCAACATGAACCCCACCGCGTAGGAACCTAGCATCAGCCAAGGTCGGCGCGTTCCCCGTTCAGTGGCCAAGACCATCAACAGGTATAGAGTGAAGAACAGAATCTGGGCCATATCGAAGAAGAGCACCCGCGACGTCGTCACCAGCAGGGGATTCACAGCCACGAGAAACGCCGCCAGATAGGGAGCCACACGCATCGTGGGTGCAAGCCTCCTGGTCAGCATGAACACGGCGAGCACGCTGGCGACGCCGTACAGGGCGATCCCTATCTGGGCAGCCCAGAAGCTGTAGCCCCCCAGAAACAGAAAGGGCGCCACACTGAGGCCGTTGCCGGGAGGGCCGTAGCTTGTGTACGGATACGTGCCCTGCTTGACCAACGCTTCGAGGCCGGCTATCTGTACGGTGGTGTCCAGGGCGTGAAAATAGTTGTCGGAGATGTGAAAGAACCGCAGGAAGGCCGCCAGCCCTAGGATCGGGCCGATGACGACAAGGTCCCTCCGGTGGCGAAAAGCCCGCAACCTGCCGCCAAGCCTGTCCAGGAGTTTCCGTATCATCGCTTCTCTCTGCACGCGTAGCGCCTGACCGCCACTAGCGCTCCAGCGTGATGTCGGCTACTGCGATTGGATAGGTGCGCCCAGCGGTATCCGGTCGAGCAAGCCGTCCAGGATGTGTACGATCTCCTTCTCAGAGTACCCGAGGGCCGAAAACGTGGACGGGTCCGGAATCAAGCGCCTTTCACCACCGCTGAGGACGTACACCTCAGGCCCGGGCCCCTTGATCAGCGTCCCGTCTCTAAGGAAGGGAATTATCGAGCCCTGCAGGACCGCGTCCAGGGCCCGGGAATCAACCACAACTACGTCGTCGTCAACTACGCCGTTGTCGGAAGTCCGGAGCAGCTCCAGCGTAGCGCTATCGGGCGCTGCCAGCTTCAGGCCCCACTTCAGAAAGTACACAGAGGGAGAGCCGTCAGAGCCCCGGACGAGGGATCCGTCGGGCAGAGCGCGAACGGCGTTCACCGTGGCCGCCAGTGCCGCATCCCCGGCGGCGGCTGCCTGCGCCCTGTCCTTCCGAAAATACACCACCCTGTCGCCGGAGGTCAGGAGCGGAATGTACCCCGCCTCCCAAGTGTCACGGAACTGGTAGTAGGGAAGGTGTCGATTGGCCGGCATGACTAGGGCCGGCTTGTCCTCGGCCAGCACCTTGCGGAACCCCTCCTCGCCGACGACGTTCTCAAAGTAGGACCATATATAGCCCTTGGCGCCCGAGTACCATATCTCCGTCGGGACATCCCCCACCACCACATCCTCCTCCTCGAGGTAGGGGCGGATGCCGTAGCCCAGGGCCACGGAATTGAAGTACTCGATCCGCAATAGCTGTGACACGCCGCCTATTGAAGACCAACCTGTCACGGCCAATACCAGCAGGACGGGGACCCATCTGGCGGGCCCGGGCACCGTGACATTGAGTAGCCCCCTGGCTGCAGCCAGCGCTACAGGAGCAGCCAGTATGAGCCACCACATGTCGTGGGTGGCCGAGTGCTGCGGCGCCAACAGCAGCCACCCGAACGCCGCTAGCCCCCAGAGGAGAACGATCACATCACCTGTGTTCCTCTTAAGGGGCAGGAGCAGGAACCACAGCACAGACAAGATCAGCAGGACAGGGGTGAATAGCTGCCTGGTGAAGAGCGATGCGTTGTCCAGCCAATACCCGAGGTCGGCTCCGGAGAACCACTTGAGGGGGTTGTCGCTTGTTGCGGCGCTTTGCGGCCCGGCCAGGGAGTCCGAGGCCCACAGGTAGCCAAACCAGGCCGCCAGTGCCAGAACCGTAGAGGCGACCAGCGCCCCCTGACCCCGCCAGTCCCGATGCTTCACCGCCAGAAACAGATCGGGAAGCCCTGCCAGCAGGATCGCTGAGTAGTTGAAGCCTAGCCCCACCAGGTTCGAAGCGACCGCCAAGCCTAGATAGGAGCCCCGGCGCGTAAGTACCCACCGGTAGTAGCTCCAGATGGTCAAGGGAATGAAAAAATGATAAGTGGCGATGCGGGCAAAATAGATGTCGGCGGGCATAATCGCAAGGAAGAGCGCCGCCAGCAAGCCCGTCTCTACACCAAACAGGTCCTTGGCCAGAAGATAGATGAGGACGATGGTGCCCAGCGATAGGGCCACAGGGATGACCCGCACCGACCACTCGTCCTGACCAAAGAGGAACAGGGAGACCCTGTAGAGGAAGTCCGTGAGGGGCGGCCAGTTGGTGTATTCCTCCAGGCGCCTGCCGGCGCCGCCTAGGGCGTAGAACGCCGCATGGAAATCGTGGTGGCCGTAGAAGGGTCTGGTAAACTCCAGCAGACGCAGGCAAGATGCCAGCACCAGTGTCGGCGCTAGGACCAGGAGTGGCCTGGCGGTGACAAGACGAGAAAAGCTGTCAGGCAGACCTACAACATTAAGGCGCAGCTGACCTTTTCCGGCCAGAGAGACCATGTGACCCACCCTAGGGTAGGCGTCCGGCCGTCCTGCGGTCGAAGAACTCCTTGAACCGCGCTAGGATGAATTCGGTCATCTCACCGGTGAGCCCCGGATAGACTCCTATGAAGAAGGTGTCGCGCATAATCCGGTCGCTCTCTTCCAGGGTGCCATGCACCCGGTGCCGGATGTTCGCATATGCTGGCTGCCTCAGTATGTTTCCCCCAAACACCTCCCGGGTTTCTATGTTGCCGTTTTCCAGCCATTGCACCAGCTCTAGCCGGGACAAGCCGTTCTTCACCGTGATGGGGAAGCCGAACCAAGAGGGGTCGCAGCGCGAGTCCCGGGCCGGCAAGATGAGGCAGTCCTGGTAAGGCTCCAGGCCCTCAAAGAACCGCACGAAGTTCTGACGCCGCTTCTCTGCAAAGCCGGGGAGACGATCGAGCTGGGCCACGCCTATGGCGGCCTGCATATCTGTAGGCTTGAAATTGTAGCCGATATTGGAATAGGTGAACTTGTGATCATAGCCGCCGGGCAATCCCCCCAGCTGCCACCCGAAGCGTTTGCCGCAGGTGTTGGATTCGCCGGGGGCGCACCAGCAATCCCTACCCCAATCCCGCACCGAGCGGGCGATTCGACCAAGGTTCGCCTTGTTCACGATGACGCCGCCGCCTTCGCCCAGGGTTATGTGGTGGGCAGGGAAGAAGCTTAGGGTGGCCAAGTCACCAAAGGTGCCCACTAGCCTGCCTCGGAATGTACTTCCCAGAGCGTCACAGCAGTCTTCCACGAGGTACAGGTCATAGCGCTTAACAAGGTCGCAGATGATATCCATGTCGCAGGGGTTGCCCAGGGTGTGGGGCACCATGATGGCCCGGGTCTTCTCCGAGATGGCATCCTCTAACAGATTCGGATTGATGTTGTAGGTGCCCACCTCGCAGTCCACGAAGACGGGGACCAGGCCGCTATGGACGATGGGGGCCAGGGTCGTTGGGAAGGTCACTGCTGGGGTTATCACCTCGTCCCCGGGTCTCAAGGGGCGCTCCAGTTGGGAGGACATCAGGGCCAACACGGCTACCAGGTTGGCCGACGAACCGGAGTTGACCGCAAGGAAATCCTTGGCCCCGAAAAACCGCCTAAGCTTCTGCTCAAACAGCTCTGCATATGGGCCCATGGTGAGCCAGAAGTCGAGGGCGCTATCCACCAGATTGACCATCTCCTCCTCACCGAACACCCTTCCGGCATAATTGACTCTGGTCTGAAGAGGGACGAACTCTCGCGGCTTGTGCGCCACCTGGTAATACTGCCTTACCTTCCCAAGGATCTCCTGCTTTAGCTGCTCGGCTTCACTGGCGATGGGCCTGGGGCCATGGGCCACATAGGTCTCGGCCCGCCAGTGCCGACGAAGGCGCTTAAGGGCATCATTCAGGTCCTGGGGCTCCGTGCCCAGCAGCTTCGCTAGCTTCTCGGTCCTAAGGCCTCCCTGGAGAGGCCGGGTGGCCTTCTGCCCCAGCTCCGACGTTGGGACAGGCTTGACGAGTTCCGGGTCTAGCGCCATCACCCTGGCGAGAGCCTTGGCCAACTCGGAGCGGGGCACCCTGTCCTTCCCCACCACGTTGAGTACCCCCGTGGCTCCCATCTGGACAAGGCGGACACTCACCTCTGCCAGATAGTCGGCCAAGGTAGGGTTGCCCAACTGATCGCTGGCGACGCGCAGAGGATTCCCCGCCTGAAGGGCCTCCCATACCTGCACAGCGAAGTTCCTGGAAGCCCGATCCCAGCCAAAGACTGCCGTGGTGCGGAGGATTAGGTGATGAGGGGTGAGTCCCCGTATTACCTCCTCAGCTTCCCACTTCGTCTCGCCGTATATACTGATAGGAGAAGGCTGGTCCTCCTCGGTGTAGGGCCCAGCCTTCCCGTCAAAGATGTAGTCGGTGGAATAGAAGACGATCTTTGCGCCACAGCGAACTGCCGCTGCGGCAACATTTCTGGTTCCCGTTACGTTTATGCCTCGTGCTTCCTCGGGATGGCTCTGACAGTAGTCCACACCTCCCGCCGGGTTCACCGCCAGAAACACCACGTCTGGCTTCACGTCCCTCAGGCAGCTTTCGACCGCATCTCGATCTGTGACGTCCAGTTTCAGCGAGCCGCCGTCAATTGGACGAGACCGGTAGCTGCCTACGGCCTCAGCCCCGCTCTGCTCCAGGGCCCGCATAAGAGCCCCGCCCACCATGCCAGAAGCACCAATCACCAGCGCCTTCATGGGACCCCCTATCCCGTCATCGTCAAATCATCCGTGCTTGACTTCCCAGTTGTAAGGGATCTCTTCACTGAACGGGTCCAGTCGTATGATCTCCTCGGGGTCGTGGGGCTCGGTGGCGCAGTTGGCAACAATGGCCGGCTTCGCCCCCATACCCTTGAGGCCGTTCCATAGTCCCGGGGGAATGGTTATGAGAGCGTAGTTGTCCTCTCCGGCAAAGATCTCGACCAGTTCCCCTCGTGTGGACGACCCCTCCCGGTCATCGTACAAGACCAGCTTGACCATGCCGCTGACGACGGCGTAGTTGAGGGTCATCCGCCGATGCAGGTGCCACCCCTTGATGACGCCCGGGTATACCACCGAGAAGTAGATTTCGCCGAACTTCTCGAACCAGGGGGCGTCGCAGCGCAGCATGTGCATCACTTTGCCGCGCTCGTCGGGGATCTGCTTCAGCGGACGAATCTGCACTCCCTCAATCATTGTCTGGCCCCCAGGTTGACCTCCCTAGGCTCAGCCGTGTGGCTCCATCTCAGGTTGGCGTCCACCATTCCGGTGGACAGAAGGTACTGGAGCTGCTTGACGCGAAAGAAGCAGCGGCTCTCAAAGTCTTCCCGCGTCACGCCATTAGCCGTCAAGGCGTCGCAGAGCTGCTGCGCTCCTCGCTCTATGTTCCAGCGGGGCTGGAAAGAAGGCAGGGCGCGCCGCACTTTAGAAAAGTCCACCCGGTAAGACCGGGCGTCAGAGTCGGCAGTGCCGGCGTAGACCACCCGGCAGCCGGGCACCACCCGACGAACCGTTTCCGCGATGTCCCGCACCTGATAGTTCTCGATGTCTTGGCCGATGTTGAAGGCCTGCCCATGGACGGCCTCTATCGGTGCCTCCAGAGCGGCAACATAGGCATCGGCGATATCCTCCACATGGACGAGAGGGCGCCAGGGCGTGCCATCGCTCATGATCCTTATCTGACCGGTGGTTATCGCCCACCCCATGAGGTTATTCAGGACCAAATCGAAGCGCAGCTTGGGCGAGAAGCCGTACACCGTGGCGCCGCGGAGGAAGGTGGGAGAGAAGGAGTCATCAGCCAACTGCGACAGGGCCTCCTCAGCCTTTACCTTGGAAAGAGCGTAGGCGGTAAGGGGATTCAAGGGGGCGTCTTCGCTAGCAGACGCCTCCGAGCTGGCGCCATACATGCTGCACGAGGAGGCGAAGACGAAGCGCCGAATGCCCATGGCCTTGGCCAGCCCTGCCAGCCGCAGCGAAGCCTCGAAGTTGACCTCCAGAGTAAGCCTCGCGTCCAGCTCGCCCATGGCATCATTGGATAGGGCTGCCAGATGCACAATGGCTTCCACGCCAGATAGATCCTCGGATTCAACGTCGCGGATGTCTTTCTCTATTGCCTCAGTGAGGCCACCATTCTGGCGGAGGGAGCAACCTCGCAGGTAGCCGGCGTCCAACCCGCGCACCTCGTAGCCCCGGGCAAGCAGCTTTTCCACCAGGACCGTGCCTATGTAGCCATCGTAGCCGGTTACCAGCACTTTCATGCGCGCACCCACTGCCGCGATTGACTTCCCAGTCGTGCTTTGACCCATATGGCCCAGGGTGGACCCCCACTGGCCCACTCCTGGTTCAGGAACTCCACGTCACGCAGGGTATCCATGCAGCGCCAATAGCCGTAGTGGCGGTAGACGGCCAGTTGTCCTTCGCTGGCTAGACGCGCCAGGGGCTTCCGCTCGAGTATGCAGTCGTCGCCATCCAGGTAGTCAAAGACCCTGCGGTCGAACACGAAGAAGCCACCGTTGATCCACCCTTCCTCTACCTGGGGCTTTTCTTGGAAGCTTACCGCCAGGTCTCCATCCACCTGAAGCGCTCCGAAGCGGGCCACCGGCCGAACGGCCGTAACAGTGGCGATGCGACCCATTTCCTTGTGAAAAGACAGAAGAGCATCGATGTCTATGTCGGCAACACCATCGCCGTAGGTGAGCATGAAGGTGTCCTCGTCGATGTGCTTGGCGATGCGCTTGACCCGGCCGCCGGTCATCGTGTCAAGGCCCGTCTCGGCCAGGGTCACGCGCCAGTTGTGCTCGTCGTGGAAGGTAGAATGACGAGTTGTCTCCTTGCTCCCTAGGTCGATGGTAAAGTCGCTATTGAAGATGTCGTACTGGAGGAAGTACTGGCGAACGATATCGCCCTTGTATCCCAGACAGAGGGCAAAGTCGTTGAAGCCATAGTAGGAGTAGATCTTCATCACGTGCCACAGGATAGGGCGGCCGCCCACCTCTACCATGGGTTTTGGGATCACCTCAGTGAGCTCGCGCAGCCTCGTGCCCTGCCCGCCGCAAAGGATCACCACTTTCATCGGTTCCTCTCACCTCCCGCGGCCACCGCTGGCCGGTGTTCGTGCCATCGCTCCCCCCAGCGTTTCTTAGGCTTTTCCAGACCGAATGGACGCCATTGATGCGCCGATGTTACATGCAATTAGGGTCATTTTCGGTGAAATTGCTCATTTCCCCCCGTAAGACGTAAATTGGTGGCTGTAACGGGTCAAGACCGGTCGTGACGGGTGAGAACGAGCCCTAGAAGGTCAGTCTCGCCGCTGGAACGCTACTCGCTGTAACGACCCTCCCCCTGGAAGCCGGAAAGATAATGCAGAACAGGCGACTTCAGTACTTCAGGATCAACCTCTGGACCAAGCTTTTCGGGAGCCGCGCATGGTAGCGGCCGAGCGTCAAGCCGCCGAATTTGGTCGCTTCGTATATGAGAGCATAGGGCACCCAAAGAAGGTAGCCGCGGGTCGCCAGAAAGGTCAGCTCGGCGAGCAGATATCTTAGCCCCCGGCTCACGAAGTAGAGCGGCTCTTCCTTTCTTGATGGCATGTAGCTCTCGTAGGAACTAATCCCCGAATTGAACCAGCGCCTGAGGGCCTGAGCCAGTGTGTAGTTATGGGAATGGATGACCACCGCCCCTGGCTCGTAGACAATCTTGTAGCCCGCTCTCAGCGCTCGGAGACTCCACTCCTGGTCCTCCCCGAAAAGCACTGTCTCCGAGAACGGGTGCGCCTCCCATACGTCCTTACGGAGGGCTGAGCACACGTTGGAGAACCAGGTGACGTCCATGGTAAAGGGCCCTCCGTCCCATGCTTGAACACGCTGCCTTGGGCCATAGGTGTAGTGGAGGTAGAACCTTTCCATGGGGCATGCCGGGGCTCTGGGGATCTGCCGCCCATAAACCCCTGCCACATCACCGCCATCGAAGGCCCTCAGCAGGTTGGCCAACCAGTGTTCGTTGGCTGGTATAGCGTCGGCTCCCAGGTAGACCAGGTAGCGGCCCAGGGCGGCCCTAGCCCCGATGTTACGGTTGCGGCCCCAGGAGAATTGCTCGAGCGGCGTCTGATAGAGACGGACCGGATACCGCTTGGCGATCTCTACGGTTCGGTCGGTGGAGCCGGAGTCGATCACAATAACTTCGAACATGCGCGCGAAGCTTTGTCGGAACACAGCCTCCAGGCAGCCAGCGATGTTGGCCTCCTGGTTGCGGACGTTGATAATGACTGAGACCGCTAACATCCCTCGCCCCCTTGCGCCAAGCGGGCTCTATTCGATGTCCATCATGCTGGCAAGGAAGCCGGCCAGACCCGCATCGGCTCCGATGATGATAAGGCTCTGAGCCAGGCCCGCCAGCGGGAGCCCTATCTCCATATCTCCCGCCCCAAGCACCCACCGAAGGAAGAGGTAGAGATCGAGACCCAGCCCGGCGAGCATCAGGAGGCCCGCCACCAGTAGTATCGCCTCCAGGTTCAAGTGCTCGCGGTAGAACCGGGCCCAGCTCCCATCGCCGGGGATAATCCCTTTGGCAGAGGCGTATATCCTCGACACCAGGCCCAGGGCGAGGGCGTTGCTGCCCACGACCAAGAAGATAGGCCCGGCAAAGATGGGCTGCCAGTTGAAAGCACCGACGTTGACGCCGGACGGAAAGGCAAAAGAAAGACCGATAGTGAACAGGCCGCAGAGAAAGAGAAGGAGGCCGGGCACCACGAACAGGAAATTGGGCGTGAAGAGAAGGAGGAAACGGAGGTGGCGCCAGCCATCGCGGAAGGTCCGCAGCTTGCTCTCGCCCAGGCGGGGCTGATAGGAGGTAGGCACCTCGGCGACCTTCAAGCCCCGACGCGCCGCCTTTAGGAGCATCTCCGACGCCAACTCCATCCCTCCGGAACGGAGCTGCATCCGCTCATAGGCCTCGCGGGTGAAGGCACGTAGGCCGGACTGGCTGTCACCCACCCGGGCGCCAGTGAATAGCTTCAACAAGAGGTTGATGAGAGGGGTACCTATATGGCGATGGGCCCAGGGCATGGCATCCGCATGAATGCCACCCCGAAAGCGGTTGGCCACCACTAGATCGTAGCCTTGTGCCAACGGCTTCAGCAGCGGCTCGATATCGCTGAAGTCGTAGGTGTCATCGGAATCCCCCATGACGATGTAGCGGCCGCGGGCTTCGGCGAATCCCCGCAGA
>Ga0315285_10004133_pt1 | contig 15074 bp, 18 predicted proteins | sample YL17G09_36_MG_FD_203698 | JGI IMG/M metagenome (GOLD analysis project Ga0315285, IMG submission 203698) | Sediment microbial communities from Yellowstone Lake, YNP, Wyoming, USA - YL17G09_36 | ecosystem: Environmental > Aquatic > Freshwater > Lake > Sediment | place: USA: Wyoming | collected...
CCGCCGCCGTAGGGACGGGAATTCAGTATGCTAACCCTCCGCAAGCTCATGCCGCCGGGTGTTGCGCGGAAAGTTGCTTTAGCATAGAGCCTGATACCGGGAAGAACGCACGGCATAGTCATATCATCTGGATAAACAACGTCACGCCCTTTGTGAGTTATCTCGATATAGCAGGCGGCGCGAATGGAGTTTGGACAAACTTCAATGTATTGACCGAACCCGGGGCTCCTGCATTAACTACGGCAACTTGTTCGGCACACGATCCCGTAGGAAATCAGGGACGGTATATGTATATCAATATAAACGGCACGGTAAGGAATTACAGATTTGACTTGAAGAACCACATCTTCGAGCCGTGGACAACCTTGAGAACGACCTTCGGAGGCACGGTGGTTGTCGGAGGCAGGATGTGGGCCTCAAGATTCGTTGACGGCACGACCTTTGTTCCGTTTGTCGGGATTCAAAGACCGATAGGCGTTGAGTGTTTTAACATCTTGGCGCAGAGATAGGAGGTTTTTATGAAAAAGATATTGATCGGGATTTTAGCTCTCGCGTTTCTTTGCGGGAACGCGGGGGCGGCAACAATGGCTGACCTCATTGCCTCAAAAGAAGCGGTTAGTCTATCGACGATAAAAAAGATAGACGTTGGCGGGACGTGGGGATATATCCTCACGATGTCGAGTGGACAAAGGCAATACGTCGAATACTCAATGCTTCAAAAGCAAATAGAGATAATAGACAGGCAGATGGAAGGACTAAAGGCAAAGAGGGCGGCGGTTGTCGAGTTAATGGAGGAGTGCGGCAATGCCAAATGACGGAGGGAACGGCTCGCCGATAGGAGACGACAAAATAGTAAAGGTCCGTATCGGGTTTTGGATTTGGACTGTCCTGATAGCATTTGTTTTTGGCGGGAGCATCCTTGCTTATAAACTGGATATGGTGAAAGCAAAGGCAGAAACAAAAGAGTGTATTTCAGTCGAAGCTGAAAAATTTGAGACAAAAGTCGAGATGATTTATGCACGCAAGGATATGGTTGAAACTTATCAAAAGATGATTATTCAAAGGCTTGATAAGATAGACAAGAAGTTGGGGATGTAAAAATGAACGCGGCAATAAATCAAGTCTATTACACAAGCGTCTTGCAGGTAGTTGACAGGTCGGGGAACCCTGTGACTACTTTGACGGACTCTGATTTCACGAAGTCGGTCTATCATAACGGCGTCGCAGATGCAGTTATTGCCACGGTTGAACACCTGGAAAACGGAAAGTATCAGGCGCACTTTACGCCGGATAAAGCGGGAACATGGACGATCATTATGACTCAGGCGACTTACGATGTTATCGGCTGGGCTGAGCATGTAATTGTAGGGGTAGCTTTAACTCATCATACGGAGGCTTGCTAATGAGCGTAAGAAGATACGAAGCAGTAATAAACCAGACCCTGGACCTAAGAGTCCATTTCCGGTGGTCCGAGTCCGGGCAGCTTTTTGATCCTTATCAGATCAGCAAGGTGGAGATCCTGGATAGCGACGGGACGACGATCATTGAAACAATAACAAGCATTACCAAGATCTCTACCGGAGAATACAGCGTTATCGCTGCCGCGATAGCAACTCCAAAAATCGTTTATGACAAGTGGTATTACACGCTGGTAGACGGCGCTTCAGAAACATCTGTTATCAACGCTACGTCGGTCGCCGCAACTTCTGTAGGGGCTGGGACATCCTTCTCTGATAACGATACGATCAGGATTCTGGGACAGCTTGATGATACAGTCATGGTCCCGGAGGCGTTGATAAGCCTGCGAAGGATGCAGGCATACAACCTTATTTGCCGCTACCTGAAGCCGGAATATAAGGCCAAGAACGACGCGGGAACGCTGACTACCGACGAGCTTTGGGATCTTAAGATAGGCGAAGCAGAGCTCGCCGTGTCCATACTTTGTAAGTCCTTGGCCTTGAGGTTCACGCTCTACAAGTTCAATCGGTCTCTTTCGTCCGGCCTTGCCGGCGGAGAGTCGGAAAGAGATTCGAGAAAGAACCTCGACTTTCGCCTTATGAGGAAGGACTGGTGGCTGCAGGCGTGGGGGACTCTTACTGATTATGTAACGAGCATTCCGAACATGGGAGATGGTGGCGGGCTTGATCCTTACTCTTTCTTCAATTTCGGAGTGGTAAAGAATACCGATCTTGAAGCCTTAAGCGAAGAAGAGGAATCCCTGGAAGTTCAATGGGGTTAAGAAATGACGCTGATCCGTTATAACGATCACGAATTTGACGAGAGAAACGCCAGGTGCTGGACGGACCTGACGCCCGAGGGTAAGCGCCTTATCGTTGTAAGCGGGTTCATAAGAGCAAGCACAACCGGCGCGAGAAGAGAGGCACTGGACGCGATCTTGAAAGCGACCAGAGAGGAAAACGGGAAGCTATATTACGGGAATTTTGACAGGTATCTGAATGTAAGACGCAAGGAGCCTGTCATATACGCTCATTCCTATAATCCCTGGCCGCCAATGGAAACGTCCTGGGCGGCCAAGTTTGATGCGGAGGACCCGTTCTGGTATGCCGAGGAGGAGACCGAGATCTCCGTATCCTATACCGGGGCGTTTAATGTTCCTGTCACCGGTGATGCCAAGGCTTTCGCCCTGTTTCGTGTTGGATTTACAGGAGCTGCAAGCAGCGGGATAGAGCTAAAGAACAACACGACAAGCAAGTCGTTGGATTATGACAAGGCGATAGCAAGTGGGGACGTGTTGGAAATCGACTCGATCAACGAAGAGATCCGAAAGAACGGGGTCGTAGACATGGATGAAACGGAGGACCGAGGGTTCTTTGAGCTTGAGCCGGGCGATAACGAAATAGAGCTTGACTGCTCCCCGGCACAGTGCGACTTAACGATCACGTTCAGGGAGCGGTGGTTCTGATGATATTCAGGTTAATTCAGCGTGTGAAAAATTTATTACAAACCGACTCAACCTTGAGCGAGTTTCAGCAAATTAAGGAAGTCGACGATATTGAAACGTACGATGACTTCATTACGAAGTTCCCTGCGATAGGGATAGGGCGCAAGCGCGGAGAGATAATCCGGTACCGCGGTGATACCCGGGAAGTCCAGCAAGTCCTGACCCCTCTGGATATCCGGGTGTACACAAGGCACGAATCAAGCCCTGAGGCCGCGAGGAAGGTTTTGGACATCCTTACTTGGAAGGTTGTAAATGCGCTCAGGAAGAACACGCAACTTGAGTTTAGCAGTTTTGATCCCGCGGTCTTTTTGATCGAATCCGAAGTTAATAGGGTGTGGTACGGAAGCCGGAAGCGGGACAAAGCTTTCGACGAATACGCAACGATAGAATACAACACAGTCAGGCCGGAGGTCGAACCTGAAACTGATGAGGAGTATTGGGATATTGTTAATACTATGATCCGCGTATCCATGACCGGGCTTGGCGGTGGATACGAGGAAAGGTAGGTGAAATAGCATAAAGCCAGGGTGACTGTTTTTCAAAAAGGAGGTTGATGGCAAATGGGTCAGAAAATAATTCCTGGAGTATATACGGAAGAAATTGATTCGGGGCCAAGGCCGATATCCTCGATATCAACCGGAGTCATCGGCATAATAGGAACGGCGCCTAAGGGGCCCGTTGATGAGGCGCGTTTGGTCAGCAGCTTTGCGGAGTTCGAAAGGATCTACGGAGGCATCGATTCAAGCAATACCCTGGCAAACGATGCCCGCCTGGCCTTTGAGAACGGAGCGCAAGCGATAAGAGCCTGCCGCGTGGTAGGCAGCGGTGCTGTGAAGGCAACAAAGGTCTTGCAGGACGATGCCTCAGCGGACACGCTTGAGCTTACCGCGAAGGGGTATGGTTCCGACGGCAACGGCCTTGAAGTCACGGTAGCGACAGGAACCACCGGCGGAAGAGTTACGGTCACTGTTCAGAACACCGGGAACGGAATGACAGAACAGTACCAGAACGGCTGTATGGGAGCAGGCGAGGATAATTACCTCGTTGACATGATAAACGCCGATTCCGAAATGGTGGACGCGGCAGACAAAGGGTCCACAGGGAACCCGGAAACGCAGGCAGATACGCCGCTTGAAGGCGGGTATGACGGCGGGTCCGCCGGAGCCGGGGAGATCATCGGCCAGACGAACCCTAATTCGGGGCTGAAGCTGCTTGAAACGCTGGATGACGTGAACATCCTCATGGCAGCGCAGAACGCCGACGCCTCGGTATGGGCCGAGATGATCGCACAATGCGAAAGGATGCTGGACAGGATCTGTATCCTTAATCCTTCCACAAGCCTGACGCCCACACAGTTAGTGGCTACCTTGAGCTCTATTGAGAGCAAGAGAGCCGTAATGGTCTATCCGTGGGTCACAGTCTACGACTACGCCACCGGAGCGACAAAAGACGTAGCGCCTGCGGCAGCCATGGCCGGAGTCCTCTCAAGGATAGACGCCTATCGTTCTCCGTCAAACGAGAAGATAGAGTCGGTCCTCGGGGTCCAGAGGGCGCTCACAAGAGCTGAGGTCGAGTATCTGCACCAGAACAGAGTTACCTGCATATCTCTCCTTACCGGGCGCGGGTTCAGGTTCCGCAACGGGATAACGCTTTCTTCAGATCCCAAGTGGGTCCAGATCTGCAAACGCAGAGAGCTGGATAAGATAGAGGAATCCGTGGAAGAGGCGATGTCATGGGCTATCTCAAGGCCGCATACCGCGACTCTGAGGGACAGCATAAAGACCTCGGTCTCGAACTTCCTCTCAACGCTCGTCGCTCAAGGAGAGATTGGGAGCGGTTACACGGTCAAGTGCGACTCGGATAATAACACGCCGGCATCCATTCAGGCCGGATACCTGATCTGTGACGTTGGGATAGAGTTCCTCTACCCAGCGGACAAGGTCGTGTTCAGGTATTCTGAAAACATTGGGGAAGGCTTCACGGCCACCCAGGTAGCCTAACGGAGGAGGTAAATAAAAATGGCTGAGAGAGCTTATCCTGTAATAAATAAAAAGGCGTTCATCTACATGTTCGATGCTGCCACAGGACAGCATGTCGAAGTCGGGCAGTTTGAAGACTGGTCCTTCGGCAATCATTTGAACACCTTGGAATACAGGGAGTGCGGATATTTGACTCCTATGTATGTCCCTCTTGATTTCTCGTTCCAGGGGTACCTGTCCAAAGGGAAGCTTAACCACAACCTGATACAGCAGTTGTGGGGCAACCTTCCGGACGGGACCGTTGATCTTTCAACGGCTGTCGGATACTGGATCCCGAAGAAGGCGATGATAAAGCTCGTCCTCCAGTTCTCGGATAACGCGACCGAAGAGGTCTCCGAGTACGGCCAGGTGGTCTTTGTCAACCACAGGCTGAACAACGCGAGAGGTCTCGTTGAAGAGTCAATCGCGTGGACAGCGGAGTCGATGAAGAATTATACGCAGCCGCTGATACCTGACAGGCAGCCGGAGATCGCGTAATAAATAAGAAGGAAGGCAGGTGAAACCAAATGGCAGAGCCTCAAGGTTTTGAGGTCTTGCAGAAGCGTTTTGACTTTACGCTCCCGATAACGGGGCAGAAAGGTCAGTTGCGCTTCACGACCAGAAACGACAGGATCATAGCGCTGGAGCAAGCGAAGGGAAGGTCAGATGATGTCCTTGAGTTGACATATCTCGGAAGGGCCATTGTCGAGCTTGGCGGCAGACAAGGGCCCTTATCGTTTGACGATCTGAAGAATTATCCTGAGAAGGATCTCATGTTCCTTCGCGCCTACGATCTGAAGCTCAACAGCATGGGTGAGGATGATTTCAGACAGGTGCTTGACTCTTTCGAGAAAGCCCTGAAGTCATAGAAGCCGGCGTGCTGATGAGGTATTACGGCTTTAAGAAGGACGAGATCCTCAATATGAGCTTTCCAGAGCTTCAGGGCTGGCTGGCTTTGATCCCCGATACCGCAAAGCGACTCGGGGAAGGAAAGCTTGAGATCACCAAAGGAATAGGTATGTAAGATGGCAGAGCCGTTAAAAGAAATACAAATTCCGCCTCCAACGGAGGCGGAGATAGAGGCTATGAGAAGGGCCGCTGCACGGGCCAGTGAGGGAGATTACTTTGATTATGTCGAGGGCGAGCTCGGGGACGTAGCTCCAATAAAAGGGAGATTAGCTCCGACGTTACGGGATAAATTCTCAAGGCAAGCATGGGGAAAAGAATATGGTGAAGGAAGTAGATATGATATAGAAAGACAGCTTACAAAATGGGAAATGGAACATGCCGCAAGGCCATTTGAAGCAGGAGCATTTGAATATCCTCGAACAAGAGTCAACTACATGACCAGAAAGGACCAAGAAATTTTAAAAGCGGGGTGGGAACATCCGCAATTCGAAGACATACGATATAAACACAGATGGGCAAAAGAATACTTTCGTCCAGGGCCCAAAGTTGGAGGATATGATTTAGAAGCTATAAGAAAAGCTTCTATGAGTCCTCAATTTAATGATGCTTCGTTTTGGAAAAGCTACGCAGAAGGATCAACTTATGTACCAGAGCTTTCTCCATGGTTAGGAGAAACATATTCAGGGGCTTCTTATGAACCTCTAAAAATGTCAGCAGGAAAACGGGCATATATAAGCCAATGGTCAAGAAAAGTAAATATCATGTTTCCTGAACTTAATCCTTTTCCTGCAAATGCCCCAAGTCCGATGGGGGATTTTGCCGGGTTGGAAACTCATTTTGGTGGTACCTCAAACTTAGCCGGAGAAGAAATAGCAGCATTAACAAATCTAAGGGATGTGTCCAATAGAAGTAGAATCTGGGGACAAGGAGAGTGGGCGTCACGCATGGCTCGCGATCCTTACGAATCCATCGATATCGGCAATGTTGGCAGAGAAGAAATCCAGAGAAACTTAAGAAGCACCAAAGCAGTCAATTCTTTTAGAATACATGAATTATTAAGTAAAGGTAGCGGGAAAATCACAAAAGGAAGGGCATGGGAAATGCCTGGCGGCAAAGCTATTTTAAGGACAGGCGGCACAGCGTTGATGATGGCCGGAATAGGGCTGGCTGCCTACGAAGGCTTGATGGCCTCGGGATCCATGGCTCAGACAAGGTCCGGCGGGACAAGAGCCTGGGACCCTGCGAACGAAACCAGGTTCTTCGAAACGATGGCCCAGGGAGATATAGCAATGAGTGCTATGAAAGGAGTAACTTTGGCGGGCGCCTGGCTTTTAGGCGGGCCGCCAATGGGAATAGTTGCCGGATACATGATGACCGCAGCTGAAACCGGATCGGTAATGGGAACAGGCGGAGGCATAAGGAAGGCAGGAAGAACTGCCGGCACAGAGTTTACGCAAAATGTTTTTGCCCCGGCCGCATTTATGCAGGCTTTTAGCAGCGTTGGAAACATTCTTTCAGGTGCTGGGAGAGCGGCCGGAAGGATGTTTAATAGGGCTCCGACTGTTACAGCAGAAGGGCGGCCTTTGGCTTGGTGGCTTGACAGAGGCGCAAGATCTTATACGCCAGCGCCAGTTGCTAAGCCTGGGATGTTTGCCGGAGTATCTGAGTGGTTTAATAAGCCTTGGATTGGTTCTCAATCGTGGTGGAATCCACTTGCAACAAGAGGGAAGGCTGCGACACAAGCTTATATTTGGGGACCAATAAGTGCTCGTTGGATGTCTTCCGGGATGCTTGATCCCGTAAGACATCTTGATAGAGAAATAATGGCATGGACGGCCCCTGAGAAAAGTCCATATACGGCATTTCAAGTCCAAGAACTCAATAAAATCGGGGCACCTGCAATTCTCTGGAAAGGGATTCAGCTGCGTAGAGAGCATTTTAAGAAAGAAGGAAAATCTCCAGAGCTTGCCTTATTGCCAAACTTACAGGATATAGATCCTGGCGAGTTCCTTCAAGATCCAATAATGCAAGCACTTGCTGCTCCTGCAGCCCTTGAATCTTGGTATGCTTATGCGCTTCCCTGGTACAGAAAGAACGTAATCGATCCTAAATGGCGAGCTGGAGAAAGAGCAAGTAAGGTCGGCGCCGTTGAAGCGACAGCAAGGATCGGCATTGCTGCTGGCGGCGCGGCTTTGACTTTATTCCCTTTTCTTGCCGGACAAACAGCTTTTGAATATTATGGAGGAAAATTGCTGGGGAAATCACAGGTGATCGGACGAATAGGCGGGACAGCTTTAACGAGGGGGGTAGGGACAGCCGCATATCACTTCTTTGAAGCCGGTACATATCGAAGCCCTTTACATTTAATTAGGACAGATATGTCTCTAAGAGCAGCAGCTTTCCCGATGGCTACTGCGGCGGCTGGCGGTTCACTGGTTGCTGGCGGGTTAGCTGCCGCTGGAGTTTCTCCTCCTGTTGCAAATAAACTGGGTTATGCTGGAGATATTGCCATAATGGCATATCACATGAAGCAGGCATTGCAAGCTCGCGGCGTTGCAGATATCTTAAGTGCTCCTGAAGCTATTAAAAATATGGCGAAGATGGATAAAGATCAAGCTATGATCTACGCTTATGAAATATCTCGTTTTGCAGGAAGATCGATTAGTAGCCTATCTGCAAAAGAAAGAAAGTTCGTTAATTGGAGAATGAATGCGAACGACCGGACCTTTGATTATTTCTTGCCTGGTGGCGCGGTTTTCCCGATGACAACAAATTGGAACCCAACTAATCTTCCTTATAAAGAAGGGTCAACAATAAAATCACCAGCCTCAAGTTTTACCTTAAGTGATATAGCAGATCGGTTAATTGGTGTGCAATTACCGTCAAGCATAGTAATTGAAGCTGCCGAAAGGTTTGAAACTGGGGGGGCTGGATGGCCTTTTGCCCGAGCGGCAGCATTATCGCCGGATTCTCATGGCAGGAGAGAGCTTATGAGAAAGGCTCTTAGCTATGGCGGGAGCCCTTTTGGTGCAAGTACAGATAGATATATGGAATCACATACAGCAATGTTTGAAAATCAAACAGAGCGATTCAGAAAACATTTTAAGATTGGCAGGGAAAACTACGTTCTTGTTAGATCTGAGGCACTTGAAACTCTTCACAAAGTAACTGGAGATGATAATTATTATCCTACTTACAATAATGAAATTGCAGCTAAACCAATGGGCGTTAAAGGCTGGGAGTTCAAGAGAAGTATGGAACCTGAAGAAAAGGCAAAGCTAAAGGCAAAACTTCAAGCTCCCAGAGATACACAAAGCAGGACGGTAGCTGAAACTGCCGGGGCAAAACTAATTTCACGTCTCTACCTATTTCCTGATCCAACGATGGGCGGGCAAGAAACAGTAGAAGAAGCCATGATTCTTGAGCTTGATGAAAGACGTGGCGGTGGGGGTGGGGGCGGCAGAAGATTCTACCCGCCGGATCCTATTGAGATGGTAAAGGGATCGGTTTCAGGATTTAATCCGTTCGGGGACGATCTGATAATGGCCATGATCGGAGATTCAATCCAAGAATGGAACGTGAGATCACCGAGGCGTGGAGGAGAACCATATCAGGGGGATTGGGATTAAGCGAAAAAATATGCTAAGAAAACATAAAGGTAAAGGATGAAGAACCAGCAACCTAAGAAGACGATGAATTTCTCAAAGCCATCGAGCCGGACTTTTCTTATGAATGTTTTGTGTGTTAAAAAGAAGGCGTAAAAAAGAATGGAAAACATCCAAAAGTCGGTTAATGTGAAACTAAAGAACTTAAAAAAATCGATCATATCAAACCTCCTTCAAAACGGGACTTCTTCTGATTCTTCAGGAAGCCCCTTTATTCCCTTTAGCTTGCCTATGATCCCTGACCAGATCGGCAAAACGTGGAATAAAAAGAAGAATTTGATCTTGTGCTTTGCGCGTTCTTTGGCGTCTTCTTCATTGAGAAAGTTGAGGTACTCCTTTTCAGCTTCTTCGATATTTTCCGGGGCCCTATTAAGATACTCGAAATTTTCAGTGTCGTCGTATAAAGGTGCATTGTCATCTGAATCAAGCGTAATTTCAAAGTCCATGTCCCTGTTTGGGGCTGACGTGCAAGCAAATCCAGGATTTGGGTCAAGCATATTGTTATATTTATCATCCATAGTATGCGTTATGTTACTACATAGTTTTACTTTGTCAAGGAGATTTTGCTATGGCAATAATTGAAGACATCCCAACAAAGGAAAGTTACGACGCTGAGAAGGCGAATGTAAGGCCCGGGTTAAGGACCGCGGACTTTAAGCCCATTCTTGTTCTCCAGACAACAGAGAAGATAGAAACGATCACTGGCAAGAAGGAGATCTTCGAGCTGACGTTCGACATACAGCCGATGGAGAAGGTGAACATAACGGGCGCCCAGAACATAGCGGTCTTCAAGAATCCGGGCGGGACGCCGAGCTACCAGTCGGTAGGCCCGGACACGGCCTTTATGTCATGGGAAGGGATCTTCGTAGGAGACGCGGCGTTCGATACCGCGAACAACCTGGTAAAGGTCAGGGATTCCGGCGTGTCGCTCTATGTTCTTTTCGGCCCGCTCTTTAAGAAGGCGGTCATCCGATACTTTAACCACAGTATAAAGCGGTTCGACGTTATCACCTATCAGATCGGGCTCTATATCGAGCGCGATCTTGATGACGTGACCTTCTTCGGAAGGTTCGAGCCGATAGCCAGGAAGTATTTGCCGGACTATCTCCAGGGCTACGCAGACCTTTTGGATGCCGCGCAGGATCTCTCCGGGTCCCTTGGAGGGACGATAAGAGGCGCGGCACAGGTGGTGTTTGAGACAAACAATATTATCGACAGGCAGATCCAGGCGTGGGGCAAGGTCCTTAATATCCCGGCGGCGAATCTCAAGGGGCTTTCAAAAGAGATCGACCGGGCGTTAGGAAACCTTCTTGGAACGAAGAACCTTATCTACGCCAACCAGACATATAGAAAATATCTTGAGATCCTGGGGTACGCGCCCAAGACTGTTATGGGAGTATGGCAATGACCTTACTAAAAGAAGAAACAATGAGAAAAGGACTTGCTCTCGCAAGAGCCGAGCATGAGCTTCAAAGAATGATCGACTGCTACACGCAGGTAAAGCAATCTATTGATGAAGCGATAGCGAATATAAAGCCGAACAAGGTCCACATAGTCAAGGAAGGAGACACGCTGAGAACCATCGCGAGAGAATACTACGGCAGCGTGGACACATGGAAGGCCCTCGGATCTTACAACAAGTTAATCAATTCCGAACTCACAAAAGGCCAGATACTGGAGATCCCCCTGAAGGAGGTCTTGCAAGGTGGCGCTTAGGCCGAGAATAATAGTTGAAGCCAGATATAAACCCGGAGCGGAGAAGAGATCTTCCTTCCCGATCTTGAGCGCTAAGGGGCTGGAGACTGTGAGGGCAAAACCTCAAAACGAGAAGCCTCGGTTCCTGCCCGTCTTTCATGGCAAGGTGGATCAGGTGCTCGGGCTTAACGCCGATTGGTGCGAAGTGCACATTGAAAACAAGAACAACGAATATGACTGGTTGTTGAACGAAGTAGATTCCATGCAGTTCATAGTCTATATGGGTTATTCGAATAAGCCGATGTCGGAAAGTCCGGTGAATATAATCGGGGATCTTACGCCGATGATACATGCGTGGGTAGGAGATATATCAGCCACCTTCGGGTCTTCCGGCAAGCTCATTACGATAACCGGCGGAGACGCAAGCTACGTTTTTAACAAGGGTTATGCCGGCGATTACATGGCAAGAAAGACGCCGACGGAGTTGTCAAAGATCCCGAATTGGGGGAAGGCTCCGCTGCCGGACAGCCACCTGATCTACAAAAGGGCGTGGGAGATCATACAGCAAATAACGAGCGCGAAGGAAGATAAAGACGGCAAATGGATAACGCCGGAAGGGGTCATCCTTCTTCCGTCGAAAGACTTTCTCGGCTACACCAAAGTTATCGAGGGCGCGTGCAAGACGGAGTATTTGCCGAACACCATCCCGGACGACGAGAAAAAGATCGAGGAAAAGAAGAAGATATATCAGATCAACAACAACACAAAGCTGGAAGTTATTGATGATGTCTGTTTTAAAAGCGGGTTCTACGCCTGGGTGGTCCCCGGGGAAAGGATCATGAGGATCGGGAAAAAGGAAGACTTCAAAGCGGAAGATGTCTCGCCGCTCAAAAGTTGGGGCGGAGTTTATTCCGACGACGAGAAACAAAGGGAAAAAGGAAGCTGGATCAAATTCAAAAAGATCCCACACTTTGAGGGCGGGCTTCAAATGGCCGTGAATTATTGGGACTGGCAAACGACGATAGAAAGTAAAAACAACTATGTAGTCCCTGCATATAAAAAAGATGTCGGGGCAACACTGGTGTCCGGGGAAGCGCATTTCATAGGGAGCCCGGATGCTGACGCGCAGATAATGTGCTGGGTCGGGTACGAACCGGTCAGTCAAGAGGCGGCGGACGATAGGGCCTATATGGCCGTCAACAGAGTATGCTCTCAAAGAGTCGTTGCGGTGGGGCAGGTCCCCGGGAACCCGGCGCTCATGCCGAACAGGATCGTTCCGATAGAAGGATGCGGCATTTGGGATTGCAAATACCTGGCTGTGCATACCTCTCATGCCTGCGGCATGGTGGGGTATTCAACGATGTTCGATTTAAGACTGCCTGATCTTGTGAAGACAAAATCAACGGACGAAGCAAAGAAAAATCCGATGACGACAATAAGGGTAGGGGCTTATGTTAAAGAATAAATTGATGCAGGGAATGAAACTGTCGGGCCTGTCAATCGGGATAGGCGTTGTTACGAAGGTTTATAAAAGCGTTTACAAAGCTGACGTTTTTGTGCTTGCTTTTAACTATGAGCTTCAACATGTTCCGATCATGACCTTATATGCCGGAAACGGATATGGGTTGATCGCATATCCTGCGGAGGGGGATATCGTTCTTCTCGCGTTCGTGAACGGGCAAGTAGAAAACCCGGTCATTATAGGAAGGATGTTTACGGGGACGACATTCCCGCCCTCGGCTTCAAACGACGAGATCTTTATCAAGCACAGCTCCGGCACAAAAGTCCGGATAGACTCTGAAGGGGTAGTGCACATAGAAGCAGGCACAGGGAAGAAGGTCGTGCTCGACGGAGACCTTGTGTCCGGCACGATAGATAACACAGCCACGCCGCACGAAGGCGTGCCTCATACGCATACCTTCACCTTGCAGGTTGTGGCATCATCGGAAAAACTAAAGGCGGAATAATATGAGCGATACGATATACGGAACGGATCTATGGGTCACAAGCGACGGGGACCTCCTGGTCTTCCCGAGCGGAGATCTCGGGACCATAGAAGGGCTGGACAATCTTGGCCAGGCGATAACAAATCTTTTGAACACGCCTTACGGCTGGTTGTTCGAAAGCGAGAACTACGGGTCAGTCCTTGAGAAATATTGGGGCAAACCCAACACTCCTCAAACAAGGCTGGCTTGCGCGAAAGAGATACAGGAAACCCTTTCGCAGGACCCGAGGATATCAAAGATAATAAAGATAACAACAAGGAAAGTCGCGCAGGACAGATTTGACATAGAAGTCATTCTCGTTCCAGCAGGACAAACGCAGGCTGAAAACTACGTTTATCCGCTGCAATTATCTACATAAGGAGGAATTTATGGGACTTACTTTTAAGAATTTTCAGGAGATAAGGGACGATATGATTAACAGGGTGGCCGCGTTAAGCGACAAGATCACGGACTTTAACGTGGGATCTGTTATCAGGAACCTTATTGTCGCGGTAGCAGCCGAGCTTGACGAAGCGTATTATCAGCTTGAGAATACATATAATCAGCTTCTCCCAAGCACAGCGGTCGGGGACAACCTGGAGAATTTCGCATCCGGGTTTGGTGTTTCAAAGTCCGGAGCCCAGAAAGCGACGGGAGAGGTCAGGTTCGGCAGGTTAACTGCGGCTGGTGATGCGATAATTATTCCCGAAGGGACCGAGGTATCAACAGAATCTACCGATGATGAAGACAGCGTAGTGTTTGAAACAGACGATGATATTACCTTGCTTGGCGGGCTTACGGCCTGTTCCGGGGCCGCCACGGCAAAGGAAGCAGGAGTAAACGGCAACGTCGGCGCTCACACGATCACACAGATCGACTCGACCCTGCCTGAGATAGATTCAGTCGACAACTCTTACGCTTTCGCCGGGGGGATGGACGAAGAGGATGATGAAGAGTTCAGGGCCAGATTTGTGGACACCCTGAACTCTCAATCAAAAGGAACGGTGCACGACGTTGAAGCCGCGGCAAGAAGCTGTCCCGATATAACTGCCGCGAAAGTTTCGGAGAACGATCCGGCAGACGGATACTGCAAGCTGTATGTGGCGACCTCAGGAGGAACGCCCACCACAGGTCAGCTCGCTTTTGTAGAGAGCGCGCTTGACGGGCTCGTTACCCCGGCGGGGATCCACTTCTCTTACTATGGAGCTGTAAGAGACGGGGCGGATATAACCGCGACAGTCACGAAAGAATCCAATTACAGCAGCGCGGCCTTAAAGGATGCGTGCGAGGATATCCTTACGGACTATCTCCAGAACAAGGAGATGGGAGAAGATGTGCTGCTCGCCGAAGTGATATCGATCTTAATGAGCGTCTCCGGTGTTACCAATGTAAGCAACTTGGAGATAGACAGCTCGGCAACGGATAAAAGTATCAGCGCTACGGCCATTGCAAGGCCAGATACGATCTCCATAACGGTGGTGTGACATGACTTCTCTGGAAAGAATGCTTGATAGGCTTTGCCCTCTGGTTTTCAAAGCTAAGGAAAACTCAGGGTCCGAGCTGTATAAGATCTTTCAGGCAACAGCTGAAAGCTTTGAGTTGTACTACGATCAGCTTGATGAACTTTGCAACGTAGCGCGGTTCAATATGACGTTCGGTGACTGGCTGGGAAGGGTGGGACGAGCGTACGGATGGGAGCAATTTCTGGGCGAGTTGCCCGCTTATTACAAAAGCAGGCTTAAGGGAATGCTCGGGATGCCGAAGAACAGCAATGAATACATTTTGAATATTATTGCTCTCTTTACTATTGCCCGGCCTGTTTTAGCAACACCGACGGTGT
>Ga0315285_10004136_pt1 | contig 15071 bp, 19 predicted proteins | sample YL17G09_36_MG_FD_203698 | JGI IMG/M metagenome (GOLD analysis project Ga0315285, IMG submission 203698) | Sediment microbial communities from Yellowstone Lake, YNP, Wyoming, USA - YL17G09_36 | ecosystem: Environmental > Aquatic > Freshwater > Lake > Sediment | place: USA: Wyoming | collected...
GAGTAAACTCCGCTACTACAGGCCAACAAAAAAATTAGCCCATCAGGTCATTGAACAATTCCATAGAATTGTCCTATAACCCGGCCAACCCTTCGATTCTACTCAGGGCAAGCCCCGAACAATCTTTCGATACACTCAGGATATACGGGGCCAACAAAAAAAATTAGGCGAATAAATTTATGATCGAGATTTATTTTGACGGTGCATGCGAGCCGGTTAACCCAGGTGGGACCGCGAGTTACGGATGGGTTATCAAAAAGAATGGGAAAATTATCTTAGAAGAAGGTAAAATAATAGGAAGCGGAAAGGGAATGACCAATAATGTAGCTGAATACACAGCGCTTATCGGAGCGCTTAAGACGCTTCGCGATTCGGAAATAAAGACCGACATGGTAAAAATATATGGAGATAGTAATTTGGTTTGTAATACAGTTACTAAAAAATGGGGGTGGAATAGTAAAAAAACAAAATGGGTTCCCCATAAAGACGTTCCGCATTTGCGAGTTTTATTAGAAGAAACTTTGGATATTCTTAAAAATTATAAATATGAAATTAAATGGATTCCTGCTTCTGATAATCACGAAGCTGATTATCTCTCAAGGCGCGTTCTTGTAGACGCTGGTATAATAAATTCAGAAGTTGAAAGGTGCTCCAAATGTCTTTCGAAATTAGTCATAAGGCAGGGGCCACATAGTAAATTTTATGGCTGTTCTAAATATCCTAGGTGTAAATTTACTAAAAAGATAGAATAGTCATCCAATTAAAAAATTATGAGAAAATTATATTAGAATAAATTTATGAACCCAGAATCAATGCTCAAGGGCCGGATGGCCGAGACGCTTTTTGAAGAATTGATGCGGCAATCGGGGAATATTGTTTATCGTTTCGGTTACGAAGCGATTGTTCAAAATTTAACTCAACTGGAAGAAAAGTTTGATCGTTATAGCGACGTAGGAGAACGGATTCGGGCTATACCGGATTTTATTGTTATTGACAAAAATGGGAAGCCGGATTTTGTGGAGGTAAAATTTCGTTGGAAACCGGACGAAGAATTGCACAAAGAAACTTTAGAAATACTAGAGCGAATTACAAAATTTTGGAATGCAAGGGTAGTATTTGTAAACTGTTGGAAACAACCGTATTTTAGGATTTCTGATCTTCCCTACATAGACGATAATAAGAAATTAAAGTTAAAGCCGTTGCTTGAGAAGCTAAGTTGGAAAATTGATAAAAAGCTTTACGACGAGTATGAAAAATTGGTACATAAGTATTTAACTCCGACCCCGATCCCGTCGAAAAAGTAAAAACATCTTTTATTTATATTCGCCAATTCGCGCGAATGGTAGAGTGGATTAAAATATGTCTTGGCCAACAAAAAAATTAGCCCATCAAGTCATAGGACAATTCCATAGAATTGTTCTATAGTAATAAATGGTAATATGATAATAATATGAAAAGATGGACAGTTGTTTTTAGGACCCTGGCGAATATCAACAGGCTTAAGATAATTAAGCTTTTGGCCGACGGTCGAAAGATGAGCGTCACCGACATTGCGGAAGATCTTGGAATTTCCTTCAAGGCCACCTCAAACCATCTGGCATTGTTGAAAAATTTAGACGTTTTAGAGGCGCAAGGAACCGCAGGTCATGTTTTCTATTCTATAAATCCCCAACTGCCCAAAGATTTCCAAAAAATAATCGAAATTACCCTGAAGTAGTCATTGAACAATTCCATAGAATTGTTCAATACCCTGACCATCCCAGCCATCCCTTCGGCCTATCTCCCGCCTCTGTTAAAACTACGGCGGGCAAGCAGGGCAGGCAACCCCGAAAAGAAATCAAAGATTTCTAACGGGGCGAGAAAATTAGGATAAGATTTTTTATGTGGGTTATAATTAGTGAATATACAAATGTTTAAGTTATCTTATTCAAAAAAACAAATAATAATCAATGTTCTAAAAATTGCTATTGTTTTCTTTGTTTTACTTCTAGTGATTTATTTTTCACTTGGTTGGAGTGTTAAAGAAATCATTTCTCGGAAAAGCTGGCTCGATCCTAAGGTTATCGCCATAGTCATCGTGTTTGTTCTTGGTTTCTTATTGGGAGTAATTGAGCTTAAATTTCTTGAAAAGCTCGGCAGGTTTTTTGATAAGACAATATTTGCCTTACGTAATGCGATCAAAGGAAACTTGGGAGAAAAAAAGACTTTTGAACGATTAAGCAGTATGTTGGGTGATTCTTACCGCCTGCATAGAAATTTCAAAATTCCTAATACTAGGTTTGATATAGATACCGTCATCGTGGGACCAAAAGGGATTATTACGTTTGAAATAAAAAATTTAGGTGGTAGTGATGATAAATTCCGATTTGAAGGAAACGATGTTTATAAGGTCAAAAGATACCAAAACGGCAATGTATGTTTTTGCCAATTAAATTATTTGGCAAATCCTGTTAATGAGGCTTTGCGTCATAATCAGGCTTTGGAGGAGTGGCTTATGAAGAATGATTTTGAAAAGATAAAAATAAAAGGAGCTCTTCTTATGGTCGGCAATTCTAAAATAGAAGGGATAGAACATCCCTCAATATTTATTATTACTAGCGCGAATGGTTTAAAAGATTACATTGATAGAGCATTTGAAGATTCGCGTTTTACAGAAGAGTACTGCGATAAATTGAATCGATTGTTTGAAACTAATTAGCCAACAAAAAAATTAGGCCACTACCTCATAGGACAATTCCATAGAATTGTTCAATGACCAGGCCAACTCTGAAAAGTCCCGCCGTGGCGGAACTCACGGGGCGGGCAACCATTCGACTCGGCTCATGGCAAGAAAATTAGTAGAATAAATTTATGCCAGAACAAAAAGAAAAACCCCACCCAGGTAAAAGCTCGATGGGGCCGTTGAAGAAAGCTGGATTTCTTATACGCAACTATTAATTCTATATCTGCTGTTACTAAATCTCCCAAAGCAGATACTTTATTAACCGCATGAGAAGTAGAAAACCAGCAAGGGATAAGATAATCTTAATAAAATTAGGTACTATCGTTACACAGGGAGGAACAAACGTCACTACTATAGACCTTCCCCCATAATCCGAATCATCGCCACATTGCTCAAATTTTACGTCTTTCCATCCCCTTTTTATATATCTCTGTTTCAGATCTTCATTGGAGAAGAAGGAGTGAAATTAAGTGAGGCCATGCTTTTATTATTGCATCGTTACGTGCAACGGGCGCGATTTTATTTAAAACTGCAAAAATTCGGCTACGAACTTCATCTCAAACCGGTAAAGCTCTATGAACAGGAAGACGGCACGACAAGACGGAAGGCGAATTGCGATGTTGATATGGCGTTCTATTTAATGAAAGAAAAAAATAATTTTGATCGGGCGGTAGCGCTTTCAGGAGACGGCGATTTTCTGCCAGTGTTGAAATACCTTAAGAACATCGGTAAAGAAATCATTATTTTGGCTCGGGGCCCAAGAACGGCGCGAGAGATACGGCAGTTTGCCGGAAGCAATTTCAGGGATTTTGAATATCTCAAATATAGGATTAAATTTGATGAAAATAAATGAGACGGACTCATTTAGAATCCGCCTCACGTTTAGTAATTTCATTATAGCAGACGATTTGACGCTGTCAAGAGTTATCCACAGGCCGGAAATATGCCTTGGCCAACCATTCGACTCTGCTCGGGGCGGGCCCCCGAACAATCCGCCTGAGGCGAATATATGGGGCAGGCAAAAAAAATAGGCAAACAAATCATTGAACAATTCCATAGAATTGTTCAATGATCAGGCCAACCCCGAACAATCCGCTGGCTGGCGGATCTACGGAGCGAGCAAAAAATTACTACAACAACATTCCAACATTCTTGAGAATGTTGGAATGTTCTATAACTGATTCCTATGGTCTAATTCGCCCCGCTAGTATATGCTTATGCATAACTACGGGGCAGGCGCGAATGGTAGAATAGTTTAAATAATATGGGTTTTCGGTTAAAATTAAGAAAATATGAAACAAAAAGAAAATAATTACGCTTTTATAGATAGCAATAATTTAAATTTAGGAATCGAAGCTTTAGGGTAGAAACTTGATTGGAGAAAATTCAGGGTCTATTTAAAAGAAAAATATAATGTTTCTACGGCATATCTATTTATTGGATATATTTCGACAAGTCAAGGTTTATATTCTTCTCTTCAAAAAGCCGGTTATGTATTGATTTTAAAGCCAACTATTCCGGATAAAGACGGCAACACTAAAGGCAATATAGACGCTGACTTGGTATTACAGGCGATGATAGATTACGATAATTACGATAAAGCGGTGACTGTCTCAAGCGATGGCGATTTTTATTCTTTAGTAAAATATCTTCATGAAAATAACAAACTTCAAATTGCGATGAGTCCTTATAACAAAACTTGTTCCAGTTTGCTTAAAAAATCAGCCAAAGAAAAAATCGTATTTATGGATAATTTGCGGGGGAAGCTGGAATATAAGAGCATAAAATGAAAAAGCACCGCCGAAGGACGAAACCTGAAGAGGTACTTTTTCCTGTAAATTCTGATTTTAGTATATGCCGGCTGGTCGGCGATGTCAAGAACGGGAATGTGGATAACTAAAAAGTCAAAAAATAGAGCCCCGAAGTAGAGTAAAGCTCACTACGGGGCAGGCAAAAATTTAGTTTTTGAGAGTAATTTTATGCCCTGGCCAACCCTTTAATATAATTTTCATTGAACAATTCCATAGAATTGTTCAATGCCCCAGCCAACTCTTCAGCAAACTCCCGCCTTCGTCCGCCTGAGGTGGACTACGGACGGACAGGCAAGGCAGGCAAAAAATAGTATAATAATTTTATGCTTAAAATAAATTGGTTTACTAAAATATTAATGCGTTTTGCTCCTAAAACTTTTCTGCGTTATGCAGTTAAAGAACAAGGCCTTAAATCTGAGAAGATCGATTATGCTATGAAACTTTTCGGAGAAAGCAAACGAATAGATATCCACCTCTTACCTAGCCGCAGCGGCAGAGGTTTTATTATTACTTTAAACAATAAGTTGTCTTTATTTTTTTACCAAGACGGCGATCATTTTTATTACGATGGCTGTGAAGTGGGAGAGTATAAAAAGGGAGATGTAACCATTTTTGATAACATTTAAGAACAAAAACTTAACTAGGTTATACGAAAAAGTCAAAAATAGTGTCAACTCTGATTTTAATAAAAACTCGAAAAATTAATTGAGAATTAAAGTTATGGAGAACAAAGAAGAAGAAAAAATAATTAAAAAAATTGAGGAGTTTTTCAAGGTTCCGGCGCATGTTGCCGATAAAGTCAAAAATGTGGTGGAAAAGACGAAGAAAGGTTATATTTTAATTGAAACCCGGCCTCCTTGGGACGATTCAGTCGGGCATTGGACAAGGTTGCCAGTAGCTAAAATGGTTTTCTGGAAATATTTAAAAATATGGGAACTTCATTGGATGCGGGCTTCGGGAAGGTGGTGGTTTTATGGAAAATATAAGACATTGGGAAGCGCGTTAAGAGCGATAGAAAAAGATAGATACGGTTGTTTCTGGGGTTAAAAAGCTAAAATCTTTAGAGTTATAAGAAACATTCTAACATTCTCAAGAATGTTAGAATAATATTTGGCCAACAAAAAAATTAGGCAAGCAAATCATTGAACAATTCCATAGAATTGTCCTATGCCCTGGCCAACCCCGAACAATCCTTCGATAAACTCAGGATATACGGGGCAGGCCCTTCGACACAGCTCAGTGCAAGCAACCCCCGAAAAGAAATCAAAGATTTCTAACGGGGCAAGAAAATTAGGAGAGTAAATTTATGAAATCAAATCTAAATAAAATCAAACAAATTGCGAAGGATGTTTATAAAACTTTGGGTTCTGGGCACCAGGAATGTGTTTATGATAAAGCCATGCAGGTGGGGCTGCGTCTGGCGGGGATTAAATTCGTTGTATTTTTTGATCGTGTTTGACTTATCATGTTTGACTTTTTACACAAAGCTTGTTAACCTATCTCCGGAAAGTGCGATTCAGTTAACGAAGGAGTGTTGAGGATGTTTCAGTGTGATTATGAGGTCATGTTATTGTTTTAAATTATGCGTTTCGATAAAAAATAGGAAAATGGATAAAAATATGAATAACAACAAACAAACCTACTCGGTGAGCGAAGTGGCAAAGATGGTAGGCAAGAGCCGGGTGGCGGTGTTCAAAAAAATAAAAAACGGTCAGATCCGCGCCGAAAAAGTTGGGCGCGTCTACGCAATTCCCCGAGAGGAATTAAGCGAAATCCTGGGGGTTATTTTGAGCAAGAACCAGAAAACGCTGATTGAGAAAGCGGTGGAGAAAACCGTCGCGGACTACGGAAGGACGCTGGAACTTTTAGGAAAAGAATAATTTCGCGCATGCGCAAAATTACAATCGCGGAAGTTGAATATATAGCGTACCGACTGGCGAAGCGGCTTATGGAATATGACGAGCCGATTCCGGAATTCCGTACGCGATTTCCAAATATTCTTGAAAGCTGCGTGGCGACGCCGTTCCAACGCTACGGCGGAAAGGATGTGTATAAAGGAATCTTTGAAAAAGGAGCAGTGTTGTTCTATTTGATGATAAAAAATCACCCGTTCCAGAACGGAAACAAGCGTATCGCAGTGACGACGTTCCTCGTGTTTTTGTCAAAAAATAAAAAGTGGCTCAAAGTAGACAATCAGGAATTTTATAATTTCGCCAAATGGATTGCCGAGAGTAATCCGAAATTCAGAGAGGAAACCGTCAAAGCGATACAAAAATTCATCAAGACATATATCGTAGATGCGTAAGACGCGTGTAAGATGGATGATATAATTAAAAAATATTAGGCGGCGCGCCAACAAAAGATTAGGAGAATAAATTTATGAACAATAAACAAGAATGGCGCGAGACCAGTTTAAAGGGCCGGCCGGCCGACATTCCTCATATCCCTAATTCGCGCGAATAAACGAATAGTTCCAACTTCGCCTTACTGACCAATTCGCGCGAATTGGCGAATACGACCTTTTGATTCAATTTTAGAAAAATCAATAAAGTGATAAAATAAACGGAAAATTTGGCGGCGGCGGAAGAATTTCTCGGCCGCTTTTTTTATGTTATGATATTTAATATGAATCCCGTTAGAAGCCGCGATCACTTTATTAAATAATATAATATTACCTAATGCACAGTCGCTGTCATAAAATAATCTTGCAGACCCGCGTCGATCGCGATCTGCTTCTAACGGGATGAACCAATCTTCGGGTTTTTATAATCTCGGCATCGCGCCAAATATTTTAGGAGTGCTCGATAAGCTCAATTTCACCGTTCCTACGCCCATTCAGGAAAGATCTATCCCGGGGGCGTTGGAGGGAAAGGATATGATCGGCATCGCCCAGTCCGGCACCGGAAAGACCTTGGCCTTCGGCGTGCCCATGATTCAAGCCGCGCTCCAAGGGAAGCAAGGGCTTGTTGTGTTGCCTACGCGCGAACTCGCGCTCCAAGTGAACGAAGTCTTCCACAAGATCGGAGCGACCCTTGGCGTGCGGATGGCGGTTTTGATCGGCGGCGAGTCCATTAGCCGTCAGATTCAGGCACTACGTAGAAACCCGCAGATCGTGATTGGCACCCCGGGGAGGATTATCGATCACCTGGAACAAAAAACTGTTTCATTTAAGTCTGTCGCCATTCTCGTTCTTGACGAGGCGGATCGGATGCTTGACATGGGTTTCGCTCCGCAGCTTAAACGCATTCTCCAGCAATTGCCGCGCGAGAGGCAGACGATGCTTTTCTCCGCAACAATGCCACAGGAGATTGTGAAGATTGCCCAGTCGTATATGAAATTTCCTGTCCGCATTGAGATTGCTCCACCGGGCACTCCCCCGGCAAAAATCACCCAGGAACTATTTTTCGTAGAGAAGCACAACAAGCCCCGGTTATTGGAAAAGATCATAAATGAGTATCGAGGATCAATACTTATATTCTCGCGGACAAAACATGGCGCGAGGAAAATTACGTCAGGCATCAGGGTATTGGGACACACGGTGGCCGAGATTCACTCCAACCGTTCGCTAAACCAGAGAAGGGGAGCGCTCGACGGGTTTAGGAACGGCAAGTACCGGATTCTCGTCGCGACCGATATCGCCGCGCGCGGTATTGACGTGAAAGGGATCGAACTCGTGCTAAATTATGACCTCCCTCAAAGCCCGGAGGACTACGTCCATCGCATCGGGCGTACCGGGCGGGTTTCGAGCGTAGGCCACGCGATCTCTTTCGCCACGCCCGACGAGAAAGGCGACGTGCGGGGAATAGAACGCCTCATCAGGGCCACGCTGCCGCTTCGAGCTTTGCCGGCGGGGCTGCCACCCGCCCGCCATGCTACGCAAGGCGTTGCGGGCGGGCCCGCCCAACTGAACGACTTCAGTCGTTCGGGCGGGCCAGCGCGCCTGCCTGCGCGGGCAGGCGCGCCTATATTCGCCCAAAGACCATCGCACCCATACCCGCGTTCCCAATTCGGTTCTCCTCGACACCGGTCAAGCTTTGGCCCGAGTCGGTTCAATCGCAACAGAAGGCGGAGATAGATATAATTACTGTCTCGCCCTCGCCCTATCCGATTTCGTTAGATGCTGTTTCCGCAGACGAACGCTTTTCGGAGTGATTTCCAGATATTCATCGTTGGCCATAATTTCCAGTCCGCGCTCAATCGTAAGTCCGAACGGCGGGATAAGTTCAATCGCTTCATCAGAACCTGATGCTCGCATATTGGTGAGCTGCTTGCCTTTCGTGGGATTCACGTCCATGTCGTGGCCCTTCACGGCGTTGCCAATGACCTGTCCGGCGTAAACTTCCGTTCCCGGGCCGATGTAGAGGAGCCCTCGTTCCTGGAGACCCCAAAGGGAATATCCGAGAGCCTTGCCGCTTGCCATCGAAACCATGGATCCCACCGTCCGCTTGCGGATTTCTCCCGCGTGCGGCTTGAATCCCAGGACGCGCGAAGAGAGGATGCCCTCGCCTTTCGTGTCCACCACGAACTGGTTTCTGTATCCGAGAAGTCCGCGTGTGGGGCCCTCAAACGTAAATCGCATGATATTGCCGTGCTGTATTATATTTTTTAGGACGAAGGCGCGCGTGCCAAGCCGTTTGATGATCGTGCCCTGGTATTCCCGTGGCGCGTCTATAATAACTTCTTCGAATGGCTCTAGCCTCACTCCATTTTCTTCGCGGATAATAACTTGCGGCTGGGAAACTTGCACTTCGTATCCGGCGCGCCTCATATTTTCCAAAAGTATGGCGATGTGCAGTTCGCCGCGGCCGAAAACTTGGAACGTGTCCGTTGATAAAAAATCCACCCGCAAGCCGACGTTGACTTCCAATTCGCGCCTTAAATATTCTTTGAGTTCGCGCGACGTTACGTGTTTTCCTTCCCGTCCCATAAAAGGGGAGTTATTAATCAAGAAATTCAGCGTGATGGTCGGCTCGTCTATCGCGATTGCCGGAAGCGGCTCCGCGTTCGCGTCCGTTGTCACAGTTTCGCCGATGTCTATGTCGGGAAGCCCGGCAATGAGCGCGATATCGCCCGCGCCGACTTCCGTCGAGTCCACCCGTTCAAGTCCTTTGAACGTAAAAACCTTCGTGATTTTCCCCGAACAGACGTCGCCATTCGATTTCTTAATGAACACGCTGGTCGCGGGCGTGAGCACGCCTTCGTAAACGCGCCCCACCGCCATGCGCCCCATAAAATTATCGTAGGCCAGATTGAACGGCTGGAAGCGGAGCGGCTTCGCCGCGAGCGCTTCGGACGAGGCGCAGGGGACGTGAGCGAGGATTGTGTCGAGAAGGGGAGCGAGGTCCTTGGACTCGCTCCCCTCGCTGAAGCTTGGGCGAAGCGGGTCTTCCAGTTTCAGCTTTGCGATTCCCTCGCGGCCGATGGCGTAGACGATCGGGAAATTGGCCTGGATCTCGCTCGCGCCGAGTTCTAAAAAAAGTTCGAGCACCTGTTCTTCCGTGCGCGCCGGGTCCGCGGCCGGTTTGTCTATCTTGTTTATCACGACGATCGGTTTTAATCCCAGCTCCAGAGATTTTTTCAAAACGAAGCGAGTTTGCGGCATCGGACCTTCTTGCGCGTCCACGACAAGAAGCACGGAGTCAATTGAACGTAAGACGCGCTCCACTTCCGATCCGAAGTCGGCGTGGCCGGGAGTGTCCACGATATTTATTTTCGTGCCTTTGTAGGTGATGGCCGCATTTTTCGAATAAATCGTAATTCCGCGCTCGAGTTCCAGCGCGTTTGAATCCATGGAAACTCCTTCTTTGAACGCTCCGGTTTGGCGCATCAAAGCATCCGTCAAAGTAGTTTTGCCGTGATTAACGTGGGCGATGATTGCTATGTTTCTGATTTCCATCCCTCACCTTTGAAGGATTGGCGCGAAGCGCACAAGCCTATTTATTTTTGTACTGACCTTTTCGTAAATCATGGTTTTATTTGCTAATTATCATAAAGCAGAATTTTGATCCTTCAAAGGTGAGGGATAAAAAATAGGCCTGCCCGCCAGTCGCTGACGCTCCAGGCGTCTGCAGGCGGGCCTGCCCGCCGTAGCTTTGTCTGGCAAACAGGTTCAGCGAAGGCGGGCCTTCTCGGCCAGAGATAAGAAACAATTCTACTATATTTTCAGGATTTTATCAAGCGTATGGGCTCAGGTCTGGGATTTTATCCCGTTCAATATCTTTTCCATTTTTTTTATGCTTTCGGGGTCGTGTATAGAAATTGCGATCGCGTGAGGAGCTATTTTTTTTCCGCCCGGGGCGGATCCGCCTATGGCGGAAAGCGCTTTCAATTTTTCTTTAAGTTCTTCGGGCGTCGCGAGGTCGCTCTTCGTGAGGAAAAGCCGCTCCGGTTTTTTAAGGAGCGTCTCGTTATACGCGCCCAGTTCCTTGCGGATGGTTTTATAATCTTTGAGGGGGTCGGAGGACTCCGTTGAAATAAAATGGAAAAGAATGCGCGTCCGCTCAATGTGGCGGAGGAACTTAATACCCAACCCTCGGCCGGTTGAAGACCCCTCGATGAGCCCGGGAATATCCGCAAGGATGAGTTCGTAGTAAGCGCCTAAGTTTGGTTCAAGGGTGGTAAATAGATAGTTTGCCACCTTGCTTCTCGCGTTCGTAAGTTTATTGAGCAGGCTTGACTTGCCGACATTCGGAAGTCCTACGAAGCCGATATCGGCGATGAACTTGAGCTCGAGCCGGAGCACGAAATGCTCTCCGGGCATGCCAAGTTGCGCGTGTTTCGGCGAGGTGTTGCGCGAAGAACGAAACTGGAAATTGCCTTTTCCGCCAATGCCGCCCTTCGCGAGGAGAATCCTCTCGCCGATATGCTCAACATTAATTTCGCCGCCATTTGCCCGCCTCGTCTCGACGGCCCGCTTCGCCGAAGCTTCAGCGAGGCGAGCCCGCTTCGCTCTCGCCCGCTCCGACTCGTCGGAGACGAGGCGAGCGAAGTCGAGGCGAGCGAGTCGAGGCTGGGTAATGTTGTGGATTACGGTTCCAATCGGAAGTTTCAGGACGAGGTCGTCTCCGTCGTGACCGTCGCGGAACTGGCCGCGGCCGTCCCGGCCATCCTCCGCGGAAAATTCCTTTTTAAAGCGGAACTGCCGGAGCGCGCCCAGATCGGAGATGCCTTCACAGTAAACGCTGCCGCCCTTTCCTCCAGTCCCTCCGACAGGCCCGAGGCTCATTAGGTTCTTATTAAACGCTACGGCGCCACCTCCGCCATGGCCGGCGTTTATTTTTATTTTGACATCATCGACAAGCATTCCAGGTAGTAGAAATTCGACTTATTGTTGCACTAATATTGTTTTTGCACGAACCTTTATTGTTGCCAGGCGTTGATTTTGCTTCAGACTTTCTCCGACTTCAGTCGGAGCAGTCGAATTTTCACTACCTGGCATTACTTTTTAATTCTATCAAGATTGGCACGATTAAGCTTCTCTATCAGATTTTTTGGAAAATACGGGAAAACTACTATTTCCCTCGCCTCGCTGTAGCTTCGGCGAAGCGGGCTCGCCTCGCTGAAGCTTGGGCGAAGCGGGCAGTTTTAACAGAGGCGGGAGCTTGCTGAAGGGTTGGCCGGTTCATTGAACAATTCTATGGAATTGTTCAATGACTTGGCGGGCTAATTTTTTTGTTGCCGCCGAATTTCGTGCCCCGCCACTGCGAGGTGCGCCAAGTAACGTCCTTTTTCTAATCGACTAATTCGGTTTAGTGACCGCCACAGGTCTCTTGCCCTTAAAAAGTAACCACAACGCGCCTACCAAAATTACCAGCTCGGACCAGAAATCCCACTGGAACCAGTATTGGCCAAGCAATTCCACTCTGGTAAATCTAGAATAATATCCTCCAGTCGGGTCCATATTAAAGATTAAAAATGAGAAATGTCCAAACATCAAAAAGGCCTCAAATATTATTGCGCCGATTAGTATAAGTTTATAGCTTTTTGATATTTGCGGGGTTGACATCGTCAAAAATAGGACCCCAAACAGCAAAGCTAAAACTGTTGTATCTGTATAATGAACATTAAGGAAGTCGTGTAAAAGCTGCGGCCAAACGCTAATATTTCCGGTTCCGAGGGGAAATTCAAAACTCCTCATTCCAAAAACGGAATATCCTTGTTTATACGGCATCCAAATCTCTTGAACAATAATCATTGTCAGTATAATCAGAAAAAGAAAACCTCCCGCCAGAATCCATTTCCAATTTGTATCTCTTTTAAGATTTAAGCTCGGCTTAAATATTTCGTATGCCAAGCCGATAAGAATAATAATAAAGCCGATCCATGGAGGACCGTAACTTATCGACGGAACATCTCCTAAGTTTATTTTTGTCCATGTGGGCATCCAAAACAACAAAAACAAAACTATTGCGAAGAAAATAGATGCAAAGATGCGATTTGAGGTATTGCTCATATTTTTAATTAATTCCTCGACCTTTCATTAAACCTCTCCTAATTTTTTTGTTGGCCATCAAAACATTCTAATATTCTATAGAATGTTAGAATGTTTTGGCGAATTCAATGAAGCGGCGGCCATACGGGGAAAGAGAATGTGCCACTTGCCGGCCGCGATATCTTTTATTAAGCAAGCCTGCCCGCACCAATCTATGCGTATGTTGGGAAATATTTTTAAAGTTGCCGCCGAGCTCGTCGGCGATTTGTTCTACGGTCATTCCGTCATTTTTTTCAATCAATTGCAAAATTGCTATCCGCCAATGATTTGCCGCTCCCTTGAAATATCGTTCTAATTGTTTCGGAGTTTTCATCGTGTATAAATTATAACACTAGATGTTATAACATTCCAACATTCTATAGAATGTTGGAATGTTGTTCGATTGGGCTAATTTTTTTGCCTGCCCACTTTTTATTTTTTATTTTTACATTTTTGATTAATATTGATTTTGTTTATCTTATGATAAGCAAATAGAGCTCTGTCTATTTCACGTAGGGACCAACGAGGATATTTGTGTTGAATATTTAGTATTGTATTTCTAAAAGGGACGAAACGTTTTTGGTCTCTTTTATCTGATTCAATATAGCCGCCACAATGTAAAACTTCGACTGTTCTTACATCCATAATTGGGAATGTTTTTGGAAACATAAAATGGAGAATTGTGGAGGCAACTGGAACGCCAATACCCCTAAGGTCATCAAGAATTGCTAATTTTTCCTCTTCTAGGATTGATTTATTTGCGCATCTTTTTATGGCTTCTGCATACTGGTCAAATTTATCTAATTCCACTATTCCTTTTACTCTAGGCGCTTTCCAATTAAGAATGCGTATAAAAATTGGTTTAGATATTGTATCTGCGTTCTTAATATTGTTTGAAACTAATTTCAAAATATTTTGATATTCCTTTTCATCATTTTCAATTTCATCGTATTTGGGGTGCCATTTTTCTATAAATTTATCATCAATTCTAATTATCATAAATTTATTTGCTTAATTTTTTGTTGGGCGATTTCTACAACATCCTTACATTCTCAAGTTTGTTGGGGTGTTATTTATCCTAATTTTCTTGCCTGCCCCGCTGTGCCCCGTAGTCAGCTTTGCTGTACTATCGGGGTATATCCGCCTCAGGCGAATTGTTCGGGGTTGGCCAGGGCATAAATTCTCGGCCTGTGGATAACTCTTGTTTGATATAAAACTTTATGCTATAGTGCTATTGGTACTTGGAGGGTCTTGGCCCTGTCACGGCTATCCAAGCTGTAACCAAGTGCCACTAAAGAATGTCGCTTATAGCGGCGTTTTTTAGTTTTAATCATTTTCCAAATCGCCGCTATGCAAAATTCTTTTACTAGTTGCTTTATCAATACCCCAAAAAGGAATCACACTCCAAAAATGCTTTTGTCCTCCATACACTTCCTTAACAATAACTTTTACCCTCACATTATCCAATACTGCAATAAATTCATAGAATTTAACTTCTTTTAGTATATGCTCCCAACGATTGTTCGTTTTCTGTGCTTCAAATTTTTTTGTTTCCCAGGTGCCTTGAACTGTGTAAGATTTTTTAAGCACTTCTGGCGCAAAGCGCAAAAGCTTCAAGCGCGCATATTGATCTTCGTGAGACCGCGCTTGCCTGTCGGATTTAAACTTCAGATGTTTTAGACCTTTCACATTAAACGCAACCTTTTCCTTAAAATAAGGGCAAAACACCTCCCGAAGAGTTGCATAAAATGCTTCTGCTTCGGCCTTTATCTTTTCAAAATCTTCTTGATTTTTAAAATTAAATTTCCCCATTGAGTTTTAAATTTTTATTTAATTACCTAATTTTTTTGCTCGCCTCGTAGATCCGCCAGCCAGCGGATTGTTTGGGGTTGGCTGGGGCATTGAACAATTCTATGGAATTGTTCAATGACTATAGGGTTAGCCATGGCATAGGATAATTCTATGGAATTGTCCTATGATTTACTCGCCTAATTTTTTTGTTGGCCATCGAAACATTCTAATATTCTATAGAATGTTAGAATGTTTTGGCGAATTCAATGAAGCGGCG
>Ga0315285_10004137_pt1 | contig 15066 bp, 14 predicted proteins | sample YL17G09_36_MG_FD_203698 | JGI IMG/M metagenome (GOLD analysis project Ga0315285, IMG submission 203698) | Sediment microbial communities from Yellowstone Lake, YNP, Wyoming, USA - YL17G09_36 | ecosystem: Environmental > Aquatic > Freshwater > Lake > Sediment | place: USA: Wyoming | collected...
AGCCAGGATAGAAGAGCACTTCAGCCTTTTTCAGAGGTGTCGTCTCAAAGAAACAAGCAAGATCTCGTACCGATATTTTTTTTAAGGAAATGAAGAGTTTTTGTGCGATCCACCCGGATAAACCAAGAGTCGGTCCTTTAATGAAGAGATATCGTTTATAGTTCCATGGTTTTTGTTCTCTTAATTTGAATTTGATATAGCGGACCATGTAATCCCTTCGTATGTTCACCGGGCAGACCCGGACACATTTCCCGCACTGTACGCAATTGAATGCAAACTCTTGAATCTCTGGGGGAACATCGAATCCTTGTTTTGTTGCGTCATTCAACTCATTAATCTTAAAAGAACCTTTTGTGACCGGGCAGACGTCCATACAACGATGACATTGGATGCATTGATCGATGTACTGGGAAACAAGGTTCGTCATTAGTTCTGCTGTACTCAATGATTTCCTGTTTTTATCTGCTCGTTTCGTCATGTTGGTTTCACAACTTTCGCTTCATATCATAATCTACCAATTGAGTATTTGTATCGTATCCTAATTTTTTCTTTTTTCTTCTAATTGTCGTCGTGCGTACCATACGATAAGTCCAAGAACGAGCGCGGTAATGATTATAACACCTACCAACACCCAGGGGATGCGTCCCTCGGTGAGTCCCTGAGTGAGGACGTCAGCGCCTACAACAACGATAATGGTGCCAGGAATCATACAGAGCCAGGACCAGAACACATAGGTTTTGAATGAGACTCTTGTCAGACCAAACCCGTAATTCAGTAACGTGAACGGGAACAATGGGATCAATCTGGTTAACCCTACCACGATCATGCCGTGATCCTCGGTGAGTTGGTCAAGCCGTTTCATCGTCTTATTTGTTGACAGCCATCGAGCCACCGCATCACGAGCAAAATATCGGGCGATAAGGAAGGTAAGGCTCGCACCTACCGTTGAGGCGATACTGATCAGAATGACTCCGATGACTGATCCAAAGAGTCCACCAGCGATCACCCCAAAGATAGTCCCTGGAATTGTTGCGATAACTGCTCCGAGGTAAATGATAAAGAACGCGACCAATCCCCACAAGCCCAATGATCGAATCCAGTGTTGTAACTCCTCTATTTTCTCTCCAAACCCATACACATTTACGACGATAAAGAGCGTTGCGATCATTACAATGAGAACAACCGGTTTCCACCAATCCCGTGGTTTATTCCCGTTTAAGACGTTCTCGTTCATAGGTTCTTCCTTTTGTTTTTCCATTTATACAAGTGCTCCTCCGCATGAGGATCCGTGACCAGCTGTACAACCAAAACAATGCTCACCGGTGACAATCTCCCGTGTTGATAACGCCGCCGGGTCAAATTGATTCACCTGTTGTGGTACTTTCGATGAAACAGGAAGACCAGCAGCAAGGTTAAAATCACAATCGTATAACGTGCCATCCCAACCGATGTTAACTTGATGATGACACATTAATGAGGGTAAGGTTTGCGGGTTAAACGATTGTTTCAGTAAGGCTATATACTTTGGTTTTTGATCTTTAAGGACGTCGAGGAATCGTCCGAGTGGCATGTTGGTGAGGGTAAAGAGACGAGTGAACTGGATGCCGTAATTCTCCCCTAGCTCCTCGCGGTAGGATTGCTCAAGAGGTGATTGTTCCGGTGGTAGCACTGGCTCAAGCGGGTTAAACACCAACGTGAGGGGTAGTTCTGATGTTGTCCCATATCCGAGTGTATTTAACACTTGCAATGCTTTGATGCTTTTTGTAAAAACATCTTCACCGCGTTGGAGTCGTACCTTTTCTTCGAGATAGCACGGTAATGATGCAACGAGTTCCACACCGAGGTCTTTAAACACCTTTGGTAGCTTCTGATATTTTGGTTGTATCAAAAGCGTAAGATTTGTACGAACTTGAATGCGATGACCTTGGTCGACAAACTGTGCTAAGAATTTCTGCAGAGAGGGATGAAGTTCTGGTGCTCCACCGGTGATATCAATCAGAACAGGGGGGAGTTTGGAGGTGGCTGACAAGACCGCTTGCATGGTTGACTCCTTCATCATTTCTGATCGGCTCGGAGACGCGTTTATGTGGCAATGGATACAGGTTTGGTTACAGTGGAACCCGAGATTTATTTGGATTGTCTTTAGCTGTGTACACCGTAACCGATCGTGCGTCACTTCGAAAATTCGCTGCTCGAACTCGTTTCTCCATTCAACCATATGAATTCACTCTGTAAATTTCTCCATGCCGAAATCCCTTCCCCTTTTTATTTATTGTGTACCCGTAGAACCGTTTTATAATCAAATTTTGTTATGATGTGCTATTCTGCTGCAAGGGATAATATTTCGCAAGTTTTTCCGGTGAAACCCCACACCAAAACAAAAAAATGATAAAAGTATCTCTTAGCACGACATAGAACAATCCTTCTTGGTCCCATCGACGAGCAGAGGTGATTACCCTGTGCGGAAGGATGGCAATACGCCCTCCTGTTTTTTTAATTCGTCGCATTAACTCTACATCTTCCATCAACGGGATCTCCGCGTATCCGCCGATGGCATCAAAACAGGATTTGCGTAGGAAAATCACTTGATCACCATAGGGTGCACGGGTTATTTGTGAGCGAAACGTAGCGTATCTAGCAATTATGCTGAAAACGCGTTTCTTCGATTGTATTTGTAATGTGAATGCACCTCCAACAAGCTGTTTGTTTTCAAGGGTTTCTTTGATGACAGAAAGCGCATTTGTTGGAAGAAACGTATCTGCATGAAGGAAAACAAGGATGTCTCCATGTGCGAGTGCTGCTCCTGCGTTCATTTGTCGGCCTCGACCCTGCGCACATCCATGTGTAATCACATTCTTATCAGTGATTACAGAAAGAGTGTCTAACGTTGGGCTTCCGTCAACAACAATGATTTCAACAAGCTCATCTGATTCTATTTTTTTCAATGACTCAAGCAGAATGTTTATTGTTTCTGTTTCGTGAAGCACCGGGATGATAATTGAAAATGTGCCTGACACGATGGTTCACTTACACGGTCTCTAAAATTTTTAAAAGATATCTGTAAAACTTTTCCACTGTACTGATGTGAAGCTGTTCCTCCGGTGAATGCGGGTTTTTCAGGGTTGGTCCAATCGAGATCATGTCCATTCCAGGGAATTTCTCCCCGATGATGCCACACTCGAGTCCTGCGTGGATCGCCTCGATTTTCGGTTCTTCCTTAAACATGTCTTTGAAGATTTTCTTTGAAAGCGCAAGAATCTTTGACTGGAGGTCCGGTTTCCAACCTGGGTATGGTGTTCCTTCTGAGATTTTCGCGCCAGAGAGCGATGCAATCGCCTTAATGCGATCCCGCATGTCCTGTAGCGCTGATTTCATCGGACTTCGGGAGCTCATCCCGATGACAATCGTGTTTTCTTTAACGGAGACCGTGGCAAGGTTCGTGGAGGTATTGACAAGTGTTTTGATATCGTAATTCATTTGATGGACGCCATGCGGCAGTCCATGCAGGAGATTCAAAAGTTTCATCTGAGATGTTTTATCCAATGATGTCTTGGTTGGTTCACAGGATACAACATCGACTTTGAATTTTGGGTCTATTGGTTTAATTTCATCAAGGATGTTTTTTTCTTCTGCCATTAACTCAGTGACAAAGCCATTTTTGTTGTTCTTTTCTAAGGATACCTTTGCATACGCTTCCCTGGGTATTGCATTGTGTTTGTCTCCTCCTTTGATATCAAAGAGGTAGAATTCGTATTTCTGTGATGTTTTCCATAGCATGCGTGTTAAGAGTTTTATAGCGTTTCCTCTCTGTTCGTGGATATCAACACCGGAATGACCACCGCGAAGACCGGAAACTTTGATAACGATGTTTTCTCGTCCGCCATTGACGGGCTGTATTTTTACTGGAAGTTCGATCATTGAATCCCCCCCGCCAGCGCACCCGACGGTAAGAACTCCAAAATCCTCACTATCCAGGTTGAGCATGATTTTTCCAGTGAGCATGTCTGATTTCATGGCAAACGCACCAGTAAGTCCGGTCTCCTCGTCAACCGTGTATAATGATTCAATCGGCCCGTGTCGTAACTTGTTATCTTCTAGGATCGCAAGGCTTATCGCAAGGCCAATCCCGTTGTCTGCGCCAAGGGTTGTTCCATCAGCAGTAAGAAGGTCTCCTTGTATCTTGAGTTGAATAGGGTCTTTGGAAAAATCGAATTTCACGTCGCTGTTTTTTTCGCATACCATATCCATATGACCTTGTAAGATCACGGTGGGTTTGTTTTGCATCCCGGATGTCGCTGGTTTTAAGATAACCACGTTTCCCACGGCGTCGACCTTTGTTTTTAGTCCTTGTTTTTTCCCAAAATCAACAATATATTCTCTGATTTTTTCCTCATGCTTTGAGCATCGTGGGATTTTCCTAATCTCATCAAAATGTTTCCATACAAGTTTTGGTTCTAAATTCTCAATATTTGGCATAGTTTGCCTCCCGTATAGTACGGACTGGTAACGCCACAACATATAAAAAAGGTTTGCCAACAGAAAATAGGGAATAGCCTCTGAGAAATAGTTTATATAATCCTCCTCTGTTTACTGGGGAAATGGAGGCAGAGTGTTATGGATTGGGGTATGAAAAATCGGCTTTCTAAGATTATTAAACCAAAAGATGGCCGTACGGTTATGCTTGCTGTTGATCATGGGTATTTTATGGGTCCAACATCGGGCCTCGAGCAGCTCGATAAAATGGTGAATCCCTTGTTACCATATGCGGATACATTAATGTTGACTCGTGGTGCGTTACGTAACTACATTGATCCCACTTGTGATATCCCGATTGTTCTTCGTGTTTCTGGTGGAACGAGTATTATCGGGAAAGAACTGTTGCATGAGGGCACCGTTGTTTCTATCGAAGATGCGATTCGGTTGAATGCATCTGGTGTTGCCTATTCGATTCTCGTTGGTGCTGAGTTTGAGCGTGATACGATCCTGGGGATGACGCAATATATCGATGAAGCTGAACGGTATGGTATACCTGTTATTGCGGTGACTGCGGTTGGAAAAGAGATGGTCCGAGACGCTCGATATATGAGTCTTGCTTCTCGGATAGCTGCAGAACTTGGTGCTCATATCGTGAAAACCTACTTTGTGAAGGATTTTGAAAAAGTCATTGAGTCCTGTCCGGTGCCTGTGGTGATTGCTGGGGGGAAGAAACAACCGGAAGCTGAGGCATTGAAGATGGCGTATGAGGCGATCCATGCTGGTGCCATTGGCGTTGATATGGGGAGGAACATCTTCCAGAGTTCAAACCCGGTTGGTATGGTAAAAGCGGTGAATGCGGTTGTACATAAAAACGCAACTCCAAAAGAAGCATATGATATTTTCAAAGGGAAGAAAAAATAAAGGAATCTTGCTCGCATCACGATACTTTTAAATAAATCCTGCTATTACCCTAGGCGAGGAGGCATATATTATGGATCTAATAACATTGGCGATAATCCTGTTAATAGTCCTAATTATCGTGATAATACTGTTGACCTTTTGGGGTATTTACAACAGGATAATTAGAACAGAAAACCAGATTGATAATGCCTGGGCACAAATCGATGTCCAAATGAAACGACGGGCGGATCTTATCCCAAACCTTATGGAAACCGTCAAAGGCTATATGAAACATGAACGAGGCACCATGGAGAGTGTGACGAATGCGCGTGCCGCCATTATGAGTGCCAAAACACCGCAGGAAAGCAATGATGCTAACAACATGCTAACCGGTGCGTTAAAAACCTTATTTGCGGTTGCAGAAAGCTATCCTGATCTGAAGGCAAACCAGAACTTCTTGCAGCTCCAGGATGAATTGACTCACACTGAGGATAAAATCGCGTACTCACGGCAACACTTTAACGACTCGGTATTAATGTTCAACAACACTATTGAGACCTTCCCCGGCAACATTTTTGCAAACATGATGGGAAAGAAAGAACGACAGATGTTGCAAATCCCAGAAGCATCAAAAGAAGTTCCCAAAGTGTCATTCTAAAATCATTAACTGTTTGATACTATGGAACAACAGCCGCGACTCATAGAAGACCATATACGGAAAAACAAGCGAGACACCGTTGTTATCTGTATGTTTATGGTCATCCTTCTTTTTTCTATTATTTTTGCGATAGGTCTGGTGCTTGGCGCTCCGCCGATTCTTACGATGATGATTGGGTTGCCAATTGCATTGTTCTATATTTTTATTACGTATTCGTTTTCCGTGCAAAGCGTGATTTCTGCAGCGGGAGCACGACCGGCAAACCCGCAGAATCGAGAAGAAAAAATCCTTATCTACAAAGTCGAGGAGATGGCACTTGCAGCAGGCTTACCAACTCCAAAAGTATATGTTCAGGAATCACGGGATATCAACGCGTTTGCGACAGGTCATAAGCCTGATGATTCTATCATCTGTGCGACCACCGGGGCATTGCAACAGTTGAACACCGCTGAACTTGAAGGCGTTATTGGCCATGAGATGAGTCATATTCGTAATCGTGACATTCTGGTCATGACCGTTACCGTGGGTGTGGTGGGAACGATTGCTTTACTCGCTGAAATTGCGATACGGATGCTCTTCTGGGGTGGCGCCAGTCGAGGAGGTGGCGGGAAAAAAGGAGGGGGAGGTGGTATTCTGATTATCGTTGCGGTTATCTTTATTGTTCTTGCACCTATTTTCTCTCGACTTACGTATCTTGCGATTTCAAGGAGGCGGGAGTACCTTGCTGATGCAGACGGAGCGTATCTGACACGAAATCCAGAGGGCTTGGCAAAAGCATTAGAGAAAATCAAAGCAGATTTCCCTGATGATCCGAAAGGCTCAAAGACGGTCGCACCACTCTATATTGCAAATCCTTTCAAGAGAGCTCTTCGTGACTCGATCTGGTCGACGCATCCTCCGATTGATGAGCGGATTCGTCGGTTACGATCCATGTAACCTTTTTTTTTTAAAATAAACGATTATTTGGAGAGTACGGTCGTAAGGAACTGATCGATGATTTGTGCCCCGTCTTTTATTTTTCCAGGTGTCATCTGGAGTGCAAGAAAAGTTTCAACAGGAATAAACTCCTGAATCTGTGCGTATTGTCTCATGATGTCTACTGCTTTTGTTTGTGAACCAGATGCACCACCACCGGTGACGAACAACCCGACTTTCTTTCCTTTTCCGTTCATCGCTTTGTTAAAAAACGTTTTGACAAATGGTGCTGGTCTGCCAGCCCAGATTGGACAACCAACGAGTATTGCATCAAATTCTTTCAGATCGAACTCGGTATTTTTCATCGGTAGCTCTTTTTGCCGGAACGCAGCAAATCCTGCTTTGAAGAATCCAGGTTTTTTTACTGCTTCGATTTCAACAAGTTTTGCGTCTCTGTTTCGTTCTTTGAGTTTTTCTTCTAACAGTTTCGCTGCATGGCGCGTGTTTCCTGTTCTGGAGTAGTATATAATACCGATGGTCATGACAACATTTCTCCTCTTCACCGGGTAACCTCTGTTGTCTATTTAATTGTTATGAGAAGAATTACTTCGAGAAATCACTGTTCAGATGATAGCAGCAATCGACATTGCATCGAAAAGTAAATAAGGAATCAACCTATGGTATCGGAGATTTCATATGAAGAAAACAGTCGTAATTATCCTTGTAGGTATGATGACGCTCATCGCCCTGTATCCGAGCGTGAGTGCGAATGATTCTGGTATTGTTGTTGACCAAGAACTCGTCACGGTTTCTCTTGCCAATAAAGGCTTACAAGTTGACGAGACCATTAAAGTGACAAATAAGGGAACTGAGAATGTGACCTCGCTTCGTTTCTGGATCCAACAAAACACTCAGGGTACTCCTAAAATCGTCGAGTTACAATCAGGCACAGAGCTCATCCCTCTTATCACGGGGAATATCAGAACCTGTAACCTGAGCGCAGCAAATCTGACGATTGAGCCTGATGCATCCATTACCATTGAGCTGACGTATTATCTTCCTTCCGACGAGCAGAACTTCGTAAAAACACTCCTGTATGACACCACCTCTTTTTCAGTAACCTATAAGGAGGGAAACAATGAGTGGAATCTTTTCCAAGGAGAACATCTGTTGTATGGCTCTGATGTGAACAATGCCATGCAGATTCGTTTATACAAACCAACGGAAGCTCCCTTAAACATCACCAGTATTGCCATCGTTTTTGTTATTGTCATCATCGCACTTGCGTTACTGCTGTTGCTGTTAAAGAAGAAACGGTCAAAAACAAAAAAAGCGGTAGTTGAATCCGAAGATACATTGACAACGAAAAAAACATTGCTTCTCTCGTTGTTAAAAGACCTGGAAAAACAGTACCGTGGAAAAGCCATTTCTGATGAGACCTATAACAAGATAAAAGACGAATACAGGCAGCAGGCAGTCGACACGATGAAAAAGCTTGACGATTTGAAAAAATAAATTAGAAATCAAAGATGCTCGGCTGTTTAAGATCACTGCTTTCTTTTTTTTCTTCTTCATTTTTCTTTTTAACAGCAGGAGTGATCGTTATTTCCCCTTGTTTCTCATCTGCTTTCTCAGCGCATTGCAAAATGTCTTTCATCTTATGGAGATGCTTTCCCCCCAGGAGGTATTTTGCTTCACTTTCTGAGAAATCCAACGTCTTTACCATCTTACAGGCAAACCTCGTGTTGTTCCTGAACAGGGACTGGAAATACGGGAGCGTTACTTCTTTTGTCTTCCGATCCGAGGTATGATTGAGTTTTGAGATTTTTTTTACAATACCATCTCGTATCATCCGCGGGGATTGATTGCTTTTCATCTCTTTCATATACGTAGGGAACGCGTATTGGGTGTTGCCGTAGCTATGGGTTTTTGCGACAGAAACCCCCCCGCTCATCATGTCGCATGCGTACGACCAAAGCTCATAGTTTCTCCCTTTTTTAACCCTGCCGAAAAACACGTCCGCTTTTGAGACCGCGTCATATCCTCGCACCAGGTCTTCCACATCCAGGTATTCTCTGGGTAAATTCTCGTCAATCCAGAGTAAGAGCATCTCTGGTTGTACATCAATATTTCTCAGGCAGTCTCTGCTGCTCTGAAAACTTTTTGTTTTGAACACCTCGCGTAATGCATCGAAAATAAGGGTTTCTCGGTCTCGGTATCCGAGGGCATCAATGTCTTCTATGCTGATTTGTTTCCGGTTTAGGCAGAGGGATTGGAGGTCGTTGACTGCTGAGCGGACGTCTCCTTTTGACCGGTCCGCGATGATTTTTAACAATCGTATATCCGCAACAATGCTTTCCTCCCTGCAGATTCGTTTTAACAACTCAACAATCTGATTTGCATTCACATCATAGAATTGAATGACGGTGCAGAGTTGTTTGAGTGACTCTCCGCCGCCTTTGGTTAAATCATAATAGTCGTTGACAATGAGGATGATTGGTTGTTTTGTTATCTGGATGGTTTCGACGATTGCTTTTTTACCGCCTTTGTCCCCAAGTTCACTTCCTGCTTCTGATTTGTCGATTTTTTCGTAGAGGTTGTCAGCCTCGTCAAGAATGATGAGTTTTCGTCCTCCTTTGCGGGATGGGGTGAATCCTCCGAAATTATCAAAGGTTTCGTTGACCGCACCTGCGGTAGCGACTCGTTTGATGGATGTTTCATTGCGTGCGTCTGAGGCGTTGAGTTCTATAATTGTCCATCCGAGGTCATGTGCGAGTGCTAGTGCGCTGCTGGTTTTTCCGGTGCCTGGTTTTCCTGAGAGGAGTGTTGCGCGTTTCTCTGGGGTCTTTCCTTGGTTCCATCGTTCTGCCCAGGCGCGTAACGAAGAGATAGCGCGGTCGTTGCCAACGATATCACGTAATGTTTTTGGGCGGTATTTCTCAGTCCAGTCCTCCATTAAGTATGGAGAAGACTGACAGGGTATTTTAAGATTTGTTTTGACATAACCTTTTTATGAGTCTGGTTTATTATCTCCCACTCCGAAAGCGGGGATGGCCCAGCCCGGCACGGCGATGGATTGCTAATCCATTGGTCTCAGACCTCGGGAGTTCGAATCTCCCTCCCCGCGTAAATATTTAGCACGGTTATGATTAGCACGGTTGTTTAACAGAAGACGAAAATCAATTTTTTAAATCCCGCACGGGGATTTATTGATATAAGTTAAAACCGCTAGTCCTCGAAATTGATAATTGTTAGTGTTCAAATCCCTTCCCTCGCACTTTTTTTCCTTTAAACTTTAGGAAAAGTGTAACTTTTTTTCAAAAAGGTAATAGAAGAATCTACAGAATAACTTCACTCTTGTATATTTTCATACGAAAGTAATAATCACGTGATATTTCTCTGGATTTTGACCAAAAATCAAGCAATAATCTTTATATTTAAAAATCAACTCTTCTTTTCATGGGGAAAATATGAGAAAAATCTTACCACTTATAATAGTCACTCTTTTACTGATAGTTCTTCAAACTTCTACACTGGCCTGTACGATTTTCAGCGCAGATGATGGAATCATGACTCTTGCAGGGAACAACGGTGATTATTCAGATCCTGACACGTACATCGTCTTTTATCCAGCTGAAAACGGGAAACACGGACGAATGTACGCTGGTTGGAAACAATTCTGGTGGCAAACGGGAATGAATGACCAAGGTCTTTTCTTTGCATCAGCATCGACCTCATTTCTTGAAGTGCAGAACTCGACGCAGAAACCACGTCCTCCAAGGTATCTCATGTACATGTGCATGGAAGAATGTTCAACAGTTGAAGACGTCCTGGAAATCTTTGATCAATACAACCTTGATTTTTTAGAAACCATGCAACTCATGGTCTCCGATGCAACAGGTGCGTCAGTGATCATCGAGGGTGATCCCCTTCACATAAAACAAGACTATTACCAAGTTGTTACCAACTTCCGACTATCACAGACAGATCCACCCTATCCCTGCTGGCGATACAACACCGCTGTTGCCATGTTTGGAAACACAACTACAATATCCCCTGAGTTTTTCACAAGCATCTGTGACGCAACCCACCAGGAAGGAGCATTCCCCACACAATTCTCAACCGTGTATAATCTCCAACAACAAATCATTTACCTCTACTGGCAACACAACTACAACCATGTAAAAGTATTCAACCTCACTGAAGAACTCCAATCTGGCTATCACATCTACTCTATCTCATCCTTATTCAACACCTCTCAACCACCAACCCCACCAACCATCACTGGCCCAGCGAAGGGAAAAGTAGGAGTTGTTACTGAGTATAATTTCACGACAACAGACCCTGACGGTGATGAGGTGTACTACTTCATCGACTGGGGTGATCAAACGAACAGCAGTTGGATAGGGTCGTATCCATCAGGAGATGAAATAACCAAATCCCATATTTGGTCTAAAAAAGGGACCTATACTATCAAAGCCAAAGCAAAGGACAGCCATGGCAATGAAAGCGACTGGGCGACTCTTTCAGTGACGATGCCCTGCTCGTACAACATACCATTGATTCAATTCTGGGAGAGACTTTTCGAGCGATTTCCCAATGCGTTCCCTATACTGCGACAACTAATGAGATACTAAAATCCCTATCTCTTTTTTTTATCATTTGATTCGCACAAAAAACATTCGTTAAAACCGTGTCAATGCTTGTCCGATAAGGATATTTTTTTAAGGAAGGACCTGTTACAAAACATCGTCTGTAGGGAGCAGATTAAAGATGATGTAGAATGAATCTGTTGGCAAAAAATAGTGGAAAATTGATAGATTCTTTTAATGGTGTATTGAACAGTTTTTATTCAAATCAACATTTTACCCATTGATTTTTTTCTGTTTGAATAAGAATATCAAGATTAATTTAATAAACAATCAAGACCTCTTATAATTATCGGTCCATTACCGAGCTCAAGGAGTTTAAGGATATGATGAAATCAATAGCAATTATCGGAACGATGCTGATACTATTCGCCACCACCTTTTTGGCAGCCGCCCAACCAAGCCTCATGGCAAACCAAAAAACGACCAGCGATCCGGCCATCGAATGGATACATACCTTCGACAGTATCATAAACGACAGGGCTTACTGCGTCGACCAAACCGCGGATGGGGGCTATATTTTTACTGGCTCGACTATAGTAACTCCCCCCGGTTACACAGAACTGCTTTTAGCAAAAACTGATGGAAACGGCGAAGAATCCTGGCATAACAATTTTCCGATTGATATGACGAATCTTTATGGGACAGTCGTTCATCAAACAACGGATGGCGGCTACATCATTGTCGGCAGCGTTGGTGGCAGCTGGCTCTGGGACGTCCAAGTAACCAAAGCCGATGCAAATGGGGACCTCGTCTGGCAGAAGAGCTTTGGAAAAAACGATGGGCCGGATCATGGAAGTGACATCCTTCAGACCTCGGACGGCGGCTACATCGTCCTCGGGGATACATCATCCTATGGCCAAGGCAGTGCTGACCTCTGGCTGATTAAACTCGCAGCAGATGGAACCGAACAATGGAACAAGACCATCGGCGGGGCTACTTTTGATGAACCTAAAAGTTTTACGAAAGCCGTTGATGGTGGATATATCATTGTCGGCAACACAGATGCTGTCGACGATATGGGAGATGTGTGGGTCGTAAAAACTAATGAAGCTGGAGAAGTAAGCTGGCAAAAAACCTTTGGGAACGCTGACCTCACTGAGGCTGGCGTTTGTGTCAAAACGGAATCCAACGGCTACATCATCCTGGGTAACCTTTATGATATGAATTGGACGGAAAGCCTTTGGTTACTCCGTCTCGATGCCGAAGGAACACTTACCTGGGATCAACAGATATCTGTGAACGACACTGTACACGGCACCAGCATCACGACAACAACGGATGGCGATTACTTTATTACCGGCTCACTCTACGACATGGTCAGCTACGTCTCCGACGCTTATCTCTTGAAGCTCAACCATCAGGGCGCCACACAATGGGTCAAGACCATAGACATATCAAACGGGTTATCTGATGAGGCAAACTGGGGGATACAGGCACGGGATGGTGGCTATGTCGCTGTTGGAAGCACCGGCGACCTCAACAACTGGACCGGGGACACCTTTATCTTGAAGATCGAAGCTGAGAAGGGTGTTGTCCTTGACTCTATTACCGGAGGTTTCGGCGTGCAAGCCAAAGTAAAAAACCTTGGTACCACAGAAGCAACAGGTGTGAACGTCTCAATTAAGATAACCGGTGGCATATTCCATCGAATTAACGTTTCCCACATGGAGACAATTAGTATTCCCGCTGGAGAAGAAGCAACGGTTTCCTGCAAGCCGTTCCTAGGGCTGGGCCCCATCGCCATTTCCGTGACGGTCAACGGAGTTACCAGTGACTTTGAGAGCAAACAGCTCATTATCCTGACCCTGCTTCAATCCTAGACCATGAGCTTCGCTCCACTTTCTCTCTTTCTTTCCTTTTTTCAAATCAATAAAAGACTCGGAGGAACATTATCATGAAAAAGACCACCTTAATCCTCATCATGAGCGCTATATTTTTGACGTCCGCCTTCCCCGCATCCCTCTCAGCCTCGACATCACCATCGATCGCGCAAACCAAAGCATTTACCCATACGATGTTTGCCGAACTCGGTACGGAGCTCCCATGCGGTAACTGTCACGTTGCAAGAGAAGCACTCCATAAAGTATACACCAGTAATGACTACCCCTTCTACTACGTCAGCCTCGTCGATTTCGTTGATTCTGCCGCCATCGATCGCATCGATGAATACAACCTCTATGGATACCCCACCGTCTGGTTCGATGGTGGCTACCGAGTCGAACTCGGCGGCTACTCCGGTAACGAAAACGACTACCGCCAGGCCCTCACCGACTGCGGTGCACGTGCCGTCCCAAATATTGATATCAACCTCACTGCAACCTGGCTGGGCAACGCCCAAATAAACATCATTGTCAAAGTCCTCAACTATGAAAGCTCTTCCTACAATGGCCACATCCGCGTGTACGTCACTGAAGTCGAATCAACCATGGGTTGGAATGATACCGTTGGACATCCGTATACCTTCCCGCTTCTCGATTACGCCTTCAACCAGGATATCTCCATAGCCTCTAGCGGCACCTGGACCGGTTCTTTGATCTGGGATGGCCATGAGCATTACGATGGTCAAGGCCATGATTTTGGCAATATCCAATTCGGAAACCTAGAAGTCATCGCCGTCGTCTTTAACTCCGATGTTCATCAAGGCTTCTCTAACCCACCGAGCGGGAACCCATTCGATGCCTACTATGTCGATGATGCTGCCGGCGTCTGGCTTGGCACTCCCCATCCACCCGCGGTTCCCACAAACCCCAAACCAGTCGATGGTGCCACCAACGTTGATGTCACAAAAGATCTCTCCTGGACGAATAGCGATCAGGATATCGGTGAAGACGTGTACTCTGACCTTTATTTTGGAACCACGAACCCCCCACCACTTCTAAAGGCCAATATCTTCGAGATGACCTATGATGTCAGTATAATGCAGTTCCATACAAAGTATTACTGGAAGATAATCGCTCACGATAACCATGGACAAGTCACGGAAGGGCCTATCTGGAGTTTCACCACAGCTTCTGTGCCTGACATCACACCGCCAACAGTCACTATTGAAAAACCAAAGAGCGGCTATTTCTACATTCAAGATAATGATGGAAAGCACCGTCTGCTCTTGAAAAATGCTCTGATTATTGGCAAGATCACCATCGAGGCAAATGCCACAGATACAGAATCCGGCATCGACAGAATCTCGTTCCTCATCGATGGAGAGGAGCAGGCCGAAATCACGACCGCGCCTTATACCTTTTTGTGGACACGGTTCAGTCTGCCCTTTATCTCTCACACGATCAGTGTCGTGGCTTATGATGAGGCGGGAAACAACGCACGTCAGGACGTCAAAGCTCTAAAGTTCCTATGAGAACCTTTAAACAGAATTGAGAGTAATCCTCAATTTCCCCCTCTTCTATGATAATTCTTGAGATCCTGGGGAAGAGACCTTTCTCAGGATTCTCGTGTTGTTTTCATTATCTT
>Ga0315285_10004139_pt1 | contig 15063 bp, 16 predicted proteins | sample YL17G09_36_MG_FD_203698 | JGI IMG/M metagenome (GOLD analysis project Ga0315285, IMG submission 203698) | Sediment microbial communities from Yellowstone Lake, YNP, Wyoming, USA - YL17G09_36 | ecosystem: Environmental > Aquatic > Freshwater > Lake > Sediment | place: USA: Wyoming | collected...
AAACTGTTGTCATTGCCTTTTGTGGAACGTACAAACACGCACGTTGTCTTGACGACTGTAAAAGAAGATTTCCGAATAATCTAGAACCAAAACACGCGTACCCTTGTTTCTATTTTTAACCGAGTATGTGTTTCTTTTTCCTCTGTATCAATATTCAGGGGTTCTCGCCGTGAGTGTCATCGCAGTCGATTCTTGGCTCACAAGAAGAAGCAAAGCCTTGAGCGATTTAAGAGATCAGGCGACTTGCGATGGCGTTGAAGGGTTGGGAAGTGAGCCTAGGGAAGAGGGGGAGGGTGTTATTGGTCGAAATTTCAAGCAATAGGATGACCTTGAACCGTCTGGCATCTTGCCGCGCCGTTCTTCATGTTGACACTCAGAAAGTGCGAAGAAAACTCTTGCACAAGCTTGAGTCAAGCCATTACAAACGACTTAACAGTATCGAGTATAGGTAAGATTTAATTCACACTAGAGATTACGAGATAGAACAATCAGCCTAGCATGCGGGGGTTGCCAAGCATGGTCAAAGGCGTAGGCCTGAGGCGCCTATCCTGTAGAGGTTCGTGGGTTCAAATCCCACCCCCCGCACCATCTTGTGAACCCGACGGGTTCTCGGTTACTTCTGTTTCCAAAAGCTCATAGCACGTCCAGTGACGTGATCAAAGCTGTGAACTGTATTGATTGACAGGAACAAGCATAAGAGTTGAAGGATTGCACTTCTGAATATGTGGCGCATGATGGATATTCGAGAGCACACAAGAATGCTGCCAATTGACGGAATTATCATCAAAACTTGATCTTAAAGGAAAATGCTCACAAATCTATGCTGATATTTTCATTCAGAAGTCGGGCTGCGGTATCTTCTTGTTTGTATGGCCTTAACATCGCCTAAAGCACTGTATGTATTTTTTTCTAAGTAGAAAATTGGATTCAAATATTTGTGGCGTTCTTGACTTGAGCCTTCTAGCGCCTCCTTATCTATGGATACGAATACAGTCTTGCCAAATATCCAAATTTCATTTCCGTATCTTTTGTCAGACTCATAGATGCATTCCAAATGCGCTTTGCACTCTCTAATTCTGGGGGGAGATACTTTAACAGAGGGAATCATGGTGAAACCCAACTTTTGCAGTTCTATGTCGCCAAAGTGTGGCGAGTAAGCAGTCTTCCAAACTTTCTTTACTAGATCTTCGCTAGGAACATTTATAACAAACTCGCCAGTTTCACAAATGTTTTTCGCAGTCTGATGTTTTAGAGTGCATCCAAAACCAATTATCAGTGGGTTAAAGGCTGCCACAGCAATCCAGCTTTTTGGTGCCAAGTTCGGAATCCTATCTCTACTTATTGTGCTTACCAAAACAATTTGACCTAGTAAAGGCGAGGTTTTCCATTTTCTTTTGTCAAGTCCGAGATTTCTTTTGATAATATTCATAATAAGTCCCTATCAATTTATTCCCTTGTATTCGCAACAGATCCTGATCTCGCAATCTTCCTTTGGGTAATCCCTAGGTAGCCAGCAGTAACGATTTATATAGGAATTGTGCCGTCAAAAGTCGGGTAAGCGTTTAATTGCTAGGGTATAACTAGACTACTATTATCAATGGTTAATGGGTAGGAGCCCAGTAATGATGTCGAGCCTTAAGGCGTTTAAGAATGTGCAGGATCAAATTGGCTACTGTGGAATTTGGTGTGGAAGTTGCGTAGGAGGCAATGGATCCGTACAAGAGCTGGCAAGAAAATTTGAAGAAATCGTCATAAACTACAAGCTAGAGAAGTACGTTCCCAAAGAATTCGATTTCAAAGAATTTACGAGAGGGCTTTCTAGCATACAAACAATGTCCTTATGCCTTGGCTGTCAAAAAGGCGGCGGACCGCCCAAGTGCAAAGTTAAGCTCTGTGTCCGAGAAAGAGAAATAACTCTCTGTAACCAATGCAATCAACTTGCGGAATGCAAAAACTTTGAAGACCTAGAGAAGAGTAATCCTAAGATAAAAGAAGAATTGTTGGAAATTAAAGGTCAGAATCGACAATTGCTGATACAAAAGTGGATGAGTGAACTAAAAACTAAATGGCCTCATTGCATCTTACTTTGCACTCTAAGCCAGAAATGAAAGCTTACTCTAATTCCTTAATCTCGGATAATTAGAACATGACAACAATACAGGCATTCCATTTTTTAGAGATCCCAGATATTTTGAATGTGGTGACAAAGAGCAACGCATACTAAGAGGTCAAAACGTTTATTCTTATGATGAGAACTATCGTTCTTTTGACAGTGAATTTCCTATGTAATCTTAATATATAATAGGCAAGGAAGAGATCTGAAATGAATGATGAAATATTGAGAACAGCTTGTGGATTGATCTGCTGGCGCATGACAACTTGCAGAAGGAATGGGCATGGAATCGTTACGCTATCGACTAATGCAGGTTTTCCCTTTTCTATGCTGTAATGACCACTTTTACGGGTTTTTCGGTCGGGTTGTCTGCTGTTTTTATTGCCAATTCAAAGTCGTCAAGTTTAAACCTGTGGGTTATTAAACCTTTAACATCTACTACTTTTTTGGACATGAGGTTCAAAGCCATTGGATATTCTATTGGAGAAATATAACAAGTAATGAATGGCACCTCATCTGTCTTCTCCAAATTCAAATAACCCTTTGACTCGCCTATCAGCGCAACTTTCCCAGCTTTTCGCACCAGAGAGGGCGTCAGTTCCACCGCTTGTCTTTTACCTGCAGCCTCAATTACTATGTCAGACCCTCGTTTAGTAATTTCTTCAACTCTTTTTCTCGCATCCTCTTCCGCGGCATTTATGCAAATGTCAGCCCCGTATCTTTGGGAAAGCTTCAGTCTATAGTCTTGCAGGTCTATGGCAATAACTTGACATCCCTTAAGCTTGGCTACTTGCGTCATCAAAAGTCCTATCGGACCCTGTCCAATAATCGTTACCCAGTCCATAAGCCTTGGTTGCAGAGAGTCAAGCGTACGAATTGCAAGGGCAACTGGTTCAAGTATTGCGGCTTCTTCGTCACTCACACTTTCTGGAATCGGAATCAAATTCTTAGTTGGCAATGCTACAAATTCGGCAAAAAGTCCGTTGACGCGAAACCCCAATACTTTGCCACTCTCACACAAAGTCTGTAATCCTCGGAGGCAGAAATAGCATGAACCACAGTAAATAATCGGCATCATGGCAACTCTTTCGCCATTGTCAACTCTAACGCCGCAAGCATCATGGCCAATAATATTTCCCGTTCTTAACCAACTCCATTCTCCTCTGTAGAAGTGCAGATCGGTTCCGCAAATGCTTCCGGCTTTAAACTTCACAAGTGTTTCTTTATCTGATGCTTCAGGTGTAGATAGATCTTCAACTTTTATGTTTCTTGTGCCCCTATAAATAACTGCTTTCATGACAATCACCTTTAATCTTTGATCAAGTTATTATGCCATTTTTAAAATTCTATCCTTTGGGTCAGGTATTATCTTTATGGCTTCTTCCGGGCAATTCAAGACGCAAAGACCACAGCCAAAACATTTGTCCATATTAAGTTTCAACTGTTGATTATCGAGTTTTCTGGCTTCAAAGATGCACACGTCTACGCATTTTCCACAGTGTTTGCATACACTAAAGTTAGTGACCGACAAGTAACCAGAACATGTTATGGCTTTCTGTTTGCCAAAATCTTTTAATCCTCTAATATACGCGCATGCTTTATCATCGCAATTGCACATAACATGTGTTGGATATTGCATTGCAGGATTGTCGATAGTATGAATTAATCCATTTCTTGAGGCGAGTTTCAGAATTTCCTGAGCCTCTTCTGGATTGAGTTCTCTGCCCAAGTTCCGTTTTTGATAAAATTCTGTACTATCACCTAAAACAAGGCAAACATTTACAGGTTTATCGAATCTGCGCATGGTCTTCCGGCAGATGCAGTCTATTACAAAGACTCTCTTAGCTTCCGCGATTATTTCTGAAGCTTTTGTGTAAGGAATTATCATGTGGGGTAGAAAATTATTTAATGCTTCTTCAGCTGGAACGACCTTGAAAACAGGATGTAGACTTGCTTCAAAAAGTTTTAAATATCGATTCATAAAAGCTTCTTGAAAAGGTCTTCTCTGCTCAGGAGTTAATTTGTCAAATTTCTCTTGTATAAATTGATATAAAATCACTTTGAAATCTTCAGCCTCATAATGGAAAGTATTTCCTATTTTCCATCTGTCTACGTATCCTCGAAAGAATAAAGAGTCAAGAATCTTTTTGACTTTGTCTACTCTTAAACCTGTAGTCTCAGAGATTTTTCTTGGAGACTTTTTTGAATCTGCTATTTCAAGAAGTATTTGCACTTCTTCTATGTCAAAAATCAGCCTGATATATCTTCGTAAACCTTCTGGAAAGTTTAGTTTTTTAGCAAATTCTCCGTAATGGCTCATCTGTGATCGTTCAAGAAATAAACGATAATTGAGATTTATCTGTTGCACCGTCTCTCGACGGCAATCTCCCTTGAAATTCTAATTTTTCCATGTCGAAGAAAATCACTATCAGCCAATTTTTCTAATTGTTGGAACCTTTAAACATGTGACCTAACATTTTGATTACGTTCCAAATTCTATTTTCTTGTTTTCCATCCATTTAATCCATGCTTCGGTTCCGATTTTTTTTCTCAAAGTTAACAGACTAACTCTTCTTAAAACTGGTGTTATACCTCTTCTCGGAGAATACCAACCAAGAAATCTGTCGCATGGAAACTTTGGACATAATCCACAATGTTCAGCCGCGCGTTTCGTTGCACAATCCCAAACTTGACAGATACCTTCTCCGCACTCTTTTACGTAGTAGGGTTTTCCGGCAGTTTCGACGCAACCTTCACATCTTTTCTTGTAGACAACACGATATTTGCAGTAGACGCCGCAAGGAGGAAATTTCATTGCACTCAACCGTTAATGTCTGTTTTGCTTCAAATGTTTACTCTCAAGTAGGATGTTACAGAGATTTGTGTATACTGCTGACTTTTGACGGGTGTCATCATTTGCCCATTTATTTGGGTGGAAAAAAGGAGTTAGCTTAGCTTTAAGGGTGCGCCATACACTTCATCAAAACATATATCTTGGAGACTTTTCCTTGGTCTAGCCGAAGGCTTTTCATCCGATACTCCTATAGTCACAAGGCAGACAATTGACAAATTTTTGGGTATCCTTAAGGCTTTTTTAACGCTGTCTATATTCTCTGGAACATGATCCGCGAGTGTTCCGATCCAACAAGTTCCATAATTCAAGGCAGTTGCAGCTAAGACCATGTGCTCAGTCGCAATCATTGGATCGAACAAAAACCAGTACGGTGCAATTTCAGGGTCTCCAAGAACCACTACAACAACGCTGACATCGGCGACAAAATCTTGATCCACAGATTTTGCCAGAAACTCCTTCATTTCTTGGTCTTTTACTGCTATGAAGCGCCAAGGTTGATTGTTTCCAGCTGAAGGCGCAAGTCTTGCAGCCTCTAGGATTTTCCTTAAATCTTTCTGAGGAATATCAAATTTCCTGTATCTTCGTATACTCCTCCTTTCTTCAATGATTTTGAAAAAGTTGCTTTCTGAATACACGTTTTTTCGACCTTCTTCTTTATAACAATCGGTCGTTGTGATAAGGTTCTTACAGTCAAGTAACTGTTGCTAGATTATTCATGATCATGTCATTTGACGTCAAGTTTCCAAAAGCTCTCTTTCTGTCTTCGTTAACATCTCCAATCCGTCTTCTGTCACAAGAATTGTGTCTTCGAGAGCGGCACCACCATATTTTGGAATCATTATTTTTGGTTCCAGAGCAAGCACCATCCCAGCTCTGACTGATATCTGGTTGTTAGGTCCTATGATGGGAGGCTCATCTATTTCTAGTCCCAGCCCATGTCCAACATACTTTCCAACGTATTTCCCGAACCCCATGAAGTTGTTTTTGTAAATGGTATGTTCTATAACTTTTCTCGCAGAATCATAAATTTTGGAAACAGAAACGCCTGATCTTATGGTTTCAAAAGCATTTTCCTCAACCTTCTTCAAAAGATTGAAAATGTCTTGGAGTTTCTTTTCTGCCTTGCCCACGACATAGGTTCTGGCTTCATCACAATGATACCCACCTGCGCATCCTACATAATCGATAACTACAGGTTCTCCTTTGCGAATTTTTCGATTTGATGCACCATATGGATAGGCTGGACTTAGTCCTGTTCCCGTTATTGTGAAGGCTCCATAGCCAGAAATTGTGGCGATGTTTGGACCAGAAGCCAGCATTCCGTGGAACATGGAGGCACCCCATCTTCTGTGGAAGATAAAGCCTTCATTTCCTGCTTTTCTCATGGTGTATTCTATTTCCGCAGCCAGCTCGTTTTCTTGCATTCCAGTGGTGACAACTTCTTTTGCTCTTTTATGACAAGCATTTGTAAACTCTGCGGCTCTTTTTATCTGCTCAATCTCTTCTCTATCTTTCATCATTCTAAGTTCGTAGAAAACGTGCGTCATATCAGAGAAATCTGCTTTCGGAAGAATGTCATTGATTCTCTCATACAAAGCAAGCGAAATCAGTTTTTCTTCAATCCCTATGCTTCCTTTGTCTAGACCAAGTTCGCCAAGAGCATTACAAATATTCTTGGCATCTCTCAACTCTAATATATTTTTTATGTAAGATTCTTTTCTAGCAATCTCAATGTTGACTCGAATTAGCAGTACTGGATCGTCATCAAGTGGAACTATCAAGTAGCCATGCTGGGATGTGCCAGAAAAGTAGTAAACATTCCTAGATCCCAAAATAAGCATGTAGTCTAAATTATTCTCCTGCATTTTGGTTCTTAATTTTTCAAGCCTATTGATTATGTTCAACTGTTTAACCAAGATTATTTCTCCTTTCAACTATGGTTCACTGTTCGTCAATCCCGTTTTTACTTAGTTGCTGTTCTTCAAGCCATTTTTCAATACCCACTTCTCTCAGTCGCTCGATTTCTTAAGCAACAGGGGTAATGTTCCTTGAGTTTGACTAATTCCTTACAGGCAAAATCAGGACATTCGTAACAAAAACGGAAACCTCTTTCGAAACAGCAATTTCTTATTTTGCAATCTGGATTTCGTCCAGGCAACAAAAGCGATGATGAAGGAACAACTTCAGAGGCGCATCCTTTGCACACGGCTTGTTGAGCGGAAAGCCACTGTAGTCCTTTCATGAATTCAGCAAAGTCAAAGAACTTTGCTATTGAATCTGTTTTGTTAACATCCCATGGCCAAGCATCTACATTAATCATTTCAGTGATTAAATGTTTAAGTCGTTCTGCTGATTCAGTAAAACCCATTTTGAAGTGCCCATACTCTGGGCAGAGTCTGCAGTAAAGTCCACAAGCGCTAATTAATTTTTCTTCAAATTGAATCTTCATTCCAATTCCCTTAGCCATTGACTTTTCTTCACAGATCTTCATGTAGGAAGACTGCCTAACTAATCATGTGTTCGTGACAAAAATAAAAATAGCGCCGACAAAGGTCGGGTCAAAACTTTTAAGAAACAAATAACACTGGAGTCTTCCGATGGGGATAAGTTTGGTCAACAGAAACTTGGTGGGCAGATGTGGATTGTATTGTGGAGCTTGTGGAATATACAGAGCCTACAAAGACGACGGAGAACTCTTGACACGGCTAGCGAATAACTTCAAGTGCTCCCCAGAAAAAGTGCAATGCGAAGGATGCATGGGCTTAACTTCAGACTGCTGGGGAAACGGATGCAAAATCGTTCAATGTCTAAACAATAAGGGCCTTCAGTTTTGCTATGAATGTGATGAATATGAGAAGAAAACGTGCGGAAAATACGAGAAACTTGCAAAGGATTATCTGGAAAGTGGCGAAGACATAAGAGCCAGCCTCACAAGAATCAAGGCGGGCGAAACAGAAGAATGGCTACGTGAAAGCGAGCAAAAATACAAATGCCCCCAATGCGGAAAACCCTTGCCAGTATATGGAACAAAAGGAAAATGTTATCATTGCGGAGCAGACCTAGGCCACAAGAACCGAAAATCTTGAATTTTGAAGACATTGGCTCATATTGCGCTTGTTTATAAGCTTGTTTTATAAGACTCGTTGCAATTATTGCCTGATTCACTAGTAGAACAAAACTTGGAGTGAGTTTTTTGAAAGAGACAAATCCCAATGAATGGAAATGTGTGAAATGTGGTTCAAGCGAATTAAGGAAAAGAAATCTCGAGCTTAGAGGCATTATGGGGTCAGCAGGCTTGTTGGACGCTGAAGACGTCACAATTTACGTCTGCAATAAATGCGGGTACATTGAATTCTATGAACGCAGGGATTAGACTTAAAGAACCTGAAGATGAAAGCTATATCTGCACGCAGGGAAGCCACCGGAAAATCTCTTTCTTCATTAATAAACCATTTCTTCTCAGGAGAATCAGCTCAGCTGTTTAAGCGACCTCGAAAGGCTGTCCTTGGCTCGATCGACCCATTTCTGACAGCGTCATTCGACCGTTAACACGAACCCAGATCGTGTAAGAGGTTGACAGAATCACTCCCAATATCGTTTCTCTAGAGACCGAACGCAAAGCGTAGGAGGAGTATGACGGAAATCCCTATTATCACGGTTCCCCCTAGGTTTTTGGTCTTATATGCAAAGAAGAATGAGACTAGCCCAGCGACTAAGTATTCGTTTTGGATTGAAACGTCGAGCCTTTCCTTTGGCATTAGTAGAGCTGGAGCAATGATCGTCGTGAAGACAGCTATCGGAATGTAAATCATCAAAGCATTCCATTTCTCAGAAGTGTTTACTCTTCTTAAGATCATCGCAGAGGCAAAGCGTGCGAAAAATGTTAAAGCTGCCATTCCTATGATCAGGCCAATTATTTCTGCTTCCAAAGCTCAAGCATTCCCCCAATGATTGTTCCCAAGACAATTGCAATAGGGATATACCACTTAGTCGGTAGAAACAACGAACCGGCGACAGAGAGGGTTCCTGTAATGATGCATACTGTGACCTGTCGCCAATTCCGTATCATGGGCAGAAGAAGAACAATAAAGGTCGCTGGGAGAGCAAAATCTAGTCCGAAGGTTTGAGGATCACCAAAGAACGATCCCATGAGACCTCCGATAATGGTGAACACAAACCATTCAATATAGAGGCCCAAACTGACACCTAGCTGATAGTATTTATCTGCCACGTTTCCTGCAAAACGAGACATCGTCATTGCATATGATTCGTCACTGAGAAGAAAAGACAAAACGGCCTGCCATTTGATACTCCATTTCCGGGTGTAGGTTCCGAGAGAAGCGCTCATCAAAAAATACCTTGAATTGACTACGAAAGTGGTAAACAAGATCAGCAGAAATGAAGAACCGGAAATCAGTAGCGAAAGCGCCACAAACTGAGATGCGCCTGCAAAAACTAGAAGGGACATGAGGGTGAGATTCAAAAGGGAAAGACCAGTTTTTCTCGCCAAAAGCCCATATGCAATCGCAAAGGAAGCCACTCCTAAAAACAGCGGAGCTATGGCTTTCAAGCCGTCTCGGAACTCGCTCGGCAATTCAAGGTTTCTCAACGAGATCACTATTGAAGGGTTTGAACACTAAGAACTATGACCAGCGAATAAGACTTCTACCGTCAATTGCCTGTGAAACTCCTAAATACACGCTTGATCTGAGAAACACCTGAGGAGAGGAATAGATTGATGAACAAGGTTTCTTTCGATTCGTCGAAATCTGTCTTAGCACAATTCATCAACCTTTCCCCAGTAACATTGGTTACGACGGTGTCTCTAAATGGAAAGCCAGATGTCGCTCCAAAGACCCAGAACCTACCTGTAGGAAGAGAAGGAAACCTCTTCTTGTTTATATGCACACCAGAACATCATACATACGATAACGTAAAGGCAACAAAAGAATTCGTGGTGAATTATCCTTCACAAGAAATCATTGAAAAAATAGGATTAGCTGCGTCCGATTTCGGAGATGAAAACATTGATAAAATTTCCCGCATCGGATTAACCGCTATCCCTTCCATGAAAGTCAAACCACCAAGAATCGCAGAGTGCTTAATACATCTTGAATGTAGACTAATCGAGATTAAAGACTACGGAGAATATGGAGTGATCATAGGCAATATCGCTGCTGCTTCTGGAAATAGGGAGACAGTTCTCATGTAAGGCTCTGCAACAGAGCTTATGAATAAAAACCTATCCAGAAATCCCTTGTCAGTATACATCACTCCTGGTCAACACTTTAGCACAATTGTAGAATGCAAGAAATTTCCACTTCCTGAAAAATACAAATCATAACAATAATTAGAAGAATCAGCCCAAGGCAGGGCAATTCTATTAAATGATCTATGTGTCCAAGAGAAATAAGCCTGTACTTGATCATTATTACTTGCGATTTGTCAGCCCAGCTCTTACCCTTGCTTGTTGCTCTTCAAGCCATCTCTCGACGCCTATGTCTTTCATTCGCCGCAGATTTTCTAAGCAATACGGATAGTGCTCTTCGAGCTTGGTTAGTTTCTCACATGGAAATTCAGGGCATTCATGGCAAAAACGGAAACCTTTCCCAAAGCAGCAACTTCTGATTTTGCATTCAGGGTCTCGGCCGGGCAAGAGTGGTGTCGGTGAAGGAACAGCCTCGGACATGCATCCTTCACATGATGCCTTCTGACCGGACAGCCATTGTAGTCCTTTCATGAACTCGACAAGGTTAAAATATCCCTTTTCTGATTTAGGATCGTTTGTCTTCCAAGGCCATGCATTAACCTGAACCATTTGAGTAATGAGATATTTGAGTCGCTCTGCAGTTTCAGCAAAACCCATTCGGAAACTTTCGTGTTCTGGGCAGAGTCTACAATAGAGCCCACAAGCGGTTGCCAGCTTTTTTTCAAACTCGACATTCATACGATCTCTGCGATCTAACTTCAAAGTGCCCCATACTTATCTGTTCTGCCATCAAATGACTGGGAAAGGTTTGTGCATGAAGCTTCTGCACAGAATTCAATTTAGTCGGTCGGCGTGAAGGAACCGTTGAGGATTTTGACCTACAGAGTTGGAATGCAGGGATGAGCTGTTACGTTAATGGATCAAGCTTTCCATCTGCCGTTTAACCCGATAGAATTTGAAAAGCTTGTTGAGACTGATCCGAGATCAAAAGATGGACCAGTTGATTTCTGCGCTCTGGAAAACGAGCACTTGGTTGGATTTGTCGGTGTGTGGGATCTGCCGGCCCGAAATGCCATTGGAAACGTAGACCACATCGGTGATATATATAGCGTGGCGAGTCTGCCCCATTATGGCAGAAAGGGAATCTGCACTACTTTGATAGAAAGAACACACGGATACTTCAGGGAAAAAGATTATCGCTTTTCTTTCCTGAGCACAATGTCGACACTTTTGGCTTATGGGCTATACCCGAAGCTGGGCTATGCTAATGTCACATATTTTCCAAGCGCATACAAAACAGTCCAGTACCATGGCACTAGCGCTTACGCGCACGCTCACGGAGAAAACGCAAGAGAAGAACTAGACCTTGACACAACCCTCAGAATCTACAATGAGTTCTCTAGGAACAGAACTGGTCTTGCCGTCCGAGACAAAGAATATCTTGAGACTCTCCTGAAAACTGAAGGAATAAAATCAAGAAACTGCGTAGTCGGAGAACAAGGCTATGTTATGTTCAAGAGAAGTGGTAAGGGAATACAAATAAAGGAAATAATCGCGGCGACGATGAGAGAACTCAATAAGCTTGTGAAAGAAGTCGAAAGCAAGGCAAGAAATGCCGCTTACGAGCGCGCTAGGGCGTTGCTAAATCGAATTGTTTGTGTCAATTTCTGCTCACCTTCCAAGCATAGTTGCATTCTCCTAACACTTCCACGTACAAATCATGGGCGTCTAGCCGAGCCAAACCATGACCAAACAAGTTTATGTTAATTCCCCGAATTTAGCAACACGCTAGCGCGCGCTAACAGCGAACTGCTGCAGGTTTATCGATTGCGCCATTACAAGATCGTCTCCAGGAGCTATGGAGTGATTATGGTTAAACCATTGACTGAAGCCACTTTTAGGCAGACATACGGTGACAGATTCTATGTGAGCGGTCTAGATGTCGGCTGCTAGCCTTCTGCCTACTCACATCGTGAGTTCACTCTCATTTGCTGTCGTCGTTAGGGCTTCAGAGAGCTTGTGATTCAGCCATTGAGGTGATGACTACGTCGCCTAGCTGTTCGAGTTTCTCTCTTGAAGTGAACCCTGTCAGAACACCTACACATAGTCTGACTTTTGCGTTTTTTCCCATCAGCATATCTGATGCAGAGTCGCCAACCATAACAGCCTCATCAGATCTGCACCCGGTCTCTCCCAAGATTTTTGTTATCATTTCTGCTGAAGGCTTATCACTCAACACGTCATCGCTACCGACAATTACGTCAAAAAGTGAATATATTCCTAGGGCTTTGAATGACTCAACCGTGCGACTACGAGTGTCATTAGATGCAATTGCCAGTCTCAAGCCGTGTTCCTTCAACTGTCTCAGAGTTCTCTCTACGCCTTCGAAAAGAACCGAACCATAGGGAGGCTGCATACTGGCGTCCGCTTCATCATAGGCTTTCTTGGCCAACTGTCTAGCCTCATTCCATGAATAACCACCCAAATAGAACGCAGTGGCCGCAATCTGAACTTCGTCTTTCCGCGGAGCAGTCGCCAAAGGGCCACCATGGTCGATTTTTCTATGCTTCAAGTCCACACCGACGATTCTCTCCCATAGCTTAGCGACTCTTTTGCCAGAGAATTTCCAGACATTGTCTCTCCGCGCTCGACCCAACTCAAGTAGCAACGGATCTAGGTCAACCAACGTGCCGTTCTTATCAAAGATAACGAGTTCACATTCTACAGTCTTGCTCCTGAACATTACTTTTCCTATACACATCTCCACCACTGAGGTTTTCCTAGTCGACGCCCAACCCTCTCCCCAAAATCCAAATGAGATTCATTTCTTTTCTCATGTGCCCTATCCATCAGCCAAAGATCAAAGTGAAGATCCTGTCGACAGAGTCCGCGAAATTCTGCCATGGAATTTACTCTTGCTAAGGTCAATGGGTGAAAAGACAAAAGGGTATAGCCGTTGAATGACGGGAGAACTCTTAAGTTGAGACTTCTGCACAAGCAATATGCATATGCTGGAAGGCAAAGATGCCAAGAAACATTGGTATGAAACTGATTTCTGAACTCATGAGAAACAGTCGTAGAAGCGACAGAGAACTTGCTCGAATTCTAGGAACCTCACAACCTACAGTGACCTGCATTAGAACAAAGCTGGAAAAAGAAGGATTCATTAGAGAATATACGATGATACCAGATTTCTGCAGAATTGGATACAAGTTGATAGCGATAACGTTTACTGACGTTAGACAGATTCTTGACCGCAAAGAAAACCCTGAGGAGGAAGAGTCTGCGAAACAACAGAGGGAAGACTGGTTGGCAAATAGCATCATTATGCTTGAAAGAGGACTAGGCCTAAAGCACACTGGTGTAATCTTGTCACTGCACAAGACCTATACTGATTTCACTTTGTTCATACAGATGCTAAGAAAGACCTTGTCGAGCACGACCCAAACTAGCGAGGACACTGAAAGCTTCCTCATAGACCTCGATGGTGACACCTTCTCTCACCTTCTCACCTTTTCATCGCTAGCGACTCATCTGCGCGCATTAGATTCTCAATACAAAAGCATGTGTCTGGAAGATCTCACGAAATGAGAGAGACTCATAGAATGAATTCACTAGACAATATTGTTCTATTGAGGCTTCTACATTGAGTAAACTGATCTTCATACCCGATGAGGCCGAAGCTGTCCTAACTATACTGGCTTGCCGCAAAGCAGGCAAGAAACTTTCTGAAAAGGAATGGCAATCACTGTTTACTAGTGAGGGGTTCAAGCGGTTGCAACAGCGCGAACATAGCATGGGCATGCCATTTTCAGATGATGATTTCCGAGCTTTTGTACTCTCTGATGACCTGCTTCAGGTGGCTGAATCGCTTTCCAGTGCCCTGAATACGTGGTTGAAGATGGATCTCAACGAAGCCGCAAGTCGAGCTCTGGCGTACCTACCGGACGATGCACAGTTAGTAGGAAAGATATATCCAGTGATTAAACCGAAGCCCAACTCCTTTGTCTTTGAGTCGGAAACAAATCCAGCAATCTTTCTGTACCTCGACCCAAAAGTCAGCACCGAAAAACTGCTAAACACGGTTACGCATGAACTGCATCATATTGGACATGCCCCGTATGATAAAGCCGTGTTGGAATCAGATTGGTGGAAGACATTACCTCCCCAAAAGCGGGCAACATTGGAATGGATCTTCGCCTTCAAAGAGGGGCTAGCAATGTTGGCCGCAGCAGGCGGACCGAACATTCACCCCCATACGTCGAGTTGTGATGAGGATCGCGCACGATGGGACAGAGACTTGGAAAACCTCCACACTGACATTAGAAAACTCGAGCAGTTCTTCCTGGATGTGCTTAATGGTCGCCTGATAGGGGAGACAGTCTGGAAAGCAGGCTTCGTCTTCTTCGGCGAACAGGGACCTTGGTACACGGTCGGATGGCAGATGGCGGTTGTGATCGAACAGCAACTAGGCCGGAAGGCACTAATTGATGCCAGCTGTGACCCGCGACAACTACTGCGCATCTACAACGAGTCAGCTCGAGAACGCAATGAGCACTCTAAGCAACCTTTGCCATTATGGTCAAAGGATTTGGTGGAAGCGCTGAGCTGATTGACGACAGCGTGGAGAACGTGCTGTCATACGCTTGTCAATAATAAACTACAGAGGTAACGTGGAGGCGGCATCAGAAAAATCAGGAAAAGACTTTTGAGGTTAGAAAATTCGCATTGAGATCGAGTAGATATATCAAGAGCAGGTGCCGACTTGGTACCATTGTTTTGCCAAAAGCGGGCGGCGCTACGCCAAGAATCTGGGTAGGATTCAAAGAAATTCAAGATTACACCAAGAAAACCATGAACGTAATGCTAGATGTTTGATCCATTGCT
>Ga0315285_10004142_pt1 | contig 15060 bp, 28 predicted proteins | sample YL17G09_36_MG_FD_203698 | JGI IMG/M metagenome (GOLD analysis project Ga0315285, IMG submission 203698) | Sediment microbial communities from Yellowstone Lake, YNP, Wyoming, USA - YL17G09_36 | ecosystem: Environmental > Aquatic > Freshwater > Lake > Sediment | place: USA: Wyoming | collected...
GGTTCGCATATTGAACGTACACGGATTGGGAACTGTAACCCCGCAACACGTGTTCGCATCTTCTATGTAGTTCCCCGAATTGATAAAATCAGGACACCCCAAAATTATGTCATACTTTTTAGCCAACGCAATTAGTTCTTTCAAAATTCCCCGCCAAACTTCATCCCGGTTGCTATACCAAATCTTTTCAACGTCAATCCCGATTGCATCGAGCCTTTTAACCACAAAATCATTGAGGTGGAGATTGTAGGTGTTATATGTTTTTATTCCAAAGGCTTTCAGAAGCATGAGGGTTTCCTCAAACTGTTCCAATGTATGATACCCTGGAATAAACGGTTCGCCATTCACCCCAACATTCATCCCAATGCTTTGGAAAAATTTAAGATTCTTGAGCCGTTCGAGTGGTGGTGTTGGAGATTTCTTTTCAAACACTATCCAGTCATCTTCTAACCCCGGCGAAATAACAGGCATGATCGTTATGTTAGGAATCATCTTTTCTAAGGTGGGAAGATAATCAAAAAGGACACTTGTAAAACGAGTTTGAATTACTACTGACCATTTTAGTTCGGCAAGAATTTCTAAGGCCTGTCCAGATACTTTATATTCACGCTCAACCCACTGGAATGGGTCTGTCCGGTTTCCAAACCTCAAAGTTTTCCGGTTACGAATAGCCCAGGCCAACATGCTTTTCGGATGTTCATTTTTTAGCCCGTTCTCCATTTGCTTTCGAAACAGTTCCACGTCCAAAGGTTTCAAATCCTGGCCCCATGTCCGGTTTAACCTTCGGAAGAAACAATGATGGCAATCAATTAGACAATTTCCGTAAGTGTCCAAGGCGAACGCCAACGGACAAGACAAGCTATCACCCCGGATCACCAGGCCTTGCTTAAGTTTGAGATCAGACATTTAGACCTAACCCTATTGTAACATCTACTGAAACTTTGATTGGTTCCTGTGGAATCAAATACCCAATTTTTCCTTTATAGTCAGCTGCTGCTAAAACTACAGCAACATTTGGCCTTTTCACAGGTGGATACCCAACCACTACAATTCCAAGCCCATAAGTTTTCAGGGCTTCATTTAATTGATTGTAATATTCCTCATAGGAAGTTCTTTCTGCTGCTGGCCTAAATCGAAATCCATAAATGGCCGAATCTTGAAACATAAACCACTTCGTTTTTGTCGCCTTCAGCCGGGTAAACAAGCCATCCCATTCTTTCAGATGATTCAAAGTAAATGTGTTAAAATCCGCTGTTGCTATGTCAACTTGCGGGTGATCAAAAGTGTTCGCATCCTGTTTGAACCAACGGGCATCTGGGAAGTTAAAAATAGAATTCAAATGACTAACTTCATCCCAATCGTTTAGAATAATGAGTGATGGCCTCAGTTCCCGAACGGCCAGCTTTGCGAACACACCCATTCCGGTCATCAAATCACAAAAGCTGTTTACCTTTACAACATATTTTCTCAGGATTTCTTTTTGACAAGTCAAACGCCACGGCCAATCCCGTTTCACGTAACCCCGCTGCTGTAGAATCATGAAATGCGGTTCTTTCGGGTTTCGCTTGATATTGTTAGCCGGAATTGTAAATGTAAACTTGATACCATCCACGTTCAAGTGGACAATTTTAGCTTCCATGAAGATTTCTTCTCCAAACCAATTCGGCTTTTGAACTCATCCCCAGATGATCCGCAAAGTACCCGCTTCACACCCATGTCGCTAATCAGTTCCAATGTCTTCACATAATAGAAAGTTGAAAAGGCGTTATCCCCAAACAAATGCTTTCCCAACGTCATCTGAGCTTGATCTCCAACTACTTCAAACCCCATCACCCCAAACAACCTTCCGTCATCCTTCCGGCGAAATCCTAACAACCGGATGTTTCCCACCCCGGCAAAATACATATCCGCATAAGTATGATGATGCCCTTTCCGCACCATGAAATATCTGTCTTGAGCTACTTCTAACCATGCTTGAAACAATTTCTCAAATTCATCCCGTTGAACATCTTCCGCTATGCTGAAGCGTTCCGTGCCCTGACGATAATCCCGGCGTAACCTTCCCCGGTTTCCGTGGGAATGATGAGCAATTCGCTGTTCGAAGAGGTATGGTAAATTTGCATAATATTCATGTTTAGCCCGCACGAGGGGCCCATAATCCCCATCCCTAAAGGAAAAGGGCAGGGTCTTAACCACGAAGCCTTCCGTGCGCAGTTTTTCAATGTCTTGCACTGGGGTTTGGCCCCTAAAACTCACTAACTTACAGACCTTACCCCGCTTTCTGAATAAACAATCCCCAAAAAAGAAGGGTTTGCTGTTTTTTAAACTATGACAAAAGGCTGTAGCTGAAGCTGGGAAGTCAAAATAATCCAATGGCGGTTTCGGAAGCCATAACGAAATCAAATCAAAACTGGTTTGGTAGTCACGGTAAACTTCAATCAACATTTCACTCATTTCAAGCTTGGTAATACTTCTCCTTCATAAGCAGTAAGTTTTCCACATGACTTACCTGTTCTGAAAAAATTCCAAGCCTTAAAAAGACAGATGGTTTTAACTTCCCAATTTGTTCTGGAAAGATCATTGGTGACCACACGGCTGGTCAGTTTTTTATACAACCGCCGAATAGGATCATCGTCAGAAAAACCTTCTTGCTTCATTAGCTTTTCGAAAAAAATGTCAGCATCGTGCCGTGATTTTTTTGAACAAAGATAGTGACAAGTGCCCAGCCAACCCACAGAAATCCCTTTATTGTTTCCATTATTCCTCATTCCACACATTTTACTTACACTGTCAAGAAGGCCCTGATTTTTGTCCAATAAATCTTTTTGGTGACCTGCAGTTACGGGAGTTTTTAATAACCGTTTATTTTCATAATTGTCCAACAGTTTCAAAGCTGTGGACATTTGAGTTGCGTTCTTCACCTCATAATAATTTCCTAAAGTTGTTGCCCCACTTCTTGATGTTCCTGTATCAATATGAGCAACAGCATCCTCTGGAACACCCCTTATTACCAACATTTCAATATTCAATCCAGGTTTCAGTTCTGAAGCTTTTACTAATGAAGTCAACCTTGCGTGCCCATCTCTGAGACGACCTTTTTCATCAAAAATTATAGATTCGCCCGTGTACTTCCACTTTCCTTCGGACATGTCTTTCATAAAAGAGTCTATTTTCCATTGTTGAACTGGCCTATTGCTTTGTGAAGTTTCTAAATATTCTGAAGCTTTGGGCCCAGTTATAAATTCCCGACACTCATCTTTTCTCATGTTTTTCTCCTTTATTTTATTTTATTTTTGGCAGAAAAGAGCCTGCGGAAGGATTTGAACCCCCATCCTGAACAATACCATTGTCCCACTCTACCTTTTGAGTTACGCAGGCAAAAATCTGTTACTCAGCCTTCTTGATACGGGGATCACCGTACTTTTTGATAAACAACTTCACAATCCCCTTGCCCCGTTTGACGGCCCAAGCTTCCTGTCTTCCTTCGGCAACGTAGGCATCAGCCAAAACCTTGGCCACCTCATCGTTAGTCTTTCCTTCGGTGAGAAGACTCCGCACAACATCCGTTTTTGATTCTTTCGCTTCCTTCTTTTCTTCTGCCATAGGTACTACCTCCTTGTTGGATTTTTCCTTTGTCTCAAGTTCAGGTTTCGTGCCAACATGATCATTTCTTTTTTGTGACAAAACCCCTGCCAAGGACAATCGGACTTTGCTATCTACCACTTTAGGTTCTTCTTTGCGGGATTCAACTTCTTGAATTGCTTCTTTTAATTCTTGGGAAGGTTCCTCTTTAGATGGAATTCCTGAAGATTGATCAAAAATTTCTTTACAAAATACCCACAGCGGTTCCTTGCGGCCATCCACTTCCGCCATGAGTACACACTCAAAACAGTTTTGATCTTTTACATCATATCGACAACCGAAACAATCACCGGGCCTTAACAACAACGCTAAACAAGTTTCATTATTTTTTACATCCGCACTAATAAATTTGATCGCATGTTTAGTTTCGTCAAGGTTCATAGTTCAACCCCCATGTCTCAATAGTATAAACTTATTTTTGGAATTTTATTTTTGGCGGGCCGGGGAGGACTTGAACCCCCAGTCATGGTTCTGGAGACCATTGGTTTACCATTAACCGACCGACCCAATAGCATTCCCGTTCTTTTCTTATGGTGGACAGGGGTGGTTCCGACCCACCGCCCTTCGGCTCTTCAGGCCGACGCTCTACCAACTGAGCTACCTGTCCGTGACCCCAACGGGATTCGAACCCATATCTTTGGCTTGAGAAACCAACCACCTAACCATTAGTTGATGGGGTCATATTTTGGTACCGGAAGAGGGATTTGAACCCCCATCGCTCAGGGCCTAAACCTGACGCCTCTACCAATTGGGCTATTCCGGCTTTTAATTTTGGTGGAACGGGTGGGATTTGAACTCACATCCTCCTGCTTGCAAGGCAGACGCTTTCCCAATTAAGCTACCAGCCCTTTTTGGCGGCCCCAACGGGATTCGAACCCGTGATATCTGGCGTGACAAGCCAGCATGTTTGGCCTCTACACTATGGAGCCTTCTATTCTTGTTACCGCAATATGTTACATTTTTCACAAATCATTTTATTTTGGTCCCAAGGGAAGGACTTGAACCTTCAACCTATCGGTTATCAACCGATTGCTCTGCCATTGAGCTACCTTGGGATGGTGCAGGAAACAGGGCTCGAACCTGTGACCCTCAGCTTGTAAGGCTGACGCTCTTCCAACTGAGCTATTCCCGCAATAATTCAACGCTATGTTTTGTAAGAAAAAATTGTGCATCACCTTCCATTGGAATATCTTGTCTTCCGCCAGCGAGCATCCTTTTTGGGCCTAACAACTCTGCATGTCCATCTTCGTATTCCATCAACTTGTACCCTTCACTAATAAGCCTCTTAGCTTCTTTCCAGCCAATCCTAATTATTGGCATAGAAGGTGTCCGTCTCATATATTCCCCGCAATCAAATTTGAATCATCCGCTTTGGCTTGTGCTGTGCTGTATTTCCAATGGCTGGTTCATATAGAGCACATTTTCCGTTCTTTAATTGGGGTTCAGCCCAATTACTACAAATACAATCATCTTCATACTTACAGATTGAACATGATATATCAAGCCTTTCAATCGCCTTTTCAGCCGCACCGGGGCCATTGTCCCGATTGTATAACCGAGTGTCCAATTCGTTGTTGGACAAATCCACCTTCATCACCCGGCCAAACAAATAGTCAAAGTACAGTCTTGATCTTTGATGCAGGCTTGATCTTTGATTAATAAGATCTGTCGCCTCTTCTTTGGACATGTCGCCTGGCCGGGCATGAAGTGCTCCCATACCTTGTACTTTAGCCCGGTTGTAAAGCAACCGCAATACATCAGCTTTATTATACTTGGAAATGTCCATGGCTACCTCAGAAATTATGCGGATGGAGGGATTTGAACCCCCAACATATAGATTTTGAATCTATCGCCTCTGCCAATTGGGCCACATCCGCTTTTTATAATATTGGAAGTTTCGGAAGATCAACCTCACTCCACAAACCTTTGGCCCCTTCTTCTTTGTAAAGAAAATGCCCTTTTGTAATATACACCATTGTTCCTTTGACCGCTGTGTTCCGAACCTCAACAAAACACAACGATGGTTTTTGGTCTTTTTGAAAGGGCTTAAATTCCCAACCATAAAACCAGTAAACCCCGGCAACTGTCGGCCATTCTTTTTTCCACTCACTCATACTTTCACCAAAAAATTGGTCGGGGAGGAAGGATTCGAACCTACTCAGCCCGAAGACAACGGATTTACAGTCCGCTGTAGCTCTCCAACTCTACCGCTCCCCGATAATTGTTTAATCAGGGTAGGTAAGAGAATCGAACTCCCCAAGCCTGTCGCTAAAATAAGCCAACCGCTCACCACTACTACCCTGAACTTTACTTTGTATCAATAACAACCTATGCTTGGGCCATGCAATTTGTTAATCGTGCTGTTTACACCAAGCATAGAAAACTGGAGCCCACGGGAGGAATCGAACCCCCGACAGCCGCATTACAGGTGCGGTGCTCTACCGTCTGAGCTACGTGGGCATTATCATAAATAAAAGAAGCATTGACTAAAATCAAGATCATATTTCATTCTGGTGGATTTTTCCATCTTCCTTTTAGTTCAAACGGGCCTGTTGGATACAAGCCCTTCGCCGGGTATAGGTTTTCATGATCCGTACAAACAGCCGGGGTGTTACTCATTCGAAATCTTTTTCCACATTGTTTACAACACTTCAAATACGGGGCATGATTCTGCCTTTTCTTTCCGGCGTTATCGCCTGATACAGTTTGAAGATCATCCTTGTCTGATCGGTTCGCTATTGATGGCGATACGTTTTCCCAATACCTTTGAGTTTTCATATTCCGCATCATGTAGTCAAAGCAATCTACATTGGCCATATTGTGGTTCAGGGGCTTGGGTTCGAACCAAAATTGGCAGATTCAAAGTCTGCTGTCCTGCCAGTTAGACGACCCCTGATCTAACCTCCTCAATCTTTTTCATGAAAGCCTGTTTCCGTTCCTTCGTCAATCGGCCTGAAACACTCATTACCCCAAAATCAAAGTGGCGTTGATCCTTAACTTTTGAAAGATCATAAAGTTCATACGTTGCTGCCCCATATGACTGCTGACCCCTTGATGACCAATACATACCACCCGGTGCATGAACAATTACAAACCTTTCATCTTCAGAAACCCAAGTAATTTCATGAATTTCTTCCACTCCCCTAAAGTAAGTTTGGCACCATTCCTTCAATTTGGCTGACGGCTGAAACTTTTTGCTTTGCTTAGTATCTTTGATCAGCTTTTCAATTTCACATCTTTTGTTAACAATCTGATCTTGCAAAGGTCTACGAAACTTATCAAGTTTCGTTCGGCGGTGAACAAGTTCGTCACTCAGCCGTTTGTATTCCGGGTCATTATAGTAATTGTATAACCTTCTTTCCTCAATTTGAATAGAGGCAAGTTCGGTTTGAAGTTCTTTCAAAGTTTTCATGCGTTTCCCCTGACATATTTCCGGGCTTCTTCCCTTTGTTGATCTACAGGTGCAGCGTCCATCTCAATACACCAAGTGGGCTACAAGATCATTCGGGATGAAATTTACAAACCGGACATTCTTTACTAATTAAACCCCGATTGAGACAAAATAATTTGTCTATCTGTTCTTTATTTATGAAAACTTGCACAGTTAGCATCAAACCCTCCATCAATCCATAGAATCAATTGTAACAAGATGAATTCCGTACTTCATAGCAAAGCTTCTTACACTTTTGTAGGAAATCATCCGCTTTCCCGTGATAGGATTTTTTATCCCGGCTAACTCACCCTTGTCGAATCTTCGGGACACTGTGGACCGGGACAGCCAGGGCCTTAACAACTCAACCACTTCGCCAGTTGTCAGAAATTTTTCTTCGTTGATTTTGAACATTTCATTTTCCCTTTTCAAACTCTTCTCTCAAGGTCAGTGGAGGCGAATTCGGTGGCCGCAATTTTTCCAATCGCCTTACAATTTCTTCCAACACCCCTTTCGAATCACCCCGAACCGGGGCCAACAAAGCAAATTCGACCAACACCCGCAGTTCCTGCCAGTTAATCCTTAACACAACATCCTGTTCGATCAACTGGGGCTGGGCCGTTGATCCACAACCCGTACAACACTCCATTTTGGTGAATTCTTTTTCTGTGAACTCAGCGTGACACCGGGTACAACGGATCACTTTTGTTTCTGGAAGTGGTCTGAACAAATCTTTAATCCACCCCATCTTTCACCTCTTCTTTAACGCCTTTGAAGGCGTAGGCCTTCCCTTTTTTGAGACGCCATTTGGAAGCCTGACGTGTGGTGGGTTCAATCTTCGCTTTCATGCAAGCAGCCCTGAACCACTCATTCTTCAATGCAAAAAGTTTGTTCGTAATCACATCAACTTTTACTTGTTCTTGATCTGCCATGTTACCTTCCTTTCGCATTCCGTTTAGATTGCTTCAATGGGTCCATCATCTTATCTTCCACAACCACCTTCTCCAGATGAGTAGCCATGGGGCAGTTCCCGTATCGCCACTTTGAAGCTGGAACCATGTACCTGCAGCAAGTTCCCACGCCAGGTTCCGGGCCTACAACTACGTTAGCACAACCGATACATTTGTCTATAATTGGATCATTCATTTCTTTGGTTTTGCTAAAAACCTCCATTTCCCAAGATAGTTGTCAGCACTGAAAAATATTCCCTTGCCTGACCGATAAGTAACCACCCCACGCTCATTGAGCACCAATATTCCACCTTGAGGTCCATAGATAGCGTCAATGGCTTTTTTCTTCAAACGCCTTAAGCCTTCCAGGAAAGTTCCTTCCCCAATGATCGTGTATTCACCACTGCTCAAACTTTTTTCCGGCGTTCGCCTTTTCGCCAGACATTTACTACAGGTGACATATGCCCAGTCTAAAGAAAATTTGGAATTGTCCAGGTTCCCGTTACACCTATTGTAAACCCCAGTGAAAGTTCTATCGCCTTTGTGAATTGATCTTTTCATGTCTCACCTTGCGTAGTAATTATTTCGCCTATCCTGAAAAGTTCGCCTTTCGCACCTGCGGCACTTCCCTTCGTGATCCAGTTTTATAAAATGGACCTTGCAAAAATTCTTGGGATGGGCACCACCAAATTTGTTCATTTGTTCGATTTTTGCTTTGCTCACCAACAGCATTTTCGCCTCCTTTACACAGTTTCCAGTACCATGGTTCACCCAACAACCAAATCCAGATTTACTTTCTTCAAGCCGTGGTACTTCTTGTAAACCTGAACAAAAGATTTCGCTGCCTGAACAAATTCCCGGCCTTCCGGGGTGTCTGCCACGCCATACGGAAGTGAAACCCGAATATGCGGGTCATCCATTTCCATAGCCTTGTTCAAAGCTGTAACCGCTTCCAAAACTTTATGAGCTTTTGTTTTCCTAATTGTCTTCCCAACCTTCATTTTTAGTACCTCCGAACCTGTTTCCAGTATCCCGGTGGTGCCCACCAATAGCAGTCACCGTAAAATCCCCCATCGTCATGGGGATGCGGTGCCGAACAATATGTGGGTGGCGGGGCACTCATAATTATCGGCGGCAAGATCATTCCTGAAGCCCGGTATTCACGGGTGTATCTTGGCCAATATCCGTCCTGTACAGTTACAGCACACCCACTCAGCAAACAAGCCAAAGTCAAAAATAAAAGTGTATGTTTCAGTTTCATTCTTTTCCCTCCGTCAAATCTTCCACCGTGATTTCATATCTGTCCATCAGCTTCAAAATCTTATTTATCATTTCCTTCTTTTGAAATTCCGCTTCGCTCATTGCTCACCTTCCATTTTGAACAATCTCCAGAACTTTTTTCTGGATACATCTAAAATGCTTATAATATTCATTGGTGGTTACCGGGCACCCTTTTTCCGTCATGAACTTTATAATCAGTTTCCCGGTAGGCTTCACCGTTCCGGTAGCATCCTTTTCAAAATCAAGCTTCCCACGCTTGATCTGTATTGATCTCATCTTCTTCCGGTTTTCCTGAATCGCCAACAAGCAAAGTTCAGGCGGTGGCTCCACTAACAATGTAAAGATGTACCGATCAAGGGGTGAAGCGAATTGTTTTTTAACATCCTCAAATAGTTCCCTAAAAACTACATCCCCGAACCCACCATCACAACTCAATTTCTCCAAAGACACTTCTTCAGGGTATCTAAAATTTTGGCAGCTTTCCTTCCATTCACAAGGCCCACACAACGCATCCCCTTCGGTGAAATTTCCGAAACAGGCCTTTTTGCTTTTCGGCTTTTTGTATCCAACCCTTTTCTTAGCGTAAACCTTGGACAAAACGTCTTTGTTGTTATTGATAAGGGCTGTTTTGAAGTAGTGAATAAATTCGGCGTCACGTGCGCCTTTTCCCTGAGCCAACCACTTTCGTAAACATAACAGATAAGTTAAAATGCCTTCTGAAAAGAAATCCCAATAATCAATGTAGCCGCAATTGAACTTCTTCGAAAAAATCTTGGCTGAACCCCGAATGAGTTTTAAACAATCTTCGTAAACCTCTTCTTGAATCTCCATCAGTTCCCCCGTATTGTATTATACACTGCGTGAGCAAAAAGTAAAACGAAATGGAGAAGTTATTTTGCGAATTTTGTCCTCAAGTCGATCTGATGCTTCTTGACCAAACCATTTGGCTGAATTCCTCCGTCCCAGGTCACCGCCATATTTATGTCCTTAATCTTTCCCACCGTTGAAACTACAGACCAAGAACTTGTAAAGATAATTCCCCGCATTTCCCGGCTGTGAGAGCCTGTGGTGATCATATTCCAAGGAACATCCTTCAATCGTTCCAATTCGCCTTGGCCCACTTGATATGCTTCTGTTAAACGAGCAGCCTCAGCGTTAGTCCTCACGCCTACCGTTATCATTCCGGCTACACCTAGCAACCCGATAGCCAAAATCAACAACGCTATCACCACTTCCAATAGGCCAAATCCTTTTTCACGTTTCATGGCTCCCTCCCTATTTTGCATTGCGGAAAATTACCGATGATACCAAAGTTCTGTTCGCAAGATTCTTTTCTGTACGCAATACCGTAAAATTCCTGAAGTTGAAAACCAGTTTTTTGTCTTGTTCAAACAATACGGGTTTCAAAGTCAAAGACAAATCAGCTTTCGTGTATGTCGTTCCGGCTATGGAGAAGGAAAAGGTCAAATCTTGAACATCGTCCAACACCTCCTGTGTTTCTCCCTGCTTTACTCCGTTGATGTAAACATCCCTAACCAATTGGGCGTTCCGAAGGTAGTAATGAACACCCCTGATCGTTAGGTTGTCCAATTCCCATTCTACCTTAACCCAATGAGGACCACCGGAAACAGCTGAGGGGGTGACCGTTGAACCGCCCGTTTCGTTTTGTTTATCATATCCGGCCATCCGAAGGTCTGAAACCAAAATTTCCATACCCGCACGAGAAGCATTTTGCGCTTCAGCTACGCTGTCTTGAATTGAGTACGCCTTCGCACTGTTGACAACTACCTGGTAAGAAGCAACCATTATTATACTGGATAAAAGCAACGAAATCATCAGCTCAATCAGTGTTATTCCCCGTTCGTTTTTCATCCCTTTATTTCCCTCCATGATAACATTATCGCTGTCGGCAAATCCAGCAAATAATTCGTTACATAGCTACAGTACAAAATGTTCACAGCCCCGGTCACGGTAGTGTCAACAATCACCCCGGTTTCCCCGGCCATTACAACCCCAGTGATATTCTTATCCTGACCACCAGAACCCGTAAATTTCACACCGCCCGTGGCGATAATAAGCCCATACCAATTAAAACCACCTTCGATATTTAAAGCACCGTTCACAAGCAAAAGCCCATGACCGCTTACCTGTCCTGTTAAAGAGACCTCTTTTCTTAAAGTTGATTGGTTAATAGGCGGGTCCAAATAAATCACATTAACATCCGGCTCACCTATTAACTGAATGCGCTGAGCAACACCGTCAACGGGAGGAACTGCGTTTATTTCATCCGCACCCCAGCTGTTACCAATCCTGGAACCTGGTATTGTTCCATCGGTGCTTACATTCGTGGCATAATCTTTGAATGAAGACACATATTGTGAAAGTGGAAAGTTCAAAGAACTTCCAAGGTTTGTAACCGAACTGTATTTCAAGTCACTATCATCGGTCACAGGGCCCATTCCGTTCCCGTAAAGGTTCCCGTTCTGAAAATCTACGGTGGCTGAGCCAAAAGTAATAATCGAAGGCCTGTCTTGACCACCGCAAGGATCATTCCCGTCAATGACAGTTTTTTTGCTATTCACGGTCACGTGAGCCTTCGCATACAAAGCCCCCGGAAGATTGAAAGTGAATTTTTGAATAACTGATTCAACCGTTCTTGATGCACCGTTTGCCGTTTTCCCAACGCTGCGGACAAGCACCCTTCTGGAAGGGTCATAGGTGTCGTCAGAAACGATGAGGCGATAATTCCCACCAGCGTAGGCCACTAAATCATCAAGCCCATCAAGGTCTTTGAAGGCTTCAACCGAACCTGCGGTGGATAATTTGTCCCTTGCATCCTGTAGGCCACTTTCGGCAATCCAGAATGCCTTCTGACTTTCCAATCCGTTCCCGGCGATCATGACGCCAAAACTACTTGTCTCAATCAATGCAACGCCAATCACCGTTGATAACAGAAGCAACATAAGGCCCAGCACCAAAATAAATCCCCGTTCATTTTTCATTTTTTTGTTCTCCTTTTTCGAATTATAAAACAAATCGGCCAAAAGTAAAATTAAATCCACCCGAAAGTTTTTACCCCGGCCAAAAGACAGGCAACCCCGATAAAAAACGGAAACACTTTGAAAAAAGTTGCAGCCCATAAATTATTGGTTTTTATTATTAAAGCTCCACTTACCATGTACACCCCTGCGATCAATAAAATGATTCCGATTATGTTCATGATTTATCCTTTCTCAGTTTTTCAAATTCCTTTTTATTCGCCCAAAAATTCAACTCCATCAAAAATTTTGTTTGACTCCACGACCACTTTTTCCAAGGAATTATTAACATAAGAAATTCATGCAATAACTTCATGACCCACACAATTCTTCACCCGCCACGATGAGGGCTCAAATTGAAGTTCAAGCCTTTTCCGCATTTGTGAATAAGCCTTTGCCATAGTTTCCGGTTCGCTTTGAACCACTGTCTTCAGGGCTTCAATCATTTCGGGATGGTTGCAAGGAAGGTGTAACGGGCTGTTGAATTTACAACCATCGCAAAGGCCATAACTCTTCTTTTTCATCTGAGCACCAAAACGATTTCCCTGATAATAAGCAGGGGCCATAGCACAATAGCGAAAAGGCCTTCCAAGCAGGAAGCTGCCTGGCGATTGCGATAGCTGAACCCAGCTACCAACATTCCAATTCCCAAATATTCCGTCCAAAGAATCACCATACAAATTGCCATTACCAAATATGGGTCCATAATAAACCTCCTCCAAGGTATGGAAATGTCAATCCGGGACCACAATCCGGGCCTCAAGCTTTTCCTTGAAGGTTTCTTCTGCTTTCTGCATAAAAGTATCCTTCATGAAAGCTTTCTCAGCCCCAGCAACAACAGAATACAACGGGAACATTTCCGTCATCATCAGTTCCATATCGGCCATGTTAGAAGGTTCCTGCTGAATTGTATGCCTTTCCTTAATGTGCTCCATTGCCAAATACAGGGCTTGTCCAACAATGTAGTTCCCCCGAACCGAATTAAACAAATTGAGGGCCTTCATTCTGTTATCCGTTTTCTCCTTCATTTCTTTTTTCCTCCGTTTCTTCAGGTCCAAAAATTAGAAATTCCAAAAAGTCAAAGAACAAAAACGCCGGGATCATGCTCAGCCAATACCACCAGCTTTGATAGTTTATCCCAATAAGGGTTAAACCGTGAAGCCAAACAATTCCAAATATCAAACCCCTAATGATTCGCATGTCACCCAAGAAGTATTCGCCGGGCCACTGCGATCACGCCAATAGAGAACAACCCAACCACCAAAATAACCACCGTGTTTCCGAAAAGTAATGTTGCGTACATTTGTCATTCCTCCTTTTTATTTTGGTCCGGTTTTTCTTCCGGCCAGTTAAGCCAACCTTTTATAATCCTTGCTTGACCCATCGGATGTTTCAAAACCCAGTTTCGGCAAACCATCTCTGCACGCCAAAGCCCTTTTACATGATCCACTTCTTCACGTTGATTTAGCGGATTCCAAAATGGACTCACATCGTGAGCCACCGTGTATTTGTCTGTTAGTCTGGATTTAAGCCAGTTCTTGAGTTTCTTGAGCATAAATTTTCACCAAATCGTTCGCTATAATCTGAGGGCCTTTTCCGGCTTTCACGCACTTTGGGCAAATAAAATCTCCCGTGGTTCCGAAATGCTCATTGTAATAATCAAAATCCATCTCATCTTCTTCAAAATATTTCTGACAGCCCACGCACTCCTCAACTTTATTCGCCTTTACAAAATCCGTTCCTTCGCACTTCTCACAAACCACTTCATATTTATGTTCAATTCCGAACTCATGGTCAAAACTACAATCAATAACGTTCACTTCCGTTAATTCCTCACAGTGTTTGCAATAAATGCCTTCTGAATAATTTCCAGCTTCATCAAATGCAATCTCTTTCCGGTAGTTATGTCCAAATCGGCTCATCTTTTTTCCTTCCGTTTTATACCCTATTATAACAGAAAAAACAGGAAAGTAAAATCATTCGCACTTAAAATTTTGTGCCGCTTTATAGGCCGATTGGTATTTGTCTAGTTCCTTGCCCCAAAACTCCTTGTTAGTTATTTGTCTAGTCTTCAGACATTCCGGCTGCCCCAAAAATCCAAAATCAGGTTCCGACATTTTGGTGATACAAAAATCAATTCTAAACTTTAAAGCTGCAAGTATCGCTATCTTGTCCATCAGCTTCATATCTTCTTCCTCCTTTTAACTCCAATACACGGCCTTGGCCAGCTTTTTCGATCTTCACATACGTGGCAAACTCCACAAAGCCCGCAAAGCTCACTACCACATTCTGAACAATAAGCAGTTTCCATTTACTTACCACCTCATAAGGGGATTAGTTGCTTGAGCTTTCCTCACCTTGTACATCGTCGTCACGTCAGGGCAGGAAGTTCGGCCCACGATCAACCGGGCCTTCTTATCCTTAATCACCAAACCCTCAATCCAGGCCACCTTCGTGTAGGTGTCGTAAACTTCCTGAAATTCGCCAGCAGGCCATTGAGGGGTCATGTTCACTACACCTTCTTCAGGCATATCAAAAACTTCTTCCGGCTTTCCGAAAATTTCCCAAAGCAGCTCACGCCTTTCCTCATACAGTTTGAGTTGAAGTTCTCCGTTGTAAACAATTACATCCCAAAGCACCACGGTTTTCTTAACCGTTTTCGTTTTGTGATCAATCAATTCACCGTCCAGCTGGCACCAGCCCTCCAGGTCCAATCGGT
>Ga0315285_10004143_pt1 | contig 15058 bp, 9 predicted proteins | sample YL17G09_36_MG_FD_203698 | JGI IMG/M metagenome (GOLD analysis project Ga0315285, IMG submission 203698) | Sediment microbial communities from Yellowstone Lake, YNP, Wyoming, USA - YL17G09_36 | ecosystem: Environmental > Aquatic > Freshwater > Lake > Sediment | place: USA: Wyoming | collected...
GAGCGTTTGCCTATTAAAACGAGGTATTGGACCGAAGCATTGCAGAGTAAGTTTAATGAAATCAAAAGATACGAAAAAGAACCGAAAGAACCTTTGCGAAGTTGGGGCGGCAGACCGGGTGAACGCAGGCGTGTTCCAGTACCGGGGGTTGAGGGTGTACCTCCTGGTATGACACCCCCTGGTGCGCCTCCTGGTTATTTGAAATACCGGTTTAAGTGAGAGCGTAGCTGCAATACCGGCTCAATTGAAGAAAGGCCCTGCTCACAGTTAATTGTTACCTCGAACTCATCCGGGGGTATCAAGTCTATAAAATTATCACTGAATTGCGCTGCCACAGAAGTGCTGATTTGCACATCTTTTGCGATTGCGTTTGATTTTAATTTGAGCTTCCATTGCTTGTCGGTTATTTGAGAAAAGCTCTTGCTGATTTCTGCCTTGGGCCAATCGATATATTTGTCGGGCAGGTAGAAGAACAGATTTTCTGCGATTTTTTCCCCGTTTCTGTCTATCACAAGATGCAGGCAGGATTTGTCCGGATGCATGGGGAAAATAATCGTTTTCGGCAGTTTCGGCGGGGTCGATGTGCTAAACGGCGCAATCGCAATGGGAAGTGCGACTTGGTCAAGCAGGTGTCCGAATAAATCTATCAGTCGGCAATTTAGCGTGGCGGTTATTGGTTGTTCGCTGTCATTTATCACAATAACTTTGAGCGGGTGCAACGCCGACGGCAAACCGAGCTGTACTTTCTCCGGTTCGGATACGACCGCAATCAGTAGCTTACAGAAAAATCGCTTTGCGTAATAATAAAGCGCCTTTGGTTCGCCTGTTACGTCTATTGCCGACCAGCTTATTGCGGGACAGCAATCGTTGAACTGCCAGAATAATACACCATTGTTTCTAAAGTTGTGGGCCCTTAAATGTTCGACGTATGCCTTGACGCCGCGAGCCTGTGTGATTTGTGAGAAATAGACAAACTGCTCAAGGTTTTCAGCAGTGCCGAATAAATCACCTATATAGCGGTATAGACGACTGTTGCCGTCTAATTGATAGTTGTGTTTTTCGATTGAATAGCTGCCAATGTGCAGCTGTTCAGGGGGACAAAAATTTTTGATAGTTTTTATATGGGGCAGCGATTGCATGCCGAATTCAGTAACAAATCGCGGAACGTCTTCAGGCAGGCATTGGTATTGACGGACCGGCTGATGGCCCGACCAGACGCCCCAGTTGTGTGTTGTTAGTGTTTTGCCGGTCTTAAATTCGTCTTTCTCACCTAACGGTGTCGTCGGTATGTAATCGGTATCGGGGTCCAGCTCAGCAGCTAATTGCGGCAGAAGCCGATGATAAATTGCTTTGCCGTAGAATTTTTTCCCCTTCCCAAGACAGCCGGCATGGTGCAGCCAGTCGATTTCATTGTTCCCGCACCATAAAACTAAACACGGATGATTCCGCAGCCGCTTTATGATTATGGCTGCTTCCTTTTCCACCTCCTCCAGAAACCACCGCCGGTCGGGATAATAGGCACAGGCGAACATAAAATCCTGCCAAATCATTATGCCGAGATGGTCGCAGAGTTCGTAAAATTTCTCCGCTTCATAGTACCCACCGCCCCATACACGAAGCATGTTTATATTGGATTTGGCTGCGGCGGATAAAAGTTTTTCATAATCGCTGCTGCCGACCGCACCTGCAAATATCGACGCCGGCACCCAGTTTGCGCCTTTGGCAAATACCGGTTGGCCGTTTATTTCAAATTGGAATTTCTCCCCGTATTCGTCCGGCGAACGGTTCAGTTTCGCTGTCCTTATCCCGATTCTTTTTTGTATCCGGTCTATAATTTCATCGCTGTTCAGCAGGCCAAGTTCAAGATTGTAGAGATGCTGCTCGCCATAGCCCGCCGGCCACCAGAGTAGTGGGCTTTTAATCCGAATTACCGTCGATTGAGAATCCTCGCCTGCCCTGAAAGTCAAATTATGCTCAATTACCTGTTCCCTGCAGGATAAAGTCAGCTTGCAAAGAAACTCTTCTTCTGTCACTGTGTCTAATTTCACCGCGATTTTAATATCAGCGTAGCGATGATTGCAATCCACCGTTCGAACGTGCAGGTCGGCAAATCGCGCTTTCTTGGTGCCTTCAAGATGGACAGGCCGCCAAATCCCGCAGCCCGGCAGACCCGGACACCAGTCCCAGCCGAATTGGTATTGAGCTTTTCTTATATAGACACGATATGGATTGATAAAGTCCGATTCGCTAAACGAGGTATATCGGCTCATCAGTCTCTTGGCGTATTGGACTGCTGGCTCGAATTTGACTAATAATGAATTATTTCGCGACTTCAGAAGTGCCGTTACATCAAAGCGAAATGGAATGAACATATTGTTTGTTTTGCCGATGAGCTTGTCGTTGAGCCAGATGCTGGCTATTGTATCCAGGCCGTCGAAGACCAGGTCAACTCGGTCGTGGTTGAGCAGTTCAGCCGGTGCGTCAAAAATTTTTCTGTATATCCAGGGTTTTTCGCTGACCCAGAAGAAATCTTCAGGGCGGGCGTTAATATCATCTTGTTTTATTTTATCGGCTGCAATCAGGCTGCTAAAAATCGAACAGGGGACATTTGCTTCCAGCCAGTCGGCTGAATCCAAGTCGCGCATTCGCCGGGCCGAGGCCGGGTATTGCTTAAATTCCCATTTTCCTGTCAGGTCCACTGATACTTTCGGCATTAAAAGCTGCTCCTTTTTTTTGACTGAACAAGCGGTGCTAATTATATTTCAGCCGAATTACCTTACAACAAAATTCGCTTTTGATTGTTGGTTTTTAGAAGGCATGCTGATTTAGAAAAAAATAGGAATTTTTGAGTTTTTTTGAGGGGATTTTGGGGTGGAACGTTGGTTTTTGAGGTAAAAACGGGGTTTGGTAAGTTAATCTGTGGGGTTTGGGCAAGATAGGTAAGGCAGAAACGTTTGAAAACGTTTGAAAACTGTATAGAAACATTTGAAAATTGTATAGAAACGTTTGAAAACTATATGGAAACGTTTGAACCCTTCGACGAGCTCAGGGCAAGAATATTCGACAATTTTGGAAGAAAATTTAATCGCTGATTACGCAGATGACTCAGATTTAATTGGTCACAAAAAGGCACAAAAAACATCCGCCTTCGTCCCGATTCCATTGGGACTACGGACGGACAGGCGAAGAGAAATTAGGTGCAGGTTGCCGCCGAAGGCGGAGGACGGATGACAGATGACTGACGACAGAAAACAGACGACGGAAGACAGACGACAGAAGGAATGAAGTGGGTCTCCTGTTCTTGGCATAGTGAGCATCGCTCGGGAATCTTCGCTACGCCACGAGGGGCAGGCGGGCAGGAAACCAAATCAAAAATCAAAGTGCGAAAGTCAACGACAGTCAATTTTGGAATTGCTGCAAAGACTGCCGTTTGCAGCCGTAACAAATCCTAAAAAAAGCGACCCCACCTCACAAGAGGCGGGGTCGCCTGACAAACTCTCATTTAGCTATTCGAGTCAGTTATGGATAGTCATATCAGTGTGCATGGGTAGTCATAGCTGCGTTTGTCCAATAAGGCGTGTAGTCAACATAATCAGATACTTGATTCCCGTAACCGAGCGGGTTGGCAGCTGGGTGAGTTCCGGTTGTGTAAGGTCCGGATGCATCGCCCCACCAGTTATACTCGGCAGTGATGGTCTTAGGGCCACCGCCTTGATTAGCCACGGTAGTCCCATTGTATACACCGTAGCCAGCGATGCCACTACCGCGGGTGATATTGCCATATATGGAGTTGTTCGAGATAGTGATATTCTCTGCCAGAAGGACACAACCATAAGTGGGAGTAACCGAATACGTTTGAGGATCCATGATGTAGACACCGTTTCCAGTCGCATAGAAAGTGTTGTGCTCGATTTTTGCTTTGCCTGTACCAATGGTGAGGTTAGCGGAACATGGCTTGTAGGTTACACCCGAGTGAGATGCTTCCTTGTCCAGACCTTGGAATGTGACAGCAGCTCCGTTCTTGTGCAGTGAGTCCTTTCCGTTGTCGTGGACGGTGTTGTACCTTACCATCACGTCGTTAACCGTGGAATTTTCCGGCTGCTCAGACATAAAGCCGGAAGTCTGATCGTAGGGATAACCAGCCCTAAAGGCCAGCAAGGAGTACTTCAGGTACTTGGCGGTGTTATATTCAATGACAACCGCATAAGTACCACCAGTGCCTTTTTCCGCACTGTGAATAACAATGCCTATGCCGGGAGCGCCTTCATTGGTAGAGGTGACGTCGGCCCAGCCGGTCATATCGTTGGCATCGCCATAGAACGTGTTACCCTTAATCAAGGAGTCGTTGGTCAGCTTGACGGCAAAGATACCCCAGCCCTCACCAGCTTGACGATATCGGAACGTGTTGTTCAGTATTTTGTGGCCTTTTGTGCCTGTAGCAACATTGTAGCCATAGATTGCCGTTCCGCCAGTCCCACTCGGAGTATTCACGTCTCTACCGCCAATGCATATACAGGCGTTATTGCCGGTAGCGCCAGTTATGGTGCAATTTTTGATAGTGGAGTAGTTGGCGTCGTGAACCCAAATTGTGTGCTGCTGTGGATGATCAGCGTCAAAATACTTCCCCCCAACATAGTAAGTACCATGCTTGATGGTGAAGCCGTCAATAGTAACATTCGTGCCGCTTATTTCTATGGCTTGCTGGTAGCTGGCACCCGGATCTATAAAGGTAGTAGCTTTGCCAGCTGCTGATTTAAGCGTAACGTTGGGCTCGTTAATTACTATGGACTCATGATACGTTCCAGCAGGGACGGTAATTGTCACAGGTGAGTGACCAGAGCGCCCGCGAAGGGCGGCGTCTATCCGGGCCTGGAGGGCTCCCGCAAAAGGGTAGCCCAGGTTCCCCAAATCTGCGATGATTTTAGTAACAGTTTGCGCCTGGGTGTTGCCTGCCCCTGTGTTTGCCCACTTGGTGTATGTGGAGTTGAGGGTCATCGTCGTATTGCCGAGAGCCTCAAAAGAGTCAACCGTATCAGCCCATTCATAAACAATTCCTTTCATACTGCTGGGAACGCCTTCTTTATGTGTTACACCTTTACCTATATCAAGTTTTCCGGTCTTGCCGTATACGGTGCTCGAAGAAGCCCCCACTATCTCCTGTTCAGTATTCCACTCGATGTCAAAGAATAAACCCTTACTCTTATCTGTCACGCCCTGAAGGCTAAATAGTTTGGTGCCCATATAACCGTTTGCGTCGTTGACATCGTCGTTGACATCAAAGGATACACCCCATTTGTTACTTCCTGTACCACCGTAGAAGATTAACGTCGGGCCATCATTAAGTTCCCATGTGTTTGCATCTGTGTTTACATCAGCGTTCAACACAAGATATCCAGTCGTCTGTCGTGCTGTACCAACAGTTGTGGCAAGAACTTGATTCGCGTCACTGTAATCAACCCACGGATTGAAGGTGCTCGTAAACTTGTACACAAGAATGTTTGTGTTGACGGCGGCGTAGCTGGGCATACACATCGCCGCTACAAACAATAACACCAATAACTTTTTCATTTTTTTCTCCTTAAACTTTTTCATTTTAATACTCCTTTCTAATAATTTTTTCATTCCACTTTCCTTTTTGGCTATAATTAACCCCCTTTCTGACCGCCATAAAAAAATATACGCAACCATTCATATCTTCTATCTTTATGGCTCTATGAACCCCCTGTTATACTTTATGGCTCTATGAACCCCCTGTTATACTTTATGGCTCTATGAACCCCCTGTTATACTTTATGGCTCTATGAACCCCCTGTCATACTTTATGATTCTATGAACCCCCTGTCATAATGGTATATAATTACCAAACTCTATAATAATTCAACAAAATTTTATAATTTTTTTGCAAAATTTTCAGATTTATGCTATGTGCTTTAGTGCCCTTTAAACCGGAGTCTAAAGGCTGTTGGTTTAAACCTAATGTGAAACTGGGTAATTGTCAAGGAGTATTCCTATGGTCAAAACAAAAAAGCATTATGGATTTTCCATTTCGGTGGTTTATATCCTCATTCTTTTTTCCGTTATATGTATAGTTATCGGCTGTTCGTCAAAAAAAGATGAAACAAATGCCGAGAAATCCCCTCCTACCAAAACCGATGATAATACCCCTTCAGCAGACAAGGATGCTCAAGAGCCCAAACCGCCCACTTTGCCCATTTTGCCCATTTTACCATTGCCGGATGCTAATCAAACCGTAAAAGAAATCAATAAACCCCCTGAAGTCGGAATATCCACTGATACTCTGCTGAATGAATTTAACAAAGCAAGCGGCGGTGAAAGAAAAATTGAGCTTTTGAGGTCTCTATTCGATATGGCGTTCGACCGGGACCCCTGCGTAATTGGAATAGTTCAGACGGCGGTGGCAGAGCAGGATGCCAATGTGGCCCTGGCAGGGATTGAGTTATTACAGGGATATGAAAGTCCGAAGGTTCTGCCTGCGGTAGTTAATGCGATGGCGCATCCCAACGAGGAGGTCAGGCGAACGGCGGTGAACATTCTTTTAGATATTAACGACCCAAAGGCAGGCGACTTGCTTGCCACGGCATTGTCGGATGAATCGGAAGATATACGAGACGCCGCCCTCGACATAACCAGATATAAAGATAAACAGATTCAATTCAGGGTGCTCGAAACGGCAATTTCCTGTCCATTCAGCGACATAAAGGAAAAATCTGTTTTTATGCTGGAGAATATTAGGGGTCATCGCGCCGTGGATATTTTGATAGAAGCCTTACGAGACGAAGATGCCGAATTTCGCGAAAAAGTCAGTTCTGCTATTAGTATGCTGCTTGATAAGGAATTTGAATCATATAAAGAAGCAAAAACCTGGTGGGAGAAAAACAGAGACAGATATGACGAGGATTTATCCTTGATAGAGGATGAGCAAGGAACTCAAGACAATTAAATAATAGGAAATAATAGGGAACATTTGGGGCTGTTGAAAAAGTCGGGTTTTAGCAGAACTCACGGTGGACAGGTGTGGGCATTTCAATTTATTATTTACTATTGACAATTTACTATTTGGATTTGAGATTGCCACCCATTCGACTCCTTCGACAGGCTCAGGACGGGTCCGCTCAGGGTAAACTTTCGGCCTCGCAATGACAACGTGGGTCCCCTGCTGCAGAGCCAGAAGTAGCGGGTTCTCTGGGATAAAGAAATAAAGGGTTGCAAAGTTGGGCTGGCGGGGGTATAGTTATCACTTCTATCTGCATTTTTGAAAGGGTCAATGGTTCGACTTCGCTCACCATACAGAGTAAAGTCGAAGGATTGGTTAAATGGACAATTGGTTAATTTGTTAATTGTTTTATTTGTTAAAGGGTTGATAAATGAAGTATGACGTAGCTGATTTATCGTTGGCGGCTGAAGGCAAGAGGCGGATTTTGTGGGCTGATAACGATATGCCGGTCCTTGCACAGATACGGGAGCGGTTTGCGAAGAGCAAGCCATTAAAAGGCAAAAACGTTTCGGCTTGTTTGCATATAACCGCTGAGACAGCTAATATTGCGCGGACATTAAAAGCAGCGGGGGCAAATGTCGTTCTATGCGCTTCCAATCCGCTGAGCACCCAGGACGATGTGGCGGCTTCATTAGTAAAGGATTTTAAGATACCGGTCTTTGCCATTTGCGGTGAAAATCGGGCCACCTATTACAAACATATCAACGCTGCAATTGACCATAAGCCGGTCATTACATTTGACGATGGGGCTGATTTGGTAAATGAACTACATACGAGCAGAAAGAAAGAGGCAGGCAGGATTATTGCGAGTATGGAAGAGACGACTACGGGCGTTAACCGATTGCGGGCGATGGCAAATGCCGGCAAATTAAAGTTTCCGGTCATTGCGGTAAATGACGCTGCGACCAAGCACCTTTTCGACAACCGCTATGGCACGGGCCAGTCAACGGTCGACGGTATTATTCGGGCGACGGATTTTCTAATGGCAGGTAAAAAGGTCGTTGCGGCAGGTTACGGCTGGTGCGGCCGGGGCTTTGCTATGCGAGCCAGAGGTATGGGAGCCATCGTCGTTGTCACGGAAGTTGACCCGATTAAGGCCCTTGAAGCGGCTATGGACGGCTTTGGGGTTATGCCGATGGCGCAAGCGGCGAAGGTCGGCGAACTATTCGTAACGCTTACGGGTAATAAAAACGTTATTCGGGCTGAGCACTTCCGGGCGATGAAAGACAGGGCGGTTGTTGCCAACAGCGGACATTTCAATGTTGAGATAGACATACCGGCCCTGAAAAAGATGAGCAAGAAGGTGAACCGCGGCGTGCGCAGACACGTTGATGAATATGTTTTGAAAAATAACAAGCGAATTTATCTTTTGGCTAAAGGGCGATTAATTAACCTCGCAGCCGCTGAAGGTCATCCTGCAAGTGTGATGGATATGAGCTTTTCCACGCAGGCGTTAGAAGCCGAATATGTGATGAAAAAACAGGGCAAACTTGCTGTTGCGGTCCACGATGTCCCTATCGAGATAGAGCAGCAGGTAAGTAAGCTCAAGATGAAATCGATGTCGATTGAAATAGACAAGCTGACGCCGGAACAAGTCATTTATCTTGCCAGCAGCGGTGAAGGGACGTAACTCGTCGCTCGATACTTGATGCTCGATACTCGATGCTCGATGCTTGATACTCGATGTTCGTAAGAAAAAACCGAGAGTGTAAAATGAGCATCGAAAGAAAGTTTATGGAAGATAAACAGGCAAAAAACGGGTCTAAAACGGTCTCGAAGACTTTTCTGTCAGTTGGCCCTACGCTGCACTACAGCCATGAAAATGTTCAGAGATGCTGGCTGCTTGCTGTTGCGGCTTTTGGCGTAAGCTCATTTTTCTGGTCGAAAATACTGAGCGGCTCGTTCTGGTCGTTTAACTTTCAGGCAGTGACTTCTCCCAAGCTTTGGTATCTGGGGCAGTCTGTCGTCATAACCGGTCTGAGCATATTTGAATATCCCTGGCAGATTCTTGTTTTAGGGCTGCTTATGGGTATTTTGGCAATTGTGCCGGTGTTGATATCGCAGCTTATGAGTTTCCGCTACAGTTTGCTTTTTATATTGTTGGTGTTTTTTGGGGCCAATTTGCCGGCCTTTGCAATTTGCCTTTTGGTGAGCTGTCTTGCCGTGGCGTGTCGTCCACTTCGTTTTCGTTCGCGCTTCGTTGCGATAGTATTATGTACGGCACCGCAGCTTGCTTTTTGGGCCTACTTCGGCGGTGCAAGGGGGGTGGAACCTATTAAGTGGGGATTTTCTTTTACGCCGTGGATTTGTGCGTGGCTTGTCGGTTTAGGTATAGCGGGATTAGTTATTGGGATAGGTCATTTTACGCGTTATCGGCCTGGGGTGGTGTGGGTTGTTACGTGCGTTTTCCTTTTGCTGGCTATTGTGACGTTTGAAATAAGAATAGGCTTTGATGAATTAGACTACCAGCTCTATGTAGCCAAGAATAATCCGGAGCAGGCAATCGAATTTCACGACCACAGTATAAGAGAAGCACTGGACGAAATGATTACCAATCCTTCTGTCAGAGTGAGAAGGTATCTTGAGAGGTCGTTTTACCCTACCGAACCGATACCACTTCGTGCAAAATTGAAAGAGAAGCTCGAGGATGAGTTGGGTCGCGGCCGTTGGCCGTGGTGGTTTACAGTGCCGCCGGAGCTAAATTACCAGGCGAAAAAACGATGGCTGGCCGCCCAGTACGATTCCTTTATAAGCCGGCGTTCCACCAGCCGACGGATGCCTATAGCGCTCTACTACAAAGCACTTCTGAGTGAATACAGCCCCGACATCGAGATGTTTGAGCAGAAAGAAACATTGCATTTTTACAGCGATTACCCATACGAACGCTCACAAGACAGCTGGGAATGGCTGTACGCGGAATTCGGTGACAGTGCGGAATCATTGGAAGCACGATGGCGCCTGGCGAAATATTTGGCAGGCCAACGTGACTTTGAGCAAGCAGACAAACTTCTTGCTGAGGCAGAGAATATGGCGGCCGAGCGATTGAAACTGCTTGAAAAAGAACAAACGCAGGAAGACAGATTCTTTAGTCTGTTTCAGCCACCTGCTGATTCGGCAATGACGGTGTTTAAGTTAACCGAGCTGCAAATAAAATTACATCAGCTGCGAAGTCTGATAGGAACGGAAAATCGAACCGATGAACCGGAAGCAGAAAAGCGTTTGGCGAGATTCGTTATGTTAAACCCGCACGCCTCCGGTGATTATGCACGGAACCTCGACGAATTGCTGGAACAGATGAGCAACAGCGACCCCCTCCGCGACAATATCCTGCTGGCTCAAGTGAAACTCGTTGCTGATGAGCAACTGCGGGCTGAAAAATTATCCCAATTACACAAAAGGTTCCAGGACACTGATGGCGGAATGCAGGCATTATACGAGTTAGCCCGTTTGAAGATTGGTCTATATCAGAGCGAGTCAAATCCGGAATATAAGAAAAAGTATTTGGCTGGCGCAAGAGCAACTCTAACGAGCTTTATAGAAAAGTATGCCGACAGCTTCTATGCCGAGCAGGTCAAAAAGAATCTTGATGACCTGCCCACGAATTGATTATTTTTAATGCCTTTGCTACTCTGCGAAGTAGCACTTCGCTACGTAGCACGAGTTCCAATCGTCAATTGTCTGCGGGGACTATTGTGTTGACTTTTCTGCAGATTTTGCTATCATAAGAAGTGACAATTGGCTGTTTTTTTGCTTATTGCGCCTTTTTATTACAAAATTTTATAAGACTAAATTGGGTGCTCTGCCTGGGGTTTAGCTAAATGGGAACTGCTGACATACCAGATTCTGCCGGTGCGGATAGTCGGAGAATTCTGCTGATAGGCGATATTAATGGAGCTTTTTTAGATGCCGATGCTATTCGCCGATTGGCCTGTGAAATACAGACCAATATGCCTGATGCAATCGAGACGGCAGCAAAGAACAGCTTCGCGGCAATCGCTGTTGTAATGTCCGGGGTGTCGGCTAAATTAGCTTCGGCTCTAAAATCCTTAAGGGAGGTAAATTGCGATGCTAAAATTATTCTTCTGGCGCAGGTGTACGAAGAGCCGGCGGCGATGCATCTGGTCGGCTCGATTTGCAACGGTGCGACTTTAGCGGATGATTATTTGATTTGTCCGGTTCAGACAAATAGATTTTACGAATCCATTTCCCCTGCCAGCGGCCGGAATGGGACCGGATTGGGTGCTCCTGTTACTATTGATGCGACGAGGGAGAGAGTAAAGCAGCTTGAGGAACTGGCTACCGAGGATGAGCTGACGGGCCTGAAGAATAGAAGATATATTTGGGAATTTTCCAGGCAGATTATAGAACGTGCCAGGGGTGAAAATGGGAGGGTGACGCTGCTCATTTTTGATATTGATGACTTCAAACATTACAACGATGTTTACGGTCATTCAGCCGGCGACGAAGTTTTAAAACAAGCTGCTGTTTTGATGCGGCGCTGCTGCCGAGGACACGATGTCGTAGGCAGAATCGGCGGGGATGAGTTTGCTGTTGTTTTCTGGGATGACCCACAAAGAGGACCGCTTAAAGAGGAAGCCGAGAGGCGCTCGGCATCGGCTGACCATCCGGGAGAAGCGATTTTTATAGCAAAACGACTTAGAAAAGAATTAGGCAAAGCGGAGTTGCATCTATTAGGGCCGGAGGGCAAAGGTGTTCTGACGATAAGCGGCGGCTTGGCGAGCTTTCCTCGTGACGGGGCAACAATCGGCGAGCTTTTCGAGCAGGCTGACAAAGCACTACTGGAGGCGAAGCGCAGCGGTAAAAATAAGATTTATCTGGTCGGCAGGCCACAAAGCGATATTGCCGAGGTCGAATGACATTTTTTTTACCGCAGAGAACGCAAAGATTTTTTTAGACGCAGATTAACACCGTCATTTGACGGATTTTGATAGAACCTTGTTACTTCGGCACAAACAGGAATCTCTTCCTTTTCTTAAAATCACCGCACTCGTCACGCCTGCCCCATAGGGGGCGGAGCGTGCCGTAGCCAGACTGAGGCCGAACAGCAAGTGTGTTGTGCCTTAGGCAAGAAATCTTTGTCCTAAATTCCTAAAAAAGCATCCTTTTCGCTTGTCAATAAGAGGTAGGCACGCTCAGAAGATGGGGGGGATTGATTATTTCTAAGGTGGTAGCCAGAAAATTTTTTCTGCACTTTTGAAAGTGGACTAATTTTTTCGGAGTGATTTTTTGTGCGCATAATAGAGGCCGCAAGCGTAACCAGCAATCCACAAAGTAATTGTAATCACCCAGCGAAGCCAACTCATATCAATTCGCAGATGGGTTTTCCCCAATAAAATAACGCCAATGCTAAATCCACATAGTGTCCCCCAAAGTATTGCTATTGCTATGCCAGTCTGAAATTTGAATCTTGGAGCAATTTTTACAGCAGTAATGATTAGAATCATAGGAACGAAAAGCGCTTCCCCAAAGCGTTCAAGCATTTCGGGAGGAATACAGGCCAGAAGACCATATAGGCCTTCTACATCTATAGTATCGCCTTTTTTGTATGTGAATTGAATCAACATAACAGCCCAGTGTATTGGGAACATAATCAAGATAGCACTAACTAAGCTACCAGGTAAAACCAGTATCCAACGTAGCCACTCAAATATCATAGCCTTATGTGCCTTGTTCATATCCTAATCCAAACTTTTTTGCTCCTTGTGTTCATTGTTAGTGCCCTTTTCTCAACACCACTACACCGAGGCCGAGCAGTAGAAGCGTGGGTAGATTCTTTATAATTTTCAATTTATGCCTCTTGTTGTTTTTTGCGTACTCCGTACAAAGCAGGAATAGAAAGAACAAAAAAAATAGTTAGTCCGTGTTCGTTTCTTTCTTTATCAGTAGGTTCAAAATCAACGACTGTTTCTCCGCCCCCTCTGATAGGGTCAGCATCTTCTTTGTGTGTTCCATAAGTCGACCAAGATATTAAACTGATAAATGCAATCGCCCCCAAAACAGTAAAATAATTGACCCATTTTGGTTTATATTTAGTTCCCACGTAGCGCCCAACCCAGAAAGCACCAATTACAATTACTGCCTTTCCAAGATATTCCAGAACTCCATAAAGAACGTTTGAATAGTCCATATTCGTTTTCTATTACGCTATCACCTCAAAATTAACCTCTATATTCATTTAGGAGAATGCTAACGCTTTTCTTATTGCCAAGCAAAGAAAATGGAGCATAAACGTTGTCTTTCGAGCCGAAATCCCATAAAATTATGAGTATGGAAAAGGAGTCTGTATTTGAGCGGCTTGCCGAAAGGTTTTCTAAATGCCAAGTTGAGATTAGACGTAGCAAGGACTGGTTTGACTGGGATAAATCAGATGAGATGTTTACGGCGGGTAAGGCTCTTTCTACTAAAATATCATCAAAAGAAATCGACTTTGGAGATACTCCAGATTGGGCTACAAAAGAACCTAAAGGATGGGCAATAGATTCTACCGGTCAGGATAGGCAGTTTTGCAGTTGGGACTTATACTGGTTGTCTATGATTAAATGGTTGGCCGAGAACAAGCCAGATAGCGGCATTACGTTTCCAAGAAGTATAGGACGTATAAAAGCTGGGAAGCATTTGGTCTCAGAACAAGGCGTAACAGGACTTCTTGTTACCCTACTTCACCTACGCAATGAAAACCTAAAGAGGGCGTGGCTTGGGTTAGCAAAGGCATCTGAGGACGCTTGCTCATATCTGGTACGTATACTATCCAATAAGCCAGCAGAAATAGGGGGAAATGCTACTCCTGAAGAGGAAAGTTGGTGGTGGAAGTTATACGAAAAAACTCTGAAAGCTATCTTTGCTACAGTTCTTGAGTGGTGGAGGAATCAGCCTAAGTAAAAAGGGTTTTGTAAAACTTCAATCAAACGCGCAGGGGGTTAAGAGCAAAAATCCATTTTTTTAAAAAATTTTCACTCCTTTTCCCACATCAAGTTACGGGAACCGAGAGACGAGAGACAGTTACATTTTTCGCCTCAATCGCGCATCTTCGCCCTATTAATAAGAGGGAGATATTATTTAAAATATTATGAAAAGAAGCAAAAGTTTATTTAGTCAGCTTTATAACAGTGTTAATCAGTGTAAATCTGTGTCTAATTTTTCTTTGTGCCTTGGCGCCTTTGTGGCTGAAGATAGGTCAATCAAAAATAACTAATTATGCGAAACAAACCCAATTTCCGAAAAGCCGAAAATGGTTGTAACCTTAGTAATAACAAGGACTAATAACAATGAACAACGAACTATGAACTATTCAAAACAAACCCAATCAAACCCAACCTGCCCTGAGCGCAGTCGAAGGGTCTGTAGTGAGCTTGCCCGCCCTGAGCGAGGCCGAAGGGTCGAACCTATTTTATTTGGATTGAAACGCTACGGGTTTTTGTTGAGGACGATGGTTTGGGTTGGGCTGAGCAGTTTATAGCGTATCCCTCGCCAGCAAATCGTTCTGCCGAAGGCAGATGATAATATAAGAACCAGCATAAGCGGCGACCAAAGCCAAAAGAACGCGATATCAACAACGGCGGCAACCTTTAGTTTCGGCCAATGCTCCTCGAGCAGTTTTCTGGCCATCCCCTCTTGCCTGAGTATTGCCCTTGCGAGTTGTGCGACGAAGAACAGAATGGGTACAGCGACAAGAATTGATAATTGATAATTGATAATTGATGATTTAACTGCGGCATAGATTGCCAGGGCGGCTCCGCCCCACAAGCCAAGGATTGAATATAGACTGCTACATAATCCAAACCACCAGGTACCCGGGGTGCTTACACGGGTGATTAGAAATTGTCGCCGGCCAAATTCAAAAAGCTCACTCCAGGTGATGGATATGTATGAAGCCACCAGACAGGCGGGGACAAAAACCACTTTTTTGTGAGCTTTTTTTACGGCGTAGCTTAGCGACAAATCATCACTTAGAGCTTTTGGCCAAATTTTGTCGAGGCCCACCTGTCTAAAGACATCAACCCGGATAGCCATAGAGCCGCCCCA
>Ga0315285_10004146_pt1 | contig 15048 bp, 15 predicted proteins | sample YL17G09_36_MG_FD_203698 | JGI IMG/M metagenome (GOLD analysis project Ga0315285, IMG submission 203698) | Sediment microbial communities from Yellowstone Lake, YNP, Wyoming, USA - YL17G09_36 | ecosystem: Environmental > Aquatic > Freshwater > Lake > Sediment | place: USA: Wyoming | collected...
TATGGAAGGATTATGCTTTCAGCCGGACGATCGAGAGAACCGAGGAGGTGTACAAGAGCTTGCTGGAAAGCGATCCTCAGAAAAGAATTCCTACCTGAAAGTCTTTCCCCTCGCTAAGATTTTTTCGTGCCCGAGATCTTTTCCAAGCAGACCCACTTGCAGTCCGTGCCGCTGTAGTGGGTCAGCTGGGGATGGTCACAGCTCGCGCTGCGAAGGATTTTTCTCCCCTTCTCCACCTTCCATTCGAGCAGCAGCTCTGCTTTGCCCCTCCCTTCGGGGCATTTCATCTGCCGGGTGCTCCATTTCGATGTTTGTTTCATGGCCCCCCCTTGAAATCCATGATACTTTTTTCACCGGCAGAAGGTCAAGATTCCTGTCATTCCCCCAATCGGGACTGCGTCTTTTTCCCAATTGACGTTGGACCATAAATCAGAACCGGCCGCGTCCTCTCAGCTGCGGATCCCAGAGATCCCGCAGGCCGTCTCCTAAAAACATGAATCCCCCCACGGCGAGGGCAATGGCCAACCCGGGAAAGGTGGGAATCCACCAGTAGTTGACGATGAAATTGCGGCCCTGGGAGATCATCAGCCCCCACTCAGGCATGGGCGGCCGGGCTCCCAGCTGAACGAAACTGAGCGCCGAGGTGCTGAGAATGGCGGCACCCGCGTCAGTGGTGAACTGGACCACCAGGGGCGCCAGACAATTGGGAAGCACATGCCGCAGCATGACCCGTAGGTCTCCGGCCCCTATGCTGCGGGCGGCATCCACAAAGGGCATGTTCTTAACGGTCAGCACCTGTCCTCGCAGCAACCGGGCGTAGCGGGGCCACCAGGCGATGGCAATGGCCAGGATCGCATTCTGGATGCTGGCCCCCAGGGCGGCCACAATGGCCATGGCCAGAAGAAAGGAAGGGAAAGCCAGAAAGATATCCGCCGCGCGCATGATGATCTCGTCCACGATCCCGCCACGGTACCCGGCGAGGATGCCCAGAAAAATGCCGATCGTTCCGGCGATCACCAGCACTTCACCGGCCACTTGAAAGGAGATCCTCGTTCCCATGACTACGCGGCTGAACATATCACGACCCAATTCATCGGTCCCAAAAAAATGCTGGCGGGATGGGGGTTGAAATTTCTGCGACAGGTCGATGGCCAGCGGATCATAGGGGCTGATCTGTGGTGCAAAAATCCCAACGAGAGTAACCAGCGCCAGCAGGGCGATCCCGAGAACCGCTCCCACGTTACGGAATGCGCGCTTCCAAAAAGGACGGGCTCTGCGAATTTCTCCCGGAACCTCCTGGGAGGGCGCCATCGATGCTTCTTGGCCGATCTCTTTCCTCATTAAAAATCCTCCGGGGAGCTGGGGCAGGCACGGGGGCCTGCCCCTACAAAAAAGAACCGATAATTCCAATTCATAGCGTCAGTAGCTAATACGCGGATCGAGAGCCACATAGACGACGTCCACGGCCAGGTTGATAAAGACATAGATAAACGAGGTAAAGAGGGTACACCCCATGACCGCCGGAAAATCAAGGTTGACGATGGAGCGCACCATGTAGGACCCGATCCCCGGCCAGGAGAAGATGATTTCCACCAGGAAAACCCAGGCAATGAGATGCCCCAGCTGCAGCCCGATGACCGTGACGACCGGAATCAAGGCGTTCTTCAGAGCATGCCGGATTAAAACCCGCCGGTGGGACAGCCCCCGGGCCCTGGCGGCCTTGATGTAGTCCTGGTGCAGTACCTCCAGCAGGCTGGACCGGGTCATGCGGGTGACAATGGCGATGTTTGCCAAAGCCAGGGTGAACCCCGGCAGGATCAAATGCTTCAGGGCATCCAGGAAAACCGATCCCCGGCCGGCCAGAAGACTGTCGGCCAGATACAGATGGGTCATGCTGGGAGGGGCTTCAAACTCCCATCCAAGGCGCCCTCCATCCGGAAACCACCCCAGGATGCCGTAGAACAACAGTTGCATAAGCAAAGCCAGCCAGAATACCGGCATGGCTACCCCCCCCACGGCAAATACCCGGACCAGCGCATCCGCAAGGCCGCCCGCCCGGGTAGCGGTAAAGATTCCCAGCAGGATGCCGCAGACCGTGCAGAGGAGCAGGCTGAAAACCGCCAGCTCGATGCTGGCCGGGAGAAAGGTGATGATGTCCTGCAGGACAGGCCGCTTGTTCAGGATGGAGTAACCCAGATCCCCTTTAAGCAAAATGTTTCCCATGTACCGCAGGTACTGCTCATGAAGCGGCCGGTCGAGCCCCATCTCCTTGCGGATCCGCTCGATCACCTCGGGGCTTCCTTCCATGCCGGCAGCGGCCGCCGCGGGGTCCACGGGGACCACGTTGGAAATGGAGAAGGTGACCAGAGACATGCCCCACAAAACGAAGATGAGGGTGACCATCCTGCGCAGTAAATATTTTCCCATTCCGTTGCACCCATCAGGCCGGCAGGCGGGCCGGTTCCCGGTGCTCCCGGCCCCTGGAAATGCCCGGTTCTCCGCCGCTTCGCGCTTGCTCAACCATCCGTCCTTTGATCCAACAGTCGGCCCCGCGTCGAGGCCCTTTGGCATTTACCCGGCGGCAACTCGGCCGCAAGGATCCGCTGCCAAAGAGCCCGGACGGGGGCATCCCCCAGTGAACTTGCCTCAGGGGGTCTTATCAGAGACCCACATGAGGTACCAGTTGGGAGACATGTTGATCACAAAGGGGTAGAAATCATACCCGTGGAGGGTATCCCGCCGGGTGATGAACCATTGCTCTTCGGCGGTAAAAAGCGCGGGGTAATCCTCCCAAACCCGCTTTTGGATCTCCGTATAAATCCCCATTCTTTCCTTCTGCTCGATGATGATCGCTCCCTTGTCGATTAATTCATCGAGCTGCGGGTTTTTATAACCAAAAAAATTCAGGGAACCGTCGGAGCGATAGCTGCGCCGGAGGTTGTCTTCCGGATCATCATAGGCGTTGGCAAAGGTCCAGGCATAGAACGCCGGCCCGACATCGGGCTTCTTTAAGGCGGAGACGTAGGCCCCGGCATCCGGGACGTCTTGGATTTTCGATTCGATGCCCAGCTGTTTGAGATTGGCCTGCAGGATCTGGGCCTCCCGGGGTTGGAACCAGCCGTAGGAAGAGATGATAAAAATCGTAACCGCAAAGCTGCCCTCCCGATATCCCGCCTCGGCCAGGAGTTTCTTGGCCATGTTTAAATCCTGCTTGATCTCTGGCTGCGGCGTAAAGGCCCAGATGGCCGATGGCAGAGGGCTCAACGGCTTGGAAGCCCGCCCTTTCCACACCCCGTTGATAAAACCGCCGTAGTCAAAGGCGTGGGCCATGGCCTTGCGCACGCGGACATCCTTGAAAGGTCCCTGCTGGATCATGTACAGGTGGATCAGACGGGGGACGCGGTGCTGCTCGACCACCACCCCGGGAACCTTGGCCACATCATCCAGGTCATCCAGCTCGATCTTCTCGGACAAGTCCACATCGCCCTTGGTCAGGAGCAGGCGGTGGGTGGCCGCTTCCGGGACATACCGCAGAATAATCCGCTGGGCATGCTTGCCCGCCCATCCCCCCCAGTAAGCGGGATATTGCTTGAAGCTCACGTATTGCCCCTTGACCCACTTCTCCATCAGATAAGGCCCCGTACCGACCATGTTCTCATTGCACCAGGCCTGGCCCCAGTCGTTGTTCTTTTCGTTGGCCTTGGCGGCTGCCGGACTGATCATGTACTTCTTCACCAGGGTCTCGATAAAAGGAGCGAAAGGGTTTTTAAGGGTAATACGCAGGGTCAGGTCGTCCACCGCCTCGATGCCGCCCTTCTCGGGCCAGGCATTCTGCGGGATCCGGGTGGCCGGCACCTTGTTCAGGGCGAAGAGTCGCTCAAAGTTCCACTTGGCCGCCTGCGCGTTCCAGGGAGTGTGGTCATGAAACTTGATGCCTTTTCGGAGTTGAAAAGTCCAGACCTTGGCATCGGCCGAACCCTTCCAGGACTCGGCCAGCAAACCCACGATCTTCACCGACCGGTCGGGCATGGCCTTATACTCCATCAGGGGTTCCAGAGAGGCCCGCTGGGGTTTCTGGTCGTAGTCGTAGTCAAACTGGTGGGGATCGAGGCCCCGGGTTTCCGTCTTCACCGCCCAGACCATTGGGCGGCTGGAAGCTTTGGCCGACGAAGGCTCGGCGCCTTGTGCCGTGTTCCAACCGAAAATCTGCCATCCCGGGAAAAAAGCAACTCCAACAAAAATCAAGATGAATATACCGATGCTTCGCTTTGCCATTCGCTCATCCTCCTTTCGGTTTGATGTACCTCGAGTAGCCCGTAAAATCGGAACCGCCTATCCTCCTCGACCTTTCCTGGCATTTTCGGAATCCACTGGAATCCCCTTTCCATCGATTGAAGCACCACCTCCTTAGGTTCCCGCCCAATTGCAACCGGGCAAATATGATTTGACGGATATTCTCCGAAAAGAAGCTCCTGCTTGTTCCTAATGGCGCTTAACGAAATCCGATCCACCTTTTCCGCTCATTCCTCTTCTTGACTTGGAAGCATCCCCAGCAGGGTCGAAGAAACGGCGAAAATAGATCCGAGCCTGCCTGCCTCCTTTCAAGGCCCTAAGCCAGGAGGGTAATTTTAAAGACCACCGGATTCTTCGAATCCGAACAGGAGATGCGCGCGACACCGGGCTCGGATTCCCAGGGAAACCGCCCGCCGTATTTCAGGGTAAACAGGGCGGGAGTCATCTCATGGAACGCCCAGGCGCAGAAGTTGGGAAAGGTTTCCGGCACTCCTTGGTCTTCGAACACAAAGGTATCGCCGGCCTTGAACCCAAAGGGGCAGACGCCCCGCTCAAGAATTTTTTCGATCTCCACTTTGAATTTGGACATGATCTTCTCCGTGCTTGGATGTTTAAACTGTTTTGCCTGCCAGAATCGATTCGATGGGCCGGTACGGGATGTCGAAGCCGAAGTAGGCGGGCCCCAGGACCTTCAAGCCTGCCGGCTGACGATAGAATTCCACCGCACGCAACCCCAGGACGGCCAGCCGATCCCCCGAATCGATTTTGTCGTTGGTGGGGGGCAGGCCCGTCTCCAGGTTGATCACCGAGAGGATATCCGGGCAGGTGACGTAAGGATTTCCGTTGAGCCAGGAAATCATATTTTCGTTCTGGAACCATACCTTGAAGGATTGGCCGCGAAATTCCTCGATCCCCGTCATTTCGTAATTCCCGATCATGTAGCCCTGCTTGCTTTCCCAGGTTTTCTTTTCCACCACCCCCTTGAAAAGCACCCAGCCCTCGAGCTCCCGAGCCACGACTGCGGCCATTTCCTTTCCCCGCCCCCTGGCCTCGCGCAGCAGCTTCCCAATCCGGAGACATCGGGAAATGCTGCCACGGTTGATCAGCTTCTTCATTTCGCTTCCCTTGAGCAGGTGCCCGGCTCCGCCAAACAGACCGATCGTGGTCATGCTCAGGTGTTTCTGGATGCGCTCCATCATGGCATGGCTGGAGGCCTGCTTGATCACCGTGGTATTGCCGGCAAAATCGCAGAAAGCCCGCGGCCAGATGTCTTTCCCGGCGATGGAGATCTTCAGGTGAACGCTGGCCGGGATGGCTCTTCCCGCGTAATCCCCGTCAACGGCCGGGATCCCCAGCGCGGCCGCCGCGCTGATGGGAGCGGGCGTGTTGAGCCCCCCCAATTCACAGGCCGCGATGGCGGAAACCCGGATGCCGACGTAGGATTCGAGTTCTTTCACCGCCTGGACGATCTCATGCTCAACCCTTCTTTCGAGGCCCAGCCGCTCTTTCAGCGCCAGCATCTCTTCCGAAGGGGGAGCGATGGATCCGACAAACGCCCCCGTGCAGATCCAGGCGTCATCGGGTAGATCGTGGGGGTCCGTGAGTCTCAGCTCCTGGCCCTTCTCCAGGGCCTTGCGCAGGAAGTCAAGACCCACGTCCGGACCTCCCCCCCCGCCGGTTCCCATGAAACAGCAGCCATAGACAAGGTCCTGCGCCTCTTCCATCGTGCGAATCTTCCAGTCAGCCATGTTTTCCCTCCTCGACCGAAATGACCGAACCCCTAACCCGGCAAAGCCGGAACCAAACAGAATATTGTAGGGGCGGCCCGATGTGGCCGCCCGCAGGATGGGCAACCACGCAGGGTTGCCCCTACAATTTTGACACCATTTTGCGCCCAATTTTACTGCTAAGCACCTAGGCTTTTTCCGCGGCGATGCGCGGAAAAAGTGGCTTCGCCTCCAACCCCGGTGCGGTTGTAGGGGCACGATGCATCGTGCCCCTACGGCCCCAATGAAGGCTATTTCCTTCTTACCAACATGTTTGTATTAATGAGGCGCTAAGCGCCTAAAAAAGCTTGCGATCGCAAAGTCAATCGAATCCCGCTCATCCCCCCGTCATCACGGGAAAAACCGCCAGCACGTCTCCGTCTTCCAGCGGTGTATCATAGCCCCGGAGGTTTTGAATCGGACGGCCGTTCAAAATCAACAGCAGATCGTCCTGCGCCACGTCCTTCAGAGGCAGGGGGAAATTCTCCCTGCTCAAAAATTTAAAGTTTTTCCTCTCCACCTTGACCATCAGGTCCCGCACGCGGGCCTCCGGCGGCAGCTCCAGGCAAATCCGCTCGGGAAACGCCCCGGTGAAGAGCTTCAAGGTAACGGTGATTTGCCGGTTCGCATCTTCCATGATTGATTTCCGCGCCTGCCCCTGCTTTTGCTCTTAAAATCAATCCTTGGCCAGCTTGCCCATTCGATCCAGCTCCGCGGCAACGTCCCCCAGATCGAGATCGCCTAAGGTCTTACATCGCTGAAGCCCGGTGGTCTTTTCCCAGCCGTGAAGTTCATAGTATTCATCCAGCATGCGGTCCAGGTAGGCCCGGGAGTTGATCTGCTCTTTGACCGGGTCCGGACGGCCGGCGGCCGCAGTCGACCGGTCGTCCCCTTTCCCGGATGGGGGAGCCAGGATTTCGTTCATCAAACGATAAGGCAGATGGTCATCCTTGCGGGTGGCCCCTTCCCGCACGTTGAAGGCTTTCTCCAGGTTCATGATTCTTCGGCCTGCCAGCAGCAGATTCTCCGATTCGAAAAAATCAACGCCGGTCGCCGCCGAAAGCATACGGGCCAGGAGCTCCGGCGTGACCCCGTAGCGGGCGGTGGTGGCGAAAGAGCATAATCCGACGGCATCCGTGGCCGCATAGCAGTCTTCATGCCAGCGGACGATATCGGCCCGTTTCTCCAGAGTGCGCGGAAAGGCATACTTTTCGTCCCCGGTGATCTTAGCCACCAGCGCCCGTCCGCCGGGGCGGGTGCCGAACTCGGCCAGAACCTGGGTGTGAAGGTGGTCGGGCCCGCGGGGATTCACGGCGAAGGCCAGGGCGTACCCAAAAGCAGTCCGCGTTTCCACCCGGGATTGCTCCAGGCCCTTGGCTTCCACGGCCCACTTTTCAGAGCCCCGGCCGATGCTCTTCGCCGCCTGGCGGACCCCTCCGGCCAGTGTGGCGCCGAATCCCCGGCAACGGGCGACCTGCTCCAGGAGACCCAGGATCGCTTTCGGGTTTCCCCACTGCAGCTGGATCCCGCCGGTATCCTTATCCGTGATGACCCCTTTTTCGTAGCCTTCCATGGCCCATTGGACCACGCTCCCGGCGGAGATCGTGTCCATCCCGTAGATATTGCAAAGCTCGTTGGCCTTAATGACCAATTCCACGTCCACGGTCCCGCAACCGGCCCCCAGGGCGCTCATGGTCTCATACTCCGGCCCTCCCCCGTACGCTCCCGTGTAGGGTCCCGAGGTGATCTCGCAATACCGGTGGCAGCTGAAGATGCAGGCGTTGCAGCCCATACGCCGCTTTAGATATCCTGCTTCCACCAGGTAGGGGCCGCTGATTTTTTCCGCGTTGTCGATCCGGCCGCTCCGGAAATTGAAACTGGGGAAGGAGCCCAGCTCGTTGATCACCGCAACGCTGGCGGAAGTGCCGTAAAGGTACGAGGTTTTGGCGCTGAAGTCCTGGTAGGAGGCCTCGATGGCCTCCATGACGGCCCGGCGGAATTCCTGCGGCCTCGCCACGCGGATCCGCCCATGGCCTCGGACGGCGACGGCTTTCAGGTTCTTGGAACCCATGACCGCCCCGACTCCCCCGCGGGCCGCCGCATTGTAATAATTGAACATGATGGAGGCAAAGAGCACTCGATTCTCCCCGGCGGGTCCGATGCAGGCCACCTGGACGTCCGGATCTCCCAGGGCATGCTCGATCGATTGGGTGGTTTCGCGGACATCCTTGCCCCACAGCTCCGCCGCATCCCGGATTTCCACCGACCCGTCCCGGATCAGCAGGTAAACAGGCTTCCCCGCCCGGCCCTCAATGACCAGGTAGTCATAACCGGCGAATTTTAGCTCGGCGCCCCAGTGTCCCCCGACGCTGGTTTTCAGGTAAAGGCCGGTGGCCGGTCCTTTGCAGCTGACCGTGGTGCGCCCCGAGGTGGGCGCAGAGGTTCCGGTCAGGGTGCCGGTTCCGAAAATCAGGATGTTTCCCGGTCCCAGAGGGTCCGCACCCGCCGGCACAAGCTCCCAGAGAAGGCGGGCATTGAACCCCCGGGCCCCCAGATATTTCAGCACCTTCTGCTCATCCAGGGGCTTCTGGGTGATATCCCCGGTGGTCAAATTAACCTGTAACAGTTTTCCTGCAAAAGCGGGCGGCATGTTTCCCTCCGTAACACTTTAGCTCCTTAAAAAAGGTAACTGTTTAACCTTCTGAAAAGCTCTCCCAGAAATCCCCCCTGCCCCCCTTTGCAAAGGGGGGTTGGGGGGGATTTCAGCGATGGGTTTCCCAATAGATTGGGCTCAGCAAAATTATGGTATATAACAGCATGGAAACCCTGGGCCCTGCTTTCTTCCAGAAAGAGAAAAGATTTATCCCTCCAGCAATTTGATAAAATTTTCAAAAGGGTGAATTGATACTTTCTTCCTTATTCATCCACCAAAGGGGCGCTTGTGCTTTTCGGGGGCCGAATTTGCATTTTAAGGGGACTATCCACGCAGCACCAGGGGCTGCAGCTTCATCCCCTCAGCGCCAGACCAGCGCTTCCGGAAGGCGGCAGACCTTGACGCACTGGGGGTCTCCCCCGCAAAAATCGCACTTGACGGCCACCCCGCTCGTCGGGTGCAGATGGATCGCCTGATAGGGGCAGGCATCCACACAGGCGCCGCAGCCGGTACACGCCCCCTCATCCAGAATCACCCACTGGGTCTTGGGCTCCCGCCGGATGGCTTCTACCGGGCAGGCTGGGATGCAGGGGTTATCTTCGCAGTTGCGGCAAACCAGGGGAGTGCTCTGGCCGCGGGACTCATTCTTGGCCACCTTCAACCGCGCATCGTCGTAACCGAAGGCATCGGTATGCGCAAAGGAACAAATCAACATACAGCTTTTGCATCCGGTGCAGTTTTCGGGCTGAACAACAAGTTTTGGGGGCATGGGTCCCTCCTACTGGTTAAGGTCCGTCCGGAGAGGCGGAAGCATTCAGGTAGTCCTTTAAATCATACTGCAGTCCTCGACCGGGGGCGAGGACCCTTCCGCCGAGGACCTCTCCCAGGAAAATGGTGTGGTCGCCGGAATCCATCTGATTGATCACCCTGCAGTCCAGGTAGGCTAGGCAATCTTTCAGAATCGGGGCCCCCGTCTCTTCCGTAAAATACGGAACCTTTCGAAATTTATCCATATCCCGGCCTGACTGTTTTCCAAAGTGAATCGCCAGCCTCTGTTGCCCCTCCCGTAAATAATTTACGGCAAAGATCTTGCTGGTTTTTATGAGATCATGAGAATAGTGTTCTTTGTAGATACTGGCCATGACCAAAAACGGCTGTTCCGAGGCGCGGCTGACCCAGGCCGCGGACATGCCGTTCAGCTTTTGACCCGATTTCGTGGTGATCACCACCACGCACCGGACCTGGACATTGAAGGCCCGATCAATATCCGTAACCGGTCTTCCCATCCTTGTGGTTTCCGTCTCCTCGGCCATCTTTATCCGCTCCTCTCCGAAAGACAATCTTGATGATCGCGCAAAAAGATCGAAAGTCCCTTTTCGCGTCATTCCGGCGAAAGCCGGAATCCAGTTATTTCAAGGGATGATCAAATCTCTGGACTCCGGTTTTCACCGGAGTGACGAATATTTACCGAACCTTCCATTTTACCCGCCGGAAAGCTTTTCCAGCGCAAATCCATAGCTCCGGTCCGCTGCCAGGATCTGCTTGCGGGACTCCAACCCGGCCTTTATGATGAGGGCGGTCTCCAGGGCCCTCCGGACCATCTGCTGGGCACTTTTTACCGCGATCAGGGTGTCCCGGTCGCCCTGTCCGCAGAGTTCCTGCAGGCTTTTTTGTCCCGGTTGCCCACCGGTCCAGCCCGCGGCGCCGATGTAAGAGTCCGGCAGATCCCCGGGAACGGGGATACAGCGCATGAGCAGGGCATGGTTGAGCATGTAGCTCAGCGCCAGATCCTGGCCGCCGTACAGATGCGCTCCTTGAGTAATGAAGCCCATGGTCTTCATCAATCGGGGAATGCCGTACGTTGGGGGCTCATCGGATGGAAAATAGTAGCCCAGAGAGTTTCCCAGGCGGTCCAGGAAAGCTTTCAGCTGCGCAGGAATCCCCATGTGATACACCGGAAAGGCATAAATGATGACATCCGCCCCGAGCCAGAGGTCCCGCATTTCCTGAAAGGCATCCTTGATCCGGCACTCCCCCTTGAGCGCTTTGTGCGCCCCACAGGCATCGCAGGGCGCCAGGGGTTTTCGGCCGAGAGAAAAGCGCCTTATCTGTATGTCGGGTCCGGACGCGATTTCCAGCGCCTTATCCAGCAGGAAGTCACTGTTCCCCTGGCGCGGGCTGGCGCATAACCCCAGAACATGGATCCGATCCGTCATTGTTCCTCTCCCCTTTCCCAATTGCTCCGGGATCTGCCCCGGAATTTGGTTGATTCGGTCAGCCCGCTAAAGAATACCTTTTCTGTACCTGCCGGGCGCTGTTCCTGCAGGCAGGACCCGCTAAACAAGCCTAATAAAATTCGAGGGAAATTGCAAGTATGGTTGGAGCTCTGCGCGAGGGAGGCGCTAGCGGCTCCCCCCTACAACCAGACGGGCCGGGTCAATCTTTTTCCCGTCAAGGAAATGGCACACATTTTCAATGGCCATCATCAGGCTGTTGCGGGTTGCCTCCGGGGTCAGGGCCGCACAATGGGCGGTGAGGACAACATTCGGCAGGTCAGCGAGGGGGTCGTCCGGGGGCAGAGGTTCGTGATCGAAGACGTCCAGGGCGGCCCCGGCAATTTTCCTCGCGCGCAGGGCCTCATAGAGCGCCCCCGGTTCCACCAGGGCCGCGCGGGCCGTATTCACCAAGAAGGCCGACGGCTTCATCCGGTCGAAGTCTTCTTTCCTGATGAAACCCCGGGTCTCGTCGTTCAGGCGCAGGTGAAGGCTGAGAACGTCGGAATTTTTCAGCAATTCCTCCCGGGAAACGAATCTTACCCCGTTTTGTTCGGCGCGTTCCGCCGACGGGTGCAAGGTCCACGCGATCGTTTCCATGCCGAGGCCCTTAACGATCCGGGCCACATGTCCTCCAATGGCGCCCAACCCCAATAACCCCATGACTTTTCCGCTGAGCTGGACCATGTCCACCCTCGGCCACCGTCCGGACCGAACTTCGCGGTCCAGCAGCGGGATCTGGCGGACCAATGAAAAAAGGAGGGCCACAGTGTGCTCGGCAACCGCCAGGGCGTTGGCGCCGGGCGTATTGGCAACCGTGATTCCCAGTTCCGCGGCCGTTTTCAAATCCACGTTGTCCGTTCCCGTGCCCAGGATGGATATCAATCTCAGCTTCGGGCAGGAGGCGAGAATCTTCCCGCCCAAATGGGTGAAGGCCCGCGTGCTGATGACCACTTCGGATTCCTTGAGTCTCTCGATGAGCCCCGCCTCCGTCTCCGCTTTGCTGCTGTAAATTATCAATTCCCCCAGAGCCCTGATTTTTTCCTCCGCTGGGCTCCCGGTGACGACCTGGGGGAAATCATCCGGGATGGTGATTCGAGGAATCATATCTTTTCACCTTTAGGCGTATGGTCAATCATTGCCGACAGGATACACACTATTCAATTATCCCCGCCTGGTCCTTCCTGTCAAGCGAGCAAAAATTTCATGCCCCTAGCTGAATTCATAGCTTCCGGCAGAGCCTGCGGATTTTCTGAAAGAAAGAGGACAGGGATCGATACCGAGGGTAGCGATTCAAGCAGAAAAAACGAATGGGAGGAAGCCTGCCTGGGATTTAAATGATGACGCGGGGACGCGGCGAAATGGAAAAAAATGACACGGGGATACGGAGAGGGGGAGACGCGGAGACAATTCTTTAACTTCTCCGTTTCCCCGCGTCTTCGCGTCCCCGTGTCGGTAATTTCCCCGTGTCCCGTGTCTCCGCGTCTCCGCATCATTATTTGGAGTAAGTATAATCTTGACCCGGGTTCAACACGACCACTTCCACCTTAGGCGCTTCCTTTTTAGCCAAGGAAACAAAATCCTTCGGGTCCTGCACCAGGATGGGGAAGGTCTTGTAGTGCATGGGAATGACCTTCTTGGGAGAAATCATTTTGGCGGCCTTGGCCGCCTGGAAGGGATCCATGGTGAAGACGCTGCCCACGGGAAGCATGGCGACGTCGATCGAGTAAAGCTCGCCGAAGGTTTTCATGGAATCGAAGATGCCCGTATCTCCCGCGTGGTACAGGGTGGTGCCGTCTTCCAGCTTGATGATGTAGCCGCAGGGGGCTCCCGTGGCCGTGGAATGAAAAGCATGGGTCATGGTCACGGAAATCCCCTCGTAAACCAGGTTTCCCCCGATGTTCATCCCGTACCCGAAGTAGCAGACCTTTTCCGCCGGAATCTTGGCATCGTTCTGGAGACGCCGCGCCGTCTCCACGTTGGCCACGAGAAGCCCCCCCGTCTTGGCAACGATTTCCGCCGCTTGCCCCACGTGGTCAAAATGGTCGTGAGTAACCAGGACCAGGGTCGCTTCTTTCACGTCGTCCAGCTTGGACATGGAGACCGGATTGTCAAACCAGGGATCGATGTAGAGGACCTTTCCCCCGCTGGAAGTGATCTGGAAACCGGAATGGGATAACCATTTGATCTTCGTCTTGCCCATAAGGCACCTCCTTGAAATTAGGTAATAGGTGATAGGTCATGGGTCATAGGAATTATAAATGGTGTATAGCGCGGGTGCAAGGAGAAAGGGAAAAGTGTTTGGTGATAAGTACTAAAAGTGTGTTCCTGAATCCTGAAGCCTGAATCCTGAAGCCTGAATCCTGATTCCTGCCTCCCCGAACCTCTGACCTGGTACCTGGGTCTTTATCCTCCGAGATAGGCCTGCTTCACATGGTCATTGTCGATCAGGTCGGAAGCCGGGCCTTCCAGGGCAATGCTTCCGGTCTCCAGGACATAACCCGTGTGGGCGATGCGCAGGGCCATGTGGGCGTTCTGTTCCACCAGGATAATGCCCACCTGCCGCTGGTTAATCTCCCCGATGATCCGGCCCACCTCTTTGACCATGAGCGGAGCGAGTCCCAGAGACGGCTCATCGAGGAGAAGGAGAGTGGGCTGGGACATGAGCGCCCGCCCGATGGCCAGCATCTGCTGCTCTCCGCCGCTCAGGCTTCCGGCCCGTTGGTTCCGTCTTTCCCGCAGGATGGGGAAATGCTCAAAGACCCCCTCCAGGTTCTTCTGGATTTCTTTTTTGTCTTTCCTCCGGAAAGCTCCCATGTTCAGGTTTTCCCGGACGGTCATGAAAGGGAAGACCCTTCTCCCTTCCGGCACATGAGCAATTCCTCCTCGAACCACATCTTGGGGTGAAAGGCTGTCGATTCGCTTCCCCTGGAAAACGATTTCGCCCGAAGCAGGATGAACCAGCCCGGAGATGGCCCGCAGGGCGGTGCTCTTCCCGGCCCCATTCGCCCCGATCAAGGTCATGATCGCCCCTTGATCGACTTCCAGGGAGATCCCTTTCAAGGCTTCCACCCTTCCATAAAAGACCCGCAGGTTGCGGATGGCAAAAAAGGTTTCGCCGCTCATGTTCCCGTTTCACTTCCCAGGTAAGCTTCGATGACCTGCTGGTTGCTCTGCACTTCCTGGGGGGTCCCCTCGGCGATTTTTCGCCCGTAATTCAGCACCACGATGCGGTGGCTGAGCCCCATGATGGCCTTCATGTCATGCTCGACAACCATCAGGCTGATCCCCCGCCCCCTGAGCCCCCGAATCAATTCGATGACCCTGCGCGACTCCTCAGGGTTCATGCCGGTCAACGGCTCATCCAGGAGCATCAGCTTGGGCCGGGCTGCCAGGGCGATGGCCACCCCCAGAGCCCGCTGGTGGCCATGGGGAAGATTATGGGCCATTTCATCCTTCAAATCCGTCAGGCTCATGTACTCGAGGATTTCCAGGCTCCCCTTCCGGGCTGCCTCCTCGTCTGCTTTCGCCTGGGTACTGTTCCCCAAAAGGCCCCAGAACCCCGATTGCACCTGTAAATGATGGGCGATGATCAAGTTCTCCAGGACTGTTTTGTGCTGGAAGAGGTTGGTGCCCTGGAAGGTTCGAACCAGGCCTTTTCTGGCAACCTGGTCTGGCCGAAGGCCAGTGATGTCTTCCCCGTGGAAAATAACGCTTCCATAGGTCGGGGGGAGAAATCCGGTTATGACGTTGAAGAGGGTGGTCTTCCCCGCTCCGTTGGGCCCGATCAACCCCAGGATCTCCCCGGGCTCGAGGGCAAAGCTCACCCCGCTAAGGGCCGCCAGCCCCCCGAAGTGCTTGCTTATCTCTTTGATCTCTAAAATCATAAAATATTAATGGGACGCAGATAACGCAAATCAAAATTCTAAAAGAACCTTATGGGACACAGATAAACTTAGCGCGGCTGCGCCGCAACCAAAAAAATTTTATTGGACACAGATGAACACAGATAAACACAGAAAAGGATTCATGAAAAACGCTTAACAAAATTTAAAGATTTTAC
>Ga0315285_10004149_pt1 | contig 15046 bp, 9 predicted proteins | sample YL17G09_36_MG_FD_203698 | JGI IMG/M metagenome (GOLD analysis project Ga0315285, IMG submission 203698) | Sediment microbial communities from Yellowstone Lake, YNP, Wyoming, USA - YL17G09_36 | ecosystem: Environmental > Aquatic > Freshwater > Lake > Sediment | place: USA: Wyoming | collected...
GTGCTGCCTTTTGAAGAGGTATCCGCCGGCAAGCCCTACAGCAGGCATCCGCGCGACAAGGCTTATTGCCTGACCGCGACGGTCAACGGCGGATTTGGCGACAGTATCCCGATAGTAACCGGAGTGGGGGGCAATAATCCCGGCCCTAAACACATGGGGCCTCTGGAGGGCGGCTTTACGAACAACGCCGCTTTTCTAATACGTTTTGATCTTGCACAAGGCAAGGAATCATCGGTAACGCTTGACACAGCCAGCGCGGCAATTCCATCCGCGGGCATCCACCGTGCGGCAGCGGAGAAAAGCAGACGCGTCTGGGAAGAGTACTGGAGTAAATCCGCCATTGCCGTTGACGACGAGATACTTGAGAGGACGTGGTATTGGAATCTATATTTCCTGAGATGCGCGCTGCGGCGGGGAGTCACATGCCCCGGCCTGTTCGCCAACTGGAGCTATAAGAACATCGGGACCGCCTGGCATGGCGATTATCATTTTAATTACAACACCCAGCAGCCATTCTGGGCGGCTTTTTCGAGCAATCACACCGACCTGCACCTTCCCTATGTCGATCTGGTGGAGCACACCCTTCTGCCTGTCAGCAGGAAGTGGGCAAAGGACTATTATAATATGCGCGGGGCGTTTTTCCCCCATTCGGCATACCCGGTCGAGATGACCATGAATCCCTATCCCGTGCCGGGTTGGGGCTGGGAAGTCTTCGAGACGCCCTGGGCGGTGCAGAGTCTGTGGTGGCATTACACCTATACGATGGACAAGACGTTTCTGCGGCAAAGGGCGTTCGGGCCCATTAAAGAGGCGGTCCTGTTTCTGGTCGATTATATCAAGCGGCCCGGCACCCGCGGCAAACAGTGGGGTGATGACAATTATCACATCTACCCTTCCGTCCCGCCGGAACTTTACGGCCCAAGGCCCGGTTTCGACAAGAACATAGACACCATAGCCGACCTGACGCTGACAAGGTTTGTCTTCAACGCGTACTTGCAGGCATGCAAGATACTCGATATCGAAGGAGCCGAGAAAGCCCTGGCCGCGGATGTAAGGGATATTCTGGCACACCTGAGCGATTACCCGAAAGCCGAATCGAAGCGCGGAGAGGTGTTTGTCGCGGTCAAAGGCGAGAATCCGGAGATCGTCTATAACTGTCCGGCAAGTCTGATGACGGTTTTCCCCGGTGAAGACCACGGTCTGGACTCTTGCGGCAAGGACTACGAGGTCGCGGTAAACACTTATCGCAATCAACAGAACGAAGGCGGTAACGAGCTTGTGTTCTTGAATGCTCAGGCGGCCCGGCTGGGGATTCTGGATATTGAGAAATTCAAGCGTCAAATCGAGTATTGTCTGCTGCCCAACGGCACGTGCACCGACAAGGTACTCCAGATCCACGGGCGATACCGTATTGATGGTGATTTCAACTTTATGGCGGACATGGGTATATGGTTTGAGAATTTCTCGCTGCCGTTCGTGATCAATGAATGTCTGCTGCAGGGTTACAACGGCAAGTTGAGGTTCTTTCCGAACTGGCCTAAAGATAAGGACGCGGAATTCCGGTCGCTCAGGACTGTCGGGGCCTTTCTTGTCAGCGCGAAGTACAGTGCCGGCCAGGTGAAATGGATAGAGGTATTAAGCGAGGCCGGCCAGCTTTTGACGATCGTTTCGCCGTGGAAATCGCCGGTGGTCTGCAAGAGTGGGGCAGGCCGGACAGTGCTGAATGACGAGATCTTTACAGTGAAAACGCAACCGGGTGAGCTCTTGCTCTTCATGCCGGACGAAACAGGTAAGTAGAAGCCGGGAACTGTGCCGCCGGGCATGATGTTTGCCTGCACGTGCCCCAGCGCCTCACTTGTAGAGCGGAATAAGATACTGGGGCCCTCTGGATTTGTCGAACCCGCGCAGAGGCAGATCCTCCGCCTTGACGATGGCGGTTTTTCCGCCTCGCGTGTCGCGTATCGCCGTGCGGAAATAGGCAACCGAGCGCCAGGCTTGGGTGGTGAGCAGAGCCGTTGCACACGCGGCAAGCAATGTCCTTTTGTGCATCGAGGGAAATCCGGGGACCATACTATTTCCTTCTCTCCGTGGGCTTCCTTGGTCAGCCGGGGCGGTCCCCGCCGCCAGGGACTCCGCTGCCTGCCTCGATCGGAGGCATTGTATGGCTGGGTCCGGCGGGCGACAAGGTGTAAACCGCCAACGTCGCCAGGATTGCCCCCGCCAGCAGGCACGTTACGCGAATAAGCGAGATCGATGATTCCACAGCTTCATCTCCCGGGAAAGGCATTGCTTCCGCCCGGCCGATGACTGAAAGCTCCTGCAGGGACGCCCGGCGGCACTGCTTCTATTTGCTGACGTAACGGATTGCGATGAGGCAAAATCGACGAGGAAAACCTTGACCTCAATGCCAGGCGGGGCAAGAATGGCGTCATACAGGCGTTGTTGCCGCCAACGGGGTGGCTAACCCGCTGAATAATTACTGCGGACCCAACTCAGGAGACAGTGATGAAGCGACTCGCCAATCAACTGAAGTCCGGATTGTTCATCGCGGTTTTGGTGATTGTCACGGCCCCCCTGTCCGGCTGTGAACAGGGCGTCTACGACGCCCGCGTATCCGGACGGCAGGTGCTCACCCCGCCGGCGCCCGCGGCGCCGCGGATCAACGGCCCCGAGGTCTACGGATGCCGCCCGGACAAGCCGATCGTCTATCGCGTCCCGACCACCGGCAACAGGCCCATCGAGTTCTCGGCCGAGGGCTTGCCGGAATCGATCAGGCTCGACCCGCGGAAGGGAATCCTGACCGGAAGGACTCCGGCGGGAAAAGGCGAGTACACCGTTACGCTGCACGCGAAGAACTCCCGCGGGCGGGATTCAGCCACGCTGACGCTCGTCGTGGGCGACAAGCTCGCCCTCACGCCGCCGATGGGCTGGAACGACTGGTACACGCACTACAGCTTCGTGACGGACAAGGACATCCGCGCCGCCGCCGACGCCATGGTCGCCAGCGGCATGGCCGACGTGGGCTACAGCTACGTCTCGATCGATGACTGCTGGATGCGCGTGCCCGACGACTACATGAAGATCGTCCTCGACAGGGCTTCCAAGTTCTCCGGAAGGCCGTTCGACACTGATGCCAAGCGCGGGCCCACCCGCGACGCCGATGGGCGAATCCTGCCCGCACGGGACTTCCCGGACATGAAGGCACTGACCGGCCACATCCATGCCTACGGGCTCAAGGCGGGAATCTACACCTCCCCAGGGCCCAGAACCTGCGCCAGGTTCGAGGGCGCCTACGGTCACGAGGAGCAGGATGCACGAAGCTTCGCCCAGTGGGGCTTCGACCTGCTGAAGTACGACTGGTGCAGCTACAACGAGATCTACACCAAGCGCATGCAGGAACTCAGAAAAGACCCCAACAAGGTGGTGCCCGAGCACAGGCGCCCCTACGTGCAGATGTGCAAACTCGTGGCCGAACTCGACCGCGACATCGTCCTGAACCTATGCCAGTACGGCATGGCCGAGGTCTGGAAATGGGGCGGACTCGTGGGAGGCCAGTCATGGCGCGTCGGCGGCGACTTGGGCTTCACGCTGACCAAGGGAGGCGTGTACAAGACCGCCAGGAAGACCATCGACATTGGGCGGTTCAACGGCCCGGCCAACTGGAACGACCCGGACTATCTGATCCTGGGCAACTGGAGGACCACCGGCGGCGGAAAGCTCCAGGCCGTGGACCTGACGCCCAACGAGCAGTACAGCTACGTGTCACTCTGGTGCATGATGGCCTGCCCGATGTTCTTTTCCGGCGACATGGCCACGGTGGACGACTTCACCTACGGCCTGCTGTGCAACGCCGAGATGATCGCCGTCAACCAGGACCGCCTCGGCAAGTGTGCCGAACCGGTCGTCATGGACGCCAACCAGTGGGTGCTGAAGAAGCCCCTTGCCGACGGCTCGCTGGTCGTCGGCCTGTTCAACCTCGACAAGTCCGCCGACCGCGATATCGCCGTCACATGGGCTCAGCTAGGCCTGACGGGCCCGGCCCAGGTTCCGGCCCGCGACCTCTGGCGCCAGCGGGATGTGCAATTCCCCGCCGACGGCATGAAAGTGAAGCTCAGCCCCCTCGGTTGCGCCGTATTCAAGATTGGCAAGCGGTAGCTGTGAAAATAGGGGACGAAAATAGGGGAAAATAGGCGCTTGGAACCGCCTGAGCACCGTCCACCTGGTCGACGCCAACAGTGGCGGTGTGGCCGAGCGCTACCTCTACGACCCGTACGGCAAGGTGACGGTCCTGAACGGCGCGAGCGGGGCCGAGAAGGACCCGAACGTCGCAGGTTTGGTGCTTTGTCGCGCGCGTCACCTGAGCGGCAGCGTCCCAAGTGAGATTACCAGGCCCCTGGGATTGAAGTAGTGGGCGCAGAACGATTCGGCGCTGATCCTGGTCAGCACCAGGCCGCAGGCGTTTTCCTCGGCGGCGCGGCGGAGCTCGTCGCTGGTCGGTCCGGCCCGGCCGGCGTTGTTGACCTTCTCGAAGTGCCCGAAGAACCGGCACAGCGACGCCCGGCCATCCTTGAGCAACTGGGCCGATGGGCGGTAAATCAGGTCGTCCGCCCCGGCGGACGTATCGGCCTTGTACAGCCTGGCTTCCGCCTGGCCGCTCTCGTAGAAGATCAACCCGCCCCAGACGATCCTGGTATCCTCCAGGTCAAGATCGGCCATCCTCTTCAGCGCCATCTGCACCTGCGAGCGGCTGAGCATTTCATTGACGATCAGCAGGTTCCACAGGTCGGCCATGCTGAGGCTGTCAACGTGCTTGCTGAGTTGGTCGCTGAAGTCGTAGGGTCCGCTGGCGCGGAGGATCTTACGAGGCACGTGCGGGCGCTTGATGAAGCTCCGAGCCAGCTCCAGGATCAACTGGGTCCGGCGAAGGTTCTTGCGCATCGGATCGCGAGCCAGTTCGTTGAGCAGGTGGAAGTCCCGCACGTCGAAGAGGTAGCCGTAGTTCTGCCGCCAGTCGGCCGCCAGGCGGGAAGCATCCTCCAACTGCGCCGGCGGCGTCTTGCCGAGGGCCATGCTGCCAAGGATCGCCGGGCGGCTCATCGGGAAATAGTCGAACCGGCGGATGAGAACCTGCAGCGACAGGACGACGTCAGTCGGGGCCGGCATGGCCCCCACCTGCGCGCGGAGCCTGTCCTGCGGTACGCGGGCGATCAGGAGTTCGATGGCCTGCTCGGCCGCGGGGAAATTCGGCGTGTTGACCGCCTCCAGCAGGGCCTGGTCCCAGCTCTTGCCGCTGATTCGCTCGACTGTCTGGCGGAAGCTAGGTTCCTCCGGGCCTGTGGGCGACTTCTCCTGGGCCCACAGGCGGACCGTTTCAGCCAGCACGCCCGGCACCGGGTTTCGCCCGAGCCAGGCGAGAATCTTCTCGCGCATCGGGCTATCCGCCTTAAGGCCGGGCAGGATGCGGACGGCGTATCCCGAAAGTGTGGCGTCGTCCTTGCCCAACAGCATCTCCAGCACCGCCAGGCGCAGGCTCTCGCCGTTGGCCTCGTCGGCCAGGATGCCGGTCAACTGGGAGCGGACGTCGGGGTCGTCCTGGTCGAGCCGCTTTACGAGGTTCAGCGATGAGACACGGTTCGCCTCGGAGAGTTGCGGGTCCAGCACCCGCCGCAGATTGTGCAGCACGACCGTCCGGGGCGGATAGTCCGCCGAAGAGTCGGACAGCGTCTTCTCGTACTGCTCGACCGTAACCGGCGGCAGGCTTATCTGATGGGCCTCGCACCCGACAACCGCCGCGGCGGCGATCACCAGGGCCAACTTCCATGTCAGCATTTTTTCCAAAGACTTCATAGACTCTTCCATGCCTATTCTTTTCGGATCAAACCCGGTATTTACTATGGCGTATTCTAGCCAAGCGCCTCCCGCCCGCACAAGGCCGTCAAATTGCGGATCGCGGATTGCGGATTGCGGATTGGGGACCTGTCCCCAAGGGATTGCGGATTGGGGACAGGGATTGGGGATTGCATGCCACGGCGTAGCCGAAGGCGAAGCCGAGCACCCAGCCCCGAAGGGGCCGGCGGCGCATAGCCGGCCCTTGGGACCCCTTACGGGGAGGTGAGCGTACCCGCGAACCTCCGGAGAGCTAACTCCATGGACAATGAGCCCCGCAAGGGGCGATGGAGGTCCCGGCCTCGCCGTCGCCCCTACGGGGCTCCGGAGTAAAAGAGCATCTTACCGGGGGTTCGCTGCGCTCACCGCCCGGCTACGCGCCGTCGGCCCCCTCGGGGCCCAAAACAGACCGTTGCCATTTTCGCTCCGGGCGGCGATGGAACCATTTGATGGCGCCTCCTACCGCGAATCCTGCCGCTCCTGAGGCAACGGGCGGGGTCTGGGCGCCGGCAGCGGCGTGGGGCGGACGGGGATTATCCGCGGGCTCGTCAGCGAGGTGTGCATCATCTGGTCGTCGCCGTAGGCGAGCGTCTGGCCGGCGGGCTGGCCGGCAAGGTGCCAGATGCGCCCCACGCCTCGCATCGGCCCGGCCTCAAACCGCCCGTCATAGCAGCCGCGGAGGTATTGCCGGACCTGTTCCTGGCTCACGGCCGGCGCGGCCGGCTTGTCGCGATCGGCCTCTTCGACGATCCGGGGTCCCCAGCCGTACTGGCTCAGGTAGCTGTCGAGCACCTTCTGCCGCATAGCGGCGAAAAGTTCGGGAGAGTTGAACAGATCGGACCCTACGATCCGCGAGCCGTGCGCCACGACAATGCCGACGCACCCGCGCGGCAGCCGCGGGATGATCTTGTCGCGCAGCTCGCCCAGCCTTCGGGCCGTGGCGGGCCCGGTCATGGCGGCGTTGAGGTCGTCAGAGGGCGTGGATACTTCCATGCGTTTGTTTGCGCGGGCGACCTCGTCCCAGACGGCATCCTGCCCGGCCCCCGAGGCGGCCTGCTCACGAACGGCTTGCGGCGCCACGCCAGAAGAGACGGAAAACTTCGCCTCGCCGGACCACCGGCCCTTTTCCACACAGTAGAGCGGCAACTCCGTCGAGGACTGAGGCCCCAGCAGCGCATCGGTCCGCAGCATGCGATTCTGCCGGCCACCCGCCACCAGTTCGCCGGCCATGAGGAACACAAACCGGTTCTCGGACTTGTTGACGAACCGCGCCTCGGACAGGCGCGGCGGAGTCAGTTCCTCCACGACCAGCATGCCTCGCTCCATCGCCTGCTGCATGGTCAGGACCTTGCGAACCGGGCCGTTGTCACGCGAGAGCGATATGGGAAACACGGTCAGCCGGCCAACCTCGGCGACAGGATGAATGTCCGCCCAGTCGAGGAATTTTGTCAAGATATTCTCGCCTCGCCGCACTCGCGCATCCTGGGCCGCGGCAGCCCCCGCGTGTCCAACGACGGCCAGAATGGCGGCAACAGCGATCAGGTGGAAGGTTAACTTTCGCATTTTCGTGCTCCCTGTTGGCGTCTGACGTTTCTCTTCCTACTACCTATTACCCACCTTCTTTTCAAAATAGAAGCCCAGGGATAGCAATCCCTGGGACCCGAGGCGGTATCTCCTCGGGTTTAAGGGTGAACCGGAGGTTCGTGCGCGCTTCTGGTTGATCAGACGCTTTTGTTCCCCGCTGGGTTCCCGGCGGGCGCGTAAAGCTTGACCCGGGAGGCTCCAGCGGTTGCAATAGGGGCAACTCGTCGCTCCGGGCCGGCCCGCGACAAGCCGGCGGTGCGGCACAAGAGGTACCGATTTGCTCAAGACTCTGCACGCATACTTGTTGAAGGACCTGGTGAAGGTCACGATGCTGACGCTGGTTGCCCTGACGCTGTTGATGAGCGTCCTGGCGATCATTCAGCCGCTGCAGAAGCTTGGCCTGGCCGGCGAGCAGTTGCTCCGGCTTTTCATCTATACCGTACCCGTGATGCTCTCGCTGACCCTGCCCGTTGCGACGCTGTTCGCCAGCACGCTGGTCTACGGGCGGTTCAGCCAGGACAACGAGCTGCTGGCCGCCCGGGCCAGCGGGATATCGACCCTGTCGCTGCTGCGGCCCGCCCTTGCGATGGGGGCGATCGTGACCGTGCTGAGCCTGGCAATGATCAACGTGGTGGCCCCAAAACTCTCTTCGCTGGCCGGCCTGGTGCAGGACAACATCCGCCAGATATTTTTCCACCAGCTCAAGAGCCGCGGTTACGCGGCCTACTCCAGGGGCAGGGAACGGCACATAGTCCACGCCGACGCCGTCGATCCCGACGCCAACGGGCTTTACGGCATCGTCTACGTGGTTCAGACAGGCCCCCCCGGCAGGCAGGACGCCGGCCCGACGGACAAGTCCAGCCTGCCGGCCGGTGAACCCTCGCTCCAAAAGCCGGCCGACGGACAGCCGGACGCCAAGGACAAGGGGCTCAAGCGCCCCGGCGTCACACTTGCCTGGTCGGCGTGGGCGAGCCTGGACTTCACCCACGATCCCAACGGCGACAACGAGGTGGTCATCCGTGCCGTTGACCCGTCCTTGGTGACTACCGGCGGCGCTCCCGGACTCCCGGTGGGCACCAGCAAAGTGGTGGAGTTCGTCATGCCCATGGATAATCCCATCAAGGACAAGACGTCATTTTACAGTTTGACGGACCTGCTGGAAACGCTCAAGGACCCCGGCCGGCATTCGGGCGTGCGGCGCGAAATGGCCAGAATAAGGCAGGACTTCTGCGCCGACATGCTTGCCAGTGAAATCGTTGGGGCCGTCCAGGCCGGCAGAAGCTTCAATCGCTTCGTCCAGGGCGACGAGCGGTTCGAGATCAAGGCCGCCTGGGCCGAGCCCGACAAGACCGGCACGGCCCTGAAGTCGATCAAGCCGGACGGCAGGGAAGGCACGCTGGTTACCGTCATCATCCGCCGGGGCGGCAAGACGATCGAGGACATCACGGCCCGCCAGGGGCAGGTGATCCTCACCTGGTCGCGCATTACCGGCAAACCGCAGGTAACCATCAAGCTGGATGCGGACGTGACGGTGAACTACCTCGGCGTCTCGCCAAGGCGCATCAGCCGGCCCATTACCTGGGCCCGCGGCGAGATGTCCCTGCCCGAGGACATCCTGACCCGAGCGACCGCGATCGAGCTGCCCGATCTCTACAACGCCCCCCAGAAACTCACCAGTGCCCCGAAGGTCCTAAGCGCCATCGACCGCCTCAAGACCAAGCGGATCCCCCAACTCAGGAACGACCTGATCGCCGAACTGCACGTCCGAGTTGCCTACGGGGCCAGTTGCTTCCTGATGGTCGCAATGGGGGCCGCACTGGGACTGATGTTCCGGGGCGGGCAGTTCATCAGCGCGTTCGCCCTCTCGTCCGTGCCGGCCGCGACGGTGATAATCATGCTTCTGATGGGAAAGGCAATGGTCCGCAATCCCGCCGGCAACGACGTGCTTGGATTGGCCTGCATCTGGGGCGGCATCGGCGGGCTGCTGGTGGCGAACCTGGTAATATACGCGCACCTGGCGCGCAAGTGACCCGAGCCGACGCGAATGAAAATGCTCGACCGATATGTCATACGGACGTTCCTCTGGTCGGCACTGATGCTGCTGGTGGCCTTAATGGCCCTGCGCATCGTGACAGACCTGTTCCTCAACATGGACGAGTTCATGGAGGACAAGTCGCCCTTCATCGAGGTCGTCGCTCGCATCGCGGGGTATTACGCCTACCAGTCGCTGATGTACTTCAGCGAACTCGGCGGCACCGTCATCGTCGCGGCGGCCGCGTTCACCATGGCGCGGATGAACCACTCCAACGAGTTGACGGCCATGCTCGCAAGCGGGGTCAGCCTGCACCGGGTCATCATGCCAATGGTCGTCGCGGCCATCTTCCTGGGTGGACTGATAACCCTCGACCGGGAGGTGGTCATCCCCGCCAACACCGAGCACCTGCTTCGCAGCCGGGACGAGGCCAGGGAGGTCAGGAAGTTCCCCGTTTACCTCGCGCCGGACTCCGCGGGCAACATCTGGTGGTCGCCCCTGTACAACCCGAACGTGCGCACCATGGACGCCCCCATGATCGCCATCCGCCAGGCCCAGAAGCCGCTGGGGACCGTCACCAGCGTCGGCGGCGCGGCAACGCAGGGCAAGTTCAAGCCGCGCAGCGGCCGGGGCTTGGGCGGCTGGGACATCCCCAACGCGTCGCTGACCCTCACCACCCAGGGCCAGGAGCCGTGGCATAACACGCCCACTACCGAGAAGATCTACACTCAGATAGGCCCCGACCAACTCCTGGAAAGTGCCAAGCGGCTCGCCCGCCAAGCCAACATCCAGGTTCCGCCGGACAGCCGGATACCCAGCGTGTCGGGAGTCCCCCCCGCCGTCGACGATGTTTACGGCATGACCATGACCACCAGGTGCCCCGACGACCAGGAGGAGTTGGTCTTCGACAAATACCAGCCAGGCAAGAGCCGTGGCGGGCGGCTTACCGAGCCGGTCTTCACCTATAGTGTCCGGATCGGCCAAGACGGCGGAGCAAAGAGCGCCACTCGCGTAATTGGAATCTTCCACGCCCGATACGCCACCTGGGTGCCCGCGGCGCCCGCCAAGGGCGAGGCCAGTCACTGGCTGCTCGACGGCGGCAGGCTGTTCATCCCCTCCGACCTGACAAACGACGACCTGACCCTCCGCCAGTCCAGCCGCTGGCTTGACCTTATGAGCATCAACACCATCTCACGACTGCTCAAACGCGGCAAGGTGCCGGACCGCGACGCGGCCATCCTGGCCAAACACGTCCGCTTCGCGGATCCCGTCAACAACCTCATCCTGCTGCTGCTGGCCCTGCCGTTCATACTCTCGCGAGAGCGGAATATAAAGGCCTCCGCCGGGCTGAGCGTGCTGATGACCGGCGCGTACTTCGCGTTCATCCACATCACACGCGTGGTGGGCCTGCCGCCCATGCTGGCCGCGTTCCTGCCGATAGTCCTCTTCGGCACAGTCGCAGCCGTCATGCTGGACTCGATAAAGACGTGATTACGCAAGGACGTCGATCAGCAGCGCCGGGCATGTGTCGGCCTTGAGTTGGCCCGGGCAGTGGTCGAGGTATCGGCTGCTTGCCCGGTCGGTCAGGCGGCCAGGGTCGTCATCCGGGCGGCGGGTGACGTAAACCGTGTGGATCACGGGCTCGCGGCGCTTGGCCAACTCCGCCGACGCGCATCGCGGCCGCTTGCCAGAAAAAAGCGGGATTGGCAGGCACAGCCTCATAGCCCTGACCTTCGACCTCCGCCGCGGGCCAATTCCCTCTGGGCACGCGGGGCACCTTGTTGCGAAAGCCTGCCTTCCTTGGCTTGGCTGGTCCTTACGGCAAAAAGCGGCAAAGACGTCCAAAAATGCTTCTCAAGCCGTCGGCCGATGCGACATCGCGTTGCCCGGCCGACATTCATATCGTATCATGGTTGTCGAAAACCGTCAATCCACCCACCGATTAGCCCATGCCGTTCCCGCCGGCAAAGCCCAGCCCATAAAGATCTAATTTGCCGTGGCTTATGAGAGAAGCTCACCACAAAAGCCAAGGACCTCGTTTGGCAAGCGGGATTTATTGCCCCAGCCCGCGGGCGTGCAAGACCGCCCAGTTTGCGCAATCGTTTCAGACCGTACTCCTGGACTGCCCCTCCGGGAGCGATTGTCGTGCTTGCTTGCGGCATTTCAACCGGCTTTGCTGGCGGAAATGTTGGCGTGGCGACGGATCGGCCGGCAACCCCCGCCTGGCGTTCAAGATACGATTTGGAAAATTTTACTCATCTTCAGGTTTTGTACTTGCAAAAATTGCAAGGTCGGGTTATAAGGGGAACATCGGAGGTGCGGCGAACCGCTCAACTCGCCGTATCGTGTTGTTTGCTTGGTCATATTGGCTGTTATCCTTCGGATGAACGTGAGGCTCGGCAAGCCCTCGCTCAGGCACGCTCGAGTATGGAAGACGGAGGAGACAAACGGTCAAGTCTTGTGGGTTGCTCCCTCCAAGACGAGGATCCGCGGGTCCTGAAGCTCATTGGCCCCAGCCGCCTTTTTCAGCAGGTCCTCCGCATCGTGGACTCGGTGGCGACGAATGATTGCGTCGTCCTGCTGGAAGGCGAATCGGGAACAGGCAAGGAGCTTCTGGCGCGTCGGATCCACGTGCGCAGCCGCCGCCGCGCCGCGCCGTTCATTCCCGTCAACTGCGCCGCGATAAACGAGACCCTCTTCGATAGCCAGTTCTACGGCCACGTCAGGGGCGCGTTCACCGGCGCGGCCGTCGACACGCTCGGCATTGTCCGTGCGGCTGATGCCGGCACGCTGCTGCTCGACGAGATCGGCGACCTGCCGCTGCACCTTCAGCCAAAGCTGCTGCGATTGCTTCAGGAGCGGGAAGTCATCCCCATAGGCGCGGCCGTGCCCGTGCCGGTCGACGTGCGGTTCGTCGCGTCGAGCAACCACAGCCTGGCCAAGCATGTCCAGGAAGGCATGTTCCGAAGCGACCTGTATCACAGGCTCAATATTGTTCGCATCGAGATTTCGCCGCTGCGCACCCGCCCGGATGACATCGAGCCTCTGATCGATTACTACCTCGACTACTTTGCGAGCCAGTACCGCCGTCCGCGTCGCGACCTTTCCCGGCGCCTGCGGGACATGCTGGCGGCCTACCCATGGCCTGGCAACGTCCGCGAGCTTTGCGGCTACATCGAGCGGCTCTACGCCGCGGACATTCCGCCCATGCCGCCGACCCTGGGAGCCTGGGACGACGGCTACGTCCCCGCCGGTCAGCCTGTCCGCACCGCCCCCAGCCGGATGCCCTTTGACCAGACAACCATGCCCGTGGCCTGCTCGCTGGCCCAGGCCGAACGACGAGCCATACAGTTCGCCCTGGAGCTGACGGGCTACAACCGCACCGAGGCAGCCAAGATGCTGGACATTCACCGCAGCACGCTGATCCGCAAAATACGCTTGATGGGCCTCGACGCAACACTGTAACCAAGAGGCCCAGCCCCCCCATCGCTCCACTCGCCCCTCTAGCGTAGTGATTCAGAATTGCGGGGTATTCCCCCGCTTGGCAAATCCGAAAATCGAAGCACGAAATCCGAAACAAATTCAAAGCACCAAATTCTAAACAAACGCCAAATCACAAACCCCAAATTCCAAACAAGAGCCCCCCTTCCGGTCTCCAGCCCACAATTCGCGGATACTCCGCATGGCCGTTTGTGATTTGGCGTTTGTAGTTTGGAACTTGTTTGTCATTGGGTGCTTGTCATTTGGAACTTGCTTATTGTCCGCCCCCTGCCGCGATTGCCGGATGCGGCATCTTGCCGGCGAAGTACTCACGCACAACTCGCACTTGGACCGATATAGCCAGGCAGCGAAAGCGGGGCGTCCGCGCGCCGCAATGTACGATGCTGTCGCATCCCGCGGCGCGCCGGCGCGCCTTGCGACGGTTGCTGTGGCAATCCGCGGCGCGCGCTGCACGGAGGCGCGAATACGGCATGGAAAGTCACAACCATAACACCTTACAGGACAGAGCCTTGAAGATTACTAGCCAAAACAAAGGCGATCGGCACGATGGTTGCTCTCATAGAAGGCCCGAGAGGAGCCTGACATTGGATACGAGGGAGCAGTATGGGTCGGCGCTTAGGCCGGCCAGTAGTCGGAGTGTATGTGCTGTAATGGCCTGCTCCGACATGCAGGAGGCCGTCCAGGTTGGACGATGCCTATCAGAACTGAATATGGGTTGCCTCGTGACGTATCTGAAGGCGGAGGATCTGGTGCTCAACGCCCCTACCGGGCTGGTGGCGCTGGTGATTCTGGCGACGGACGACTCGACCGCGGTGCTCAGGCGGACGCTCATCTGGCTGCGCAACCGCTGGCCGGGATGCCCGATATCCGTGGTCGGCAACGCCGGCTGCGGAGATTATGAGATGGCCGCCCGGGAAAACGGCGCAATGTATTTGACGCGTCCGGTCCGGGATGCCGAATGGTCGGCCATCTTGTCGCACGCCTTCAGCCGCATCCGCAAACTGCTCGCGGACGCGGGTAAACAAGACGCGGTAACAAAGCCGTAGACGCCGTGGATATGAGACGCTTGCTTCGTGGATTGTTTCCCCCCCCGCGATCCGGCAAGCACGATGAGCCTCACTGCGGAGGGTTTCAATTTGGTGCGACTGGGTGAAGCGGATATGAGCACCCGCTTCGTGTCCTTCTCCTGTCCTTTCTCAGGGACACTGGGACAACCCGGGGACGCCAAGAAACCCTGCGAGGTAGTGGTCTTGAGACGCCAGTGACGAACCAGCGGGTTGGAGCGAGCCTCCGCTGGCAGCCTCCGAATTCTCCTCCTCGGAGCTTCGTCAGCAAAAGCCTCTCGAGGGGACCATTACCAGGCGAAGGGCGATGACGATGCCTTGAGCAAGCACCGTCTCGCCCATTTTTTTGCGCAGAGATTATTCACGGGAAGGCTTCAGGGGGAAGGCTTCAGACCACGGGCTTCGGGTATATTCCCACGCGCGCGGGGCGAGCGAAGGCGGAAGGCAGAAGGCGGAAGGCAGAAGGCGCCTATTCCCACGCACGCGGGGCGAGCGAAAATAGGTCCTATAGGTCCTATAAGACCTATGGACTCCCCCAACGGAGCTTGGTTCCCGGTTCCGCCGTTGCTTCTATCGGTTCCGGTTTCCGCCGTTGCTTTTACGGGTTCCCGGTTCCGTTTTTCTCCCCCCGCGGTACTGGCACGGGACGTTCTTGTCGACCAGCCTGCCAAGCTTGTTGCAATGCACGGCCGCCATCGTCCGGCAGATGCCGGCGCTGTCGGCTGGGGGAAAGTCCGCGTGCGGACAGGAGAACCCGCAGAACTCCGGTATGTCGGTCTCAGCTTCCATCTGGTATCATTTTCTTTGTAATTTTTTATTGCGAAGAATTCGTGAAAAAGGATGATGCAAATGCATTGCCCGGCGCGGCCTGGTCGCGGCCCGCGGAGTTTATTGTAACTCACCGGCCCTGGCAGACAGGTGGAACAATGTGGTATATTGAAATTGCCGGACGATAACGTCGTTATGCATATATAGACTC
>Ga0315285_10004151_pt1 | contig 15043 bp, 16 predicted proteins | sample YL17G09_36_MG_FD_203698 | JGI IMG/M metagenome (GOLD analysis project Ga0315285, IMG submission 203698) | Sediment microbial communities from Yellowstone Lake, YNP, Wyoming, USA - YL17G09_36 | ecosystem: Environmental > Aquatic > Freshwater > Lake > Sediment | place: USA: Wyoming | collected...
GCCCACAAGCGCAAGATTTAGGTTTGAATCCTTGAAATAATCGTTCGCGACGCGCTTTAAATCGTCCAAGTTGACTTTTCTTACTTTCTTTAGTATCTCATCGGGCGTGTAGATCTTGTCGTCTGTTATTAACTTTTGGCCAAGCCAGATCATATAATCCAGGGTGTCTTCCATGCTTAATAAAAGATTCCCCGCGTAATATTCTTTCGCGCGGTCCAGCTCATCTTTCCTGACAAGTTCTTTCCTGGCGGTCTTTAGCTCTTTTAAGATCAGCTCGATCACCACAGGCAACTTTTTATGTTCCAATCCCGCGTTCACCAAAAACGCTCCTGTATCACTCAATAACCTTAGATAAGACGACACTTCATAAACCAACCCTCTTTTTTCCCTTAGTTCCTTAAACAGGCGGCTTGACATGTTTGCGCCAAGGACAATATTTAAAAGGCTGAACGCGTACCTGTCAGGGTGGTTCCTTTCAAGGCCATGCAAGCCCAACGCAATATGCGTCTGCTGGGTATCTTTATTTTGGAATTTTACCTGTGGCTTTTGCTGCGAAACAATCGCCTTTTTAAATCGGCTCTTTTCCCCTGAATTTATTTTTTTAAATTTTGTTTCTACTTGTTTTACAAAGTCAGCATGGTCAACGTCTCCTGCGCAGGCTACTGCTATGTTCCTTCCTGTATAATATGAATCCCTCAAGGCCAAAAGGTCGCTTTTGGTGATACCTTTTACAGTATCTTTTGTCCCGGAAAGAGGCATCCCCAGCGGCTGGCCAGGCCATAACAATTCGCATATAAGCTCATGGACATGATGCATAGGGATGTCTTCGTACATCCGTATCTCTTCTAAAATAACAGACCTCTCTTTTTCTATATCTTCTTCCAGAAAAAGGGCGTTCTGCGCCATGTCGGAAAGCACGTCCAGCGATTTATTCAGATGTTTGGATACCACCTTTGTCAGATAACAGGTCGCTTCCTCATCGGTAAAGCCGTTTAATAAACCGCCTATTCCTTCAATATCCTCTTTTACTTTTGTGGCGGACCTGCTTTTCGTGCCTTTAAAGAGCATATGCTCCATAAAGTGCGATATGCCTGCTTTCTGGAGGCTCTCAAACCTTCCGCCTGTCGAAACCCACACGCCTACCGCGGAGGATTTGACTGACTTTACCTTGTGCGTTATGACCCTTATGCCGTTTTTTAAAATAGTTGTTTTATACATTTTTCTTAAAGTTCAGGTAATTCTGGAGGATCAACTGGGCAGCCAGCTTATCGATGACCTGCTTTCTCTTCTTTCTTGAGAGGTCAGCTTCCAGCAGGATCCTTTCGCCTTGCATGCTTGTCAGGCGCTCATCCCAGGTCTTGACCGGGACATCCGTCTTTTTCTTCAGCTCTTCCGCGAACCCGAGCACCTTTTTTGTAAAATTACTTTGGCTGCCGTTTATATTAAGAGGAAGGCCTACTACTATTTCGCCTATCTGCTCTTCTTTGACGATATTAATGATCGAATCTATCGTGTCCTGGTCGCTTTTATATATTATGCTTTCCCTTGGGTTAGCCGTAATACCTAATGCGTCTGAGACCGCGACCCCTATTCTTTTTTCGCCCATATCAAGCGCGAGTATTCTCATCTATTTAGTATACTTCGCGAAACGTTTATCGGCTTTTAGCTTATGGACGAGCTCTTTTACTTCCTGCGTCTTATCTTTCCTGCAGATCAATGTCGCGTTTTTCGAGCTGACGATTATCAGGTCGTTTACGCCTATGGTCGCTATCAGGTGGTCGTCGCTCCCGACGACTGTGCAATTTCTCGTGTCAAATCCTTCGTGGTCGCCGACAACGACATTTCCCATTTTATCCTTTTTCCCGTAAGAGACTATCGCGGTCCATGAACCTATGTCGTTCCAATCCACATCCGCGCTCAACACAAGTGCGTTCTTCGTCTTTTCCATTATCCCGTAATCTATGGATATACTTTTAAGCTTCGAATACTCTCTGCGCAAAACCGCTTCATAATTTTTACTGCCCAGTGTTTTTTCTATCCTCACTAACGCGGTGTATAATTCAGGCATGTATTTTTTTATCTCGTCCAATATTGCTTTGGCTTTCCAGATAAAAATCCCGCTGTTCCAAAGATATTTCCCGCTTTTTAAATACGCTAAAGCTGTTTTTTTGTCGGGTTTCTCGACGAATCTGTCCAGCTTATGGACTTGAGCGCTCTTTAGCGGCATACTCAGCCTTTTGCCGACTTTTATATAGCCGTAACCTGTAAAAGCGAATTTTGGCTTTATCCCCAGCGTGATAAGCGCGCCGGTTTTTCTTGCGATATCCGAAGCGCCTGACAGGATCTTTGCAAATTTCTCTTTTTGTTCAATGATATGGTCTGACGGCAAAACCGCCATGACAGCATCGTGATGGTATTTTTTTATCCAGACAGCGGCAAGGCCTATCGCGGCTGCTGTGTTCCTGCCAAACGGCTCGGCTATTATGTTCTTGCTGTTTATATTTTTTACTTTTCTTTTGACTTCTGCCTGCTGGCTCTTATTCGTGACGACCAAAATTTTTTCTTTCGGCACTGAATGCAGGCTGCGTTTTATTGTCTGCTGCAGCATGGTCTCTTTTGTAAACAAAGATATCAAATGCTTTGGCATCGAATCTGTGGACTTTGGCCAGAACCTTTCCCCTTTACCGCCTGCCATTATCACGACCCAAGTGTTTTTCATCCTATACCTCCAATGAGCACTTGATTTACGCCTGCCTGCCGTCAGGCAGGGAGCATGGCGACGTAAATCAATCTGCTTTGCTTTACTGCTTGTTGTGCGAATTGGACCCTTGACATTTTATAATCATCAATATTTGTAAAAAATGTCAAGGGTTAAATTCAGCCAATAAACTTACGTTTCCGTAAGTTTGGGCTTCATTTAACTTTCACGGCTTTTACAAAAGGTTTGACAAATTTGCATACCTGTTCCGCCAGGTCTTTTCTTTTTGCGTTCTTATCTATGGCGTTTATTATCGCGCTGCCGACAATGACGCCGTCCGAGACTTTGGCTATCGCTTTTGCCTGCGCCGGCTTTGAGATGCCAAAGCCCACGCACACGGGTTTGGTTGCCGCGGATTTTACTCTTTTTATGCTTGAGATTATATCTTTTGGCAGCTCTTTGCGCGCTCCCGTTACTCCGGTCAATGAAACGTAATACACAAAACCCTTAGAATGCTTATCTATTATTTTCAATCTTTCTTTTGTGCTTGTCGGAGCTGCCAGATAAATAATATCAAAATCATATTTATTGGCGGATTTTTCCAACACCCCCGCCTCTTCAGGCGGCAGATCGGAAATGATTATCCCGTCGGCGCCTGCCTTTTTTGAGACCCTGATAAAAATATCGATACCCCGCGCGGATACAAGGTTATAATAAGTCATAAAAACAATCGGGACCTGCGATTGCCTTCTTATTTGCTTTACAATATTTATTATTTTAGAAAAACTCGCCCCGGCTTTAAGGGCTTTTTCAGAAGCTTTCTGTATTGTCGGGCCGTCGGCTATGGGATCGGAAAACGGGATCCCAAGCTCGACGATATCGACGCCTGCTTTTTCAAGCGCAAGCACGATATTTTTTGTCTGGCCAAGCGCCGGATACCCGGCTGTGACAAAAGCGATAAACGCTTTTTTCTTTGATTTTTTAAGTTCTTTGAATTTTTTATCTATCCTGTTCATAGATTTCCAAGCGCCTTTCTTACTATATCAACATCCTTATCGCCCCTTCCCGATAAGCACAAAATGACAACATCGCTTTTCTTTGTCCTTGGGATAAGTTTTTTAAGATAAGAAATGGCATGCGCCGTTTCAAGCGCCGGGATTATCCCCTCGATTTCAGAAAGCATCTTAAAAGCTTCCAGCGCTTCTTTGTCCGTGACTGAAACATATTGCGCGCGGCCTATTGATTTGTAATAAGCGTGTTCAGGCCCTACGCCGGGATAATCAAGCCCCGCGGAGATCGAATGCGCGATCTTTATCTGGCCTTCTTTATCCTGCAAAACATAGCTTCTTGAGCCGTGCAGGACGCCGACACTTCCTTTTTCAAGCGTCGCCGCGTGCTGCCCCGTCGCAAGTCCCTTGCCTGCCGCTTCCACGCCGATAAATTTGGCGCGCGTATTAAAAAACGGGTAAAACAGGCCCATTGAGTTTGAGCCGCCGCCTATGCAGGCTAAAAGATAATCCGGGAGTTTTTTCTCATAATTCAAGATCTGCTGTTTTGCCTCTGTCCCTATTATTGATTGAAAATCCCTGACTATCATCGGGAACGGATGCGGGCCGGCGACTGTGCCGAAAATATAATGCGTGTCTCTTACGGTAGTGACCCAGTCCCTGAGCGCCTCGTTTATCGCGTCTTTTAAAGTCTTGCTGCCGCCTGAGACAGGCACTACCTTTGTGCCCAGCAATTTCATCCTGAAGACATTCAAGGACTGCCTTTCCACGTCTTCTTCGCCCATAAACACGTCGCATTTTAGATCAAATAACGACGCGGCTGTCGCGGTGGCTACGCCGTGCTGGCCTGCTCCTGTCTCCGCTATGACCCTGGGCTTTTTCATCCTTAAAGCCAAAAGCCCCTGTCCTATCGTATTATTGATCTTATGCGCGCCTGTATGGCAGAGGTCTTCGCGCTTTAAATAAATCTTCGCCCTGCCGAAAATTTTAGTCAAGTTCTTGGCAAAATATAAAGGCGTGGGCCTTCCTATGAAATGTTCATTATAAGAGGCTAGTTCTTTTTTAAATTTCGGGTCCTTTTTTGCGGCAAGATATTCCAGCTCAAGCTCTTGTAAAGCGGACATAAGCGTTTCCGGGACAAATCTCCCGCCAAACTGGCCGAATCTTCCGTTTTTATCAGGCAGCATTTTATCTCCTTTAATGAGCAGACAATTTATGGAGTTCCTTACAACGACATAAATTGTAGGCGAAGCCGTCTGCGAATTAAATCCAGCACTAATTTTGCAATTGCAAGGTGTGCATAATGCATAAATTAGTGCTGGGTCAATTCAACCTAAAAACTTATGGTCGCTTCGCTCCATAAGTTTTGGTTTCATTGATTTTAACATAATCTCCGCCAAGTGGCAAGCTCGTGTTTAATATTAAATAATTATTGAAAATAGTTTTTCGATGTGGCATAATCACAATGATTAAACGCTTGAAAAAATCAGGACCCTTAAGGAGGGAATATGAAAAAGTTTATAGCAATCTTTCTATTAGTTTTGTTCATCTTGCCTGGCTGCGCCTGGTACAGGACAAACATGAGAAAAGTTTCCTTAGGCATGACAAGAAACCAGGTGATCGAGGCGGTAGGCCAGCCCAAGAGTGTCAACGAATCTAAGAAAACTGATGGCAATTTACAGGAAATCTGGGAATACCCTGCCGGCGGGGACGCCAAATACTGGATTTATTTCTCAAACGGGAAAGTCACAAACTGGAAAAGGACAGGCCTTTATTAATACCTGGTCTTAAAAACCCAGGCCGCCTGTAACTTCCCTTAATTTTTCAGCCGCGATCCTCTGGGACCTGCTGATCGCGTCATTAATGCAACTCTTTATATTACGCTCAAGCTCTGACTTTTTCTGCGGGTCCAGGAGCTCTTCGGCGATAGATATTTCCCTTACTTCCATCTTACCGTTAAGCTCGACTCTTATCTTGTCGCCCATGGCGCTTGCTGATATTTTTTCATTTTCCAGCTCATTCTGGATCCTCTTTGCTTTCTTCTGAAGCTCGTACAGGTCTTTCATTTTGTCAAACATCGCAAACCCTCCGATTAGTTATTCCAAATTCGCCATCACCAGCGCATAGACTTTGCATGTATCTATAATGCTATTAACATAAACAAACTCGTCATCCCCGTGACAGGTCTCATCGCCGTTTGCGCTATACCCGAAAGACGGAATGCCCTTCCTCATCGCGAACCTCGAGTCTGTCCCGCCTGTCATCAAAACAAATTTCGCCTGTTTTTTAAAAACCGCCTTTATAGCTTTTGTGAACGCTTTCCTGAATTTTTCCGAATTTACCGTCACAGTAGGCTCTTCATGCGCCGTGACTTTTACATCCACGCGCAGAGAAGGATCTTTTCTTTTTAGTTTTGCTATTTCATCGGTTATTTCTTTTTTAGCTTTCGCGACTGTTTCCTCGGGGAGAAGCCTCCTGTCTATGCTAAAAATTGATCTATCCGGTATTATGTTTACCTTGCTTCCGCCTTCAAGGATGCCTCCCATGACCATGCTTGCTGACATGTCCCTTTTATCTTTTGTCTCAAAACGCGTCTTCTTGCTTTCCACCTTTTTCTTTAATTTTTCAAGCTGGTTCGCGACCACTAGCATCTTCTCAAAAGAATTTTTTCCCAGATACGGCATCGAAGCATGGGCGGACTTTCCTTTGACCTCCACCTCAAGCCAGAGCATCCCTTTGTTCCCGAAAGTGACATATTCCTCAGGATAACCTTCGCCGATGAAATAATCGGGTCTGATAAAATTATTTTTTACTAAAAACCCGACGCCCGGGTAACCGCCTGTTTCCTCATCAGGCGTAAAAGAAAACTCGATATTTACCTTAGGCTTGATATTTAGTTTTTTTAAGGTCTGGGCCGCGAATATCATCGCCGCTATAGTTGACTTCATGTCCTCGGCTCCGCGCCCGTAAAGCTTATTTTGTTTCACTAAAGCGTTAAAAGGCTGCATCGTCCAATTCGACGTGACAGGCACCACGTCATAATGGCCGTTTAAATGAAGGGCCTTCTTGGCGTTTGTATCCCAATTTGCCAAGAGATTTATCCTTTCCGAGCCGTAATTTATTTTAAGCCGGCGCAGTTGCTTCTTCGGCACTCTTATCTCTTTAGCTTGAAAGCCAAGAGACAAAAGTTTTCTTTTTAATACACTGACTATTTTTTCGTAATTTTCTCCCGGAGGGTTTACGGTAGGTATGCAAATAAGCTCTTTAGCAAAGCTTACGATATGCTTTTTATTTTTTTCTATTTCCTTAAAGATCTGCCTGGCCTGTTTATCGTCCACTACATTTTCGCCGCTATCTGCTCAAGCCTCTCGATGCGTTTTTCCATGGGCGGGTGCGTGCTGAACAAATGAGTGATCCCGCGGCCGGACAAGGGATTGACTATGAACATGTGCGCTGTCGTGGGATTTACTTCCACGGGATTTCTCTGCGCCGCCGCGTGTATCCTTTTTAAGGCGCTGGCTAAAGATAATGGTTTTGCGCTTATTATGGCGCCTTCCTGGTCCGCCAGATATTCCCTTGAGCGGGAAATAGCAAGCTGTATAAGCATCGCGGCCAAAGGCGCTATTATCGTTATCACTAAAAGCGCGACCATGTTTATCGTGCCCTTTTCCCTGCTGCGACCGCTGCCGCCGAAGATCATCGCCCATCTTGCCATGTTCGCGAGCATGAATATCGCGCCTGCTATTGTGGCTACCATTGTGCTTATCAATATATCCCTGTCCTTGACATGCCCTAATTCATGCGCCAAAACGCCTTCCAGCTCATCATCGTTTAATATGCCCATGATACCTTCTGTCACCGCGACAGCGGCGTGCTTCGGGTCCCTGCCTGTGGCAAAGGCGTTGGGGACTTTCATCGGCACAAGATAGACCTTTGGCATCGGAAGATTCGCCCTCATTGTAAGATTACGGATGATCGAGAAAAGTTTCGGGTTATCCTGTTCTTCCAATTTTTTGGCGCGGTACATCGCAAGTACTATCCTGTCGGAAAACCAATACGAGAAGAAATTCATTATAAGTGCGAGCGCAAAAGCTACCTGCATGCCCTGGACTCCGCCTATCAAATTCCCGACAAGCATAAACAAAAGCGTAAGAAGCACCAATAAAATCGCTGTCTTAAATATGTTCATTACAATTGCCTCCTTTAAAATGAGCAGACAACTTATGGAACAAAGTGACATAAGTTGCAGCCCGCCATTGATTCAGTGGCGAGGCGTCTGCGAATTAAACCCCACACCCAAATAAATTGCTGAATTTCGGATTTTAATTGGGTGTGGGGTAAATTCAGACTCATAACCCTTGACAAGTTTGTCAAGGGTTATGTCTTCATTTATATTGTACCAAAACAAAAAGAAAATTTCAAGCTTTCTTAACGTTTCTTATAAATTGCCTCACCTTTTTCTCGCTTTTGCGGCCGGGGGAAATTTCCACGCCTGATGAAACATCGACAGCGTATGGCTTTACTTTTCTTATCGCTTTTCTTACATTAAATGCCGACAACCCGCCTGAAAGAATGACCGGCTTCTTGAACTTCTTGGCTTGGATTGCCAGGTCCCAATTAAAACTTTTACCTGTCCCGCCCTTTGCCTTCGCGCTATACGCATCAAGCAATACAGCGTCGACATCATAATATTTTATATTTTCTAGCGAGCTTTTATCTTTTACCTTGATAGCCTTTATCACAGCCGCTATTTTTCTAAATTTTTTGCAATACTCGGGACTTTCCTCGCCGTGGAATTGAAAAGCGTCAAGGCCTGCGGCTTTCTTTGCCTTTTTTACAAAACCCGCAGGCGCGTTTACAAACACTCCTACTTTTTTGATTGAAGACGGAAGGGCTTTTGATATAGCTTGAGCTTTTTTCAAAGAAACCTGCCTGGGGCTTTTCGCGAACACAAACCCGACAGCATCAGCCCCGGCCTCCTGGGCTATTTTGGCGTCCTTTATACTTGTAATGCCGCAGATCTTTACCAGAACCACTATTATTTATGCCCTATCAATTCCCTGACTTTTGCTCCGATATCAGGGCTTCTCAAAAGCGATTCACCGACTAAAATGCTATGGACACCAAGGCTCCTTAAATAAGCCACGTCATCGTACGAGTTGATCCCGCTTTCGCTCACAATGATCTTATCCTTGGGTATGAATTGCAGGATCCTTTCGGTTGTCTCCAGATCAACCTCAAAAGTATGAAGGTCCCTGTTGTTTATCCCTATTACTTGCGCGTCCGCCTTCAGGGCTTTTTCTATATCTTCTTCCGAATGGACCTCGACTAATTCCGTCATATTCAATTGCCTGCACAGGCCGACAAACTTCGACAATTCTTCCTGCGCCAGGATATCCGCTATCAAAAGCACTGCGTCGGCACCTGCCAGGCTTGATTCATAGACCTGGTATTCATCAATTATAAAATCTTTCCTTAATACAGGAAGGCTTACTGTCTTTTTTACATCTTCTATGTAGCTTAACTTGCCTTCAAAATATTTTTCTTCCGTCAAAATAGACAAAGCCGATGCCCCGTTCGCGAAATACACCTGCGCGATCCTGACAGGGTCAAAATCCTCCACTATCCTTCCTTTGGACGGGGAAGACCTTTTTATTTCAGCGATCAGGTTAATAACGTGGGGTTTTGAAATAGCGTGCTTAAAGCCCCTTGTCTGCGGAGGCGCGGCTATTTTGTCCAGGATCTCCTTCTGGGGTATTTTTCTTTTTGATTCCTCGATAAACGACCTTTTCTCGTGCAGTATCTTTGATAAGATCATTCGGCTTGCCTTTTTGATATCTCTATTAACTTGTTTAATTTTTGAAGCGCCTTGCCTGACTTTATGGATTCTTTCGCGCGCTCGATGCCTTCTTTTACTGAACTTGCGATATCGCACGCGTATAAAGCGCACCCGGTGTTAAGCAAGACTATATCCATCTGCGGGCCGTCTTCGCCTTTTAGGACCTTGGTGGCTATTTTCGCGTTTGTCTTGGGGTCTTTTCCTTTCAGGTCTTCGGGCTTGGCTTTTTTTATCCCGAAATCTTTCGGGTTTATCCTGTATGTCCTTAATTCGTCCTTTTTTAATTCGCTGACAACCGTGTCCGCTGTCGTCGTGACTTCATCAAGCCCGTCTTTACCGTGGACCACAAGCGCGTGCTCGGAACCCAGATTTTTAAGGACCAGGGCCAGTTTATCAGTCAACCTTTCATCGTAAACGCCTAAAAGCTGGTGCCTGGAACCTGCGGGGTTTGTAAGCGGGCCCAAAATGTTGAAAATGGTCCTTATCCCGATCTCTTTTCTTACAGGCGTCGCGTACATCATCGCGCCATGCAACAGCGGCGCGTATAAAAACCCTATGCCTATTTCCTGTATGCACCTTTCGACATCGTTGGCGTTTAATTCTATATTTATGCCAAGCGCCATCAACAAGTCGGCGCTGCCGCACATGCTTGAGACAGACCTGTTGCCGTGCTTTGCCACGACCGCGCCTGCGCCTGCCGCGACAAACGCGCTTATAGTGGAAATATTAAATGTCCCTGAAACATCCCCGCCTGTGCCGCAGGTATCAAGGACTATATCGACCTTCGCGTTGACTTTTGTCGCGTGCGCCCTCATGACTATGGCGGCGCCTGTAATCTCTTCTACTGTTTCGCCTTTTAACCTAAGAGCTGTTAAAAAAGCGCCTATCTGCCCGGGAGTCGCTTCCCCGGTCATTATTTCCTCAAAACAATCTTCTATTTCTTCCTTCTTCAGATCTTTCTTGTCGATCAATTTCGCGATAGCTTCTCTTATCATTTTGTTTGTCCTCGTGCTTAAATACGATTCATTTTTCAACTACTTTTTAGATATTTCCAAAAAATTCCTTAATATATCTTTTCCGTAGAGCGTCAATATCGATTCAGGGTGGAACTGCACGCCCCAAACAGGGTATTTTACGTGCCTTAGGCCCATTATCTCGCCGTCTTTTGTCCATGCGATGATCTTAAGCGATTTAGGAAGAGTTTCTTTTTTTACTATCAATGAATGATACCTCGTCGCTTCAAAAGGATTGGGTATGTTTTTAAAAATTTCTTTTTTGTTATGATAGATCATGCTTGTCTTGCCATGCATCAGCCTTCTTGCCTGCACCACGTCCCCGCCGAATACTTCGCCTATGCACTGGTTCCCAAGGCAGACGCCTAAAATAGGGATTTTCCCCGCGAATTCCCTTATTACATCATTCGATATCCCCGCATCGCTCGGCCTGCCTGGCCCGGGCGAGATCACTATCTTTTTTGGCTTTAATTTCTTTATCTGGGTTATTGTGACTTTGTCGTTTCTTTTGATGACAAGCTTCTGGCCAAGCTCGCCAAGGTACTGCACAAGGTTATAAGTGAATGAATCGTAATTATCGATCATTAAAATCATCTTATTCTACGCCTCTTTCCGCTAATTCGATCGCTTTAATAAGCGCCTTTGCCTTGTTCACTGTCTCCTCGTATTCCGCGGCAGGATCTGAATCAGCCACTATGCCTGCGCCTGCCTGCACGTAAGCACAATCATCTTTTGCTATGATGGTCCTTATAGTAATGCACGTGTCCATGTTGCCTGAAAAACTAAAATACCCGACGCAGCCTGCGTAAGGCCCTCTTTTTACGTTCTCCAATTCGTCTATTATCTCCATCGCCCTTATTTTTGGCGCGCCTGTCACAGTGCCAGCGGGAAAAGCCGCTCTTATCACATCAAACGAATCAAGTCCCTTTTTAAGTTTCCCCACGACTCCTGAAACTATATGCATCACGTGGGAATATTTCTCAACTATCATATTGTCAGCAACTTTTACGCTTCCGAATTCGCATACTCTTCCAAGATCATTTCGCCCCAGATCGACAAGCATCACGTGCTCGGCGCGCTCTTTCGGACTGGCCAAAAGTTCCCGCTCAAGCTGCAAGTCTTGCGTCTCATGCGCGCCCCTTGGCCTTGTCCCCGCAATGGGCCTTGTCTCGACGAGCCCGTCTTCGCATCTTACCAAAAGCTCTGGCGACGAGCCGACCAGCGCGACATCACCGAAATTTAAAAGATACATATAAGGAGAGGGGTTAAGCGCCCTTAGCCTCCTGTAAATATCCAAAAGCCCCTGCTTTATCTTTACCTGGAATCTTTGCGAAGGGACGACTTGGATTATGTCTCCTTTTTTTATATATTGCTTTGCCTTTACTACGATATTTTCAAATTCTTTCTTTGAAAAATTTGATTTTACCAGAAACTCTTTCGCGGCAGGCTTTTTCTTTTTTACGGATTTAACAGGCTTTTTTAAATTCTCGACTATTTTATCTATTTTCGCGACTGCTTCTTTGTAAGCCCTGGCGGCATTTTTCTTATCATCGATATGGGCATTTGAAACCACTTTTATTTTATGCTCTACATGGTCAAATATGATTATCGTGTCAGTCAGCACAAACACGCAATCCGGGACATTTAATTTGTCAGGATTTTTATCAGGCAGGTCCTCAAAGAACCTCACCGTGTCGTAGCCGATATACCCCACCAGGCCCCCGCAGAATCTCGGCAGTCCCTTTACCGGGACAAACCTGAATTGGCTCATTATTTTTTTTATTTCATATATCGGGTCCTTATCTGTCTTATACCTACGGACCTTCCCCGCTTTTTTTATCTCTATATTCCTCCCCTTGCTTTTAAAAATAAGTTCCGAATCCGAGCCCAAAAAAGAATATCTCGCGATATTTTCGGCGCCTTCTACTGATTCGAGAAGAAAGGAATGCCTCGCGTCCTGTATTTTGGCAAAGCACGAGACAGGGGTCTCCATATCGGCAATCATCTCCCGATATACGGGGATAAGGTTGCCTTTTTTCGATAATTTTAAGAATTCTTTTAAGTCTGGATAGTGCATGCTAATATACTTTGCAGGGATCAAATACTTTCTTTCCCAATACCTTGACTTTCCCGTTAGCTATTTTCCTGTAAAAACATGAACGGTAGCCTGTGTGGCAGGCCCCGCCTTTTTGGCTGACTTTCACAAGCAGGGTATCCGCGTCGCAATCAAAAAATATTGATTTTACCGTCTGGATATGCCCTGACGTCTCTCCTTTTTTCCAAAGTTTTTTGCGCGAGCGCGAATAAAAATGGGCTATACCTGTCGAAATGGTCCTCTCGATCGCAGTCTTGTTCATGTAAGCCACCATCAGGACCTCGTTATTTTTATGATCCTGTATAATGGCCGGTATAAGACCGTGTTCGTCAAATTTTAAATTCTTGATAGAAAATTTCATGATATCCTCCTGGTCGCTATGCCCTGACCGTTACACCTTTATCTCTTAGATACTTTTTTACATCCATCACTGAATATTCTTTATAGTGGAATATGGACGCCGCTAGCGCCGCGTCCGCTTTTCCTTTTGTCAACACATCGTAAATATGTTCCAGTGTCCCCGCGCCGCCTGACGCTATAATAGGTATATTTACTGACTCCGCCACTTTTTTCGTAAGCTCTATATCGTAACCTTCTTTTGTCCCGTCAAAATCCATGGATGTCAGCAATATCTCGCCTGCGCCCAATTTCTCGACTTTCTTGGCCCATTCTATCGCGTCCAGGTCTACAGACGTTCTCCCGCCGTTTATATACACCTGCCACTTACCTTTATCCTTTTTCTTGGCGTCTATAGCAACAACGATGCACTGCGTCCCGAAACGCTGCGCCGCCTTTTTTACAAATTCAGGGTCTTTTACAGCAGCGGTATTTATCGATACCTTGTCGCATCCCGCAGCGAGAAGATCGCGTATATCATCAAGCGTGCGTATCCCGCCGCCAACTGTCAACGGCATAAAGCACATCTCCGCCGTCTTTTTCACGACCTCTATCATTATGTCGCGCTTTTCATGGCTTGCGGTTATATCAAGAAAAACAACCTCGTCCGCTTTTTCCCTGTCATAGACAGCGGCGACTTCCGCAGGGTCGCCGGCGTCTTTTAAATCCAGGAATCTAACGCCCTTTACTACCCTGCCGTCTTTTACGTCAAGGCATGGTATTATTCTTTTTGCTAGCATATCTCAAGAGCCTCTTCCAAAGAGATCTTATTTTCGTACAGGGCTTTTCCTATGATGACTCCGTAAAGCCCCTTTGCCTCCAGCTGTTTAAGCGCCATCAGATCCACAAGCGATGAGACCCCGCCTGAAGCGATGACTAGAAGTTTTTTGACGCTTCCAAGCATATTTTCTATGGCCTCAAGATTGGGGCCTTTCATCATCCCGTCTTTTGAAATATCGGTATAGATGATCACCCGCGCGCCCAGAGATTCGACTTTTTTTGCCAGGTCAATTGCTTTAATATCCGAGACTTTGGTCCAGCCGTCAGTGGCGACAAAACCGCCTTTGGCATCGATGGAAATAATCGTCTTTTCATTATGTCTTTTTAATATTTCTTTAAGCATCGCTTCGTCTTCGCAAGCTTTTGTGCCCAGGATGACATAATCAGCGCCCATCTCGAACACCCGCTCAACAGCGTCAAGCGTCCTTATGCCGCCGCCAAATTCAACAGGCACATTCACCTGGTCCTTTATCCTTCTTAAGACATCCAAGTTTTTAAGCTCACCTTTTAAGGCCCCGTCTAAATCCACAAGATGAATCCTCAGAGCCCCTATGTCATGCCATTTTTTGGCGACAGCGACAGGGTCCTGCGAATAGACCTTCTCCTGCGTAAACTTTCCCTGCGAAAGCCTTACAACCTTGCCATCCTTTATATCTATTGCAGGTATTATTAACATCTATGCTCTTTCTTTAACAAAGTTTTGCAAAGTTTTCCAGTATCTTCAGCCCTAGTTCCTGGCTTTTTTCAGGGTGGAACTGCAACCCGTAAATATTGTCCTTGCAGACAGCGCAAACGAATTCCATGCCGTAATCGGTTGCGCCCGCTACAATGGGTCTATCCTGCGGTTCGGCATAATAAGAATGCACAAAATAAAAATAAGAACCATCAGGCACGCCATCAAAAATTTTGCATTTTGAGTTTTGAGCTTTAAATTTTACAGTATTCCACCCCATGTGAGGCACTTTTAATTTATCGGAAAATCTTTTAACTTCCCCTTTGAATATGCCCAGTCCCTTATATTCCCCGCCTTCAAAACTTTTTGTAAATAAAAGCTGCAGCCCCAGGCAAAGCCCTAAAAACGGCTTTCCGTTTTTTATGCTGTCTTTGATAGGGTCTAAAAGGTCTCTTTTTTCAAGCTCGAGCATCGCGTCGCCGAAAGCCCCGACCCCAGGGAAAACGACCTTTGACGCTTGGTAAATGACTTCCGGATCAGAT
>Ga0315285_10004152_pt1 | contig 15042 bp, 12 predicted proteins | sample YL17G09_36_MG_FD_203698 | JGI IMG/M metagenome (GOLD analysis project Ga0315285, IMG submission 203698) | Sediment microbial communities from Yellowstone Lake, YNP, Wyoming, USA - YL17G09_36 | ecosystem: Environmental > Aquatic > Freshwater > Lake > Sediment | place: USA: Wyoming | collected...
TATATTCATCGCTTCTTTTACAGGCAACCGTTGCATTATAGTTGTCAGCATCAACAGTTATGACTTGTTCAAGATATTGTTTTCTCTCACGACCATTAGTATCAATATAACACTGTTTTCTTCTCGCTATATATTCTTTTAAGGATAAGTTGCCTGTCATTTCAGAACTTAATGTTGTGAATTCCGTGGCAAAATCCTCAGTGTTCCAGGATTCAATAAATGCCTTTACAACATTTTCGGGTTTTTCAGGATAGGGTTTTTCGGCTGTTTCAGTAGGTTCCTTATGTTTGTTCGAAACATATTCCTTTTTCCTTAAAAGGTATTCCACTCTTCCCAGAAGAGCAAGAGGATCAAAGGGTTTCGCAATAAAATCATCTGATTTGAGTCCTGCCTTCCAGAACTCATCAGACTTATCTGATCTACTTCCCAGCGCAGACATTACTAATATAGGAATATCTTTATATTCGTCATCACTTCTTAATTTCTTGCACACTTCGAGACCTGATAGAACAGGCATCATCAAATCAAGTAAAATCAAATCGGGTTTTTCGGTACGAACTTTCTCAAGTCCTTCAGCACCATTATTAGCACTGATAACAATATAGCGCTTGGTTTTGAAGACTGTTTCTATCATCGTTATTATATCGGGTTCATCATCAATAACGAGAATTTTCTTCTCAATCATTTCATTCTCCTCATCGTAATACGAGATTGACTCTCTTAATAATCGCAAGATAAATGTCGCATTACATCAAATTGGGATACCTTATCACCAAGAATTTTTCGGTAGATGAGCTTATTTTCTTCATCGTGATAAAGTCAAGGTTTTTAGAATAACCTTTTATGTAGGGAATGGTTTTAAACCGTTCCCTACATATCTTCTATTACAAAATCTTCACCTCGTCAATGTTCTAAGCGAAAATCGATATGAAATAGTAATAATCCTTACATCTCTTTAAAAATAATTCTATGACGAATTAAAAGATTAACAAACAATCTTAGAACTTTCTCAAGTCCAACACCCATAAATATTGCATAAGCTGGAAAACAAAACATAAAATAGTGCTCCACAAATAACTGCTTTAATGATGTAAGAAGAAAAACAACAATAATAGGAACAAATAGATTAAGATAAATTATTAACCTATTCCCTTTTATACTAAATATAAACAAAAAGGCAAACACTCCGAAACAAATAAATCCTAGTATCCCTCCAACTGGTGTATATGTCTGAAGACCATACATAAATAAAAATCGATAAAGTAGAAGCGGAATGGATGACAAGGTCGAATGGGCTACTCCATAAGAATATGTCGCCGTAATTGAGAATTGCTTAAATAATATCGGTAACCAGAATAAAAAGCCTATTACAACTATAATCTGTAGCAGTAACCATAATAAAATTTTCCTTGTAGGGGTGGTTCGCGAACCACCCTTACTTGCAATGTCCTTAATTTTTATAAAAAAATATACATTCTGAAACAACATCACCAGAAACATATAATAGTGAGTATACAAGCCAGCAACAGTCGATAGAATATAGCCCAGAGCAATTATCACCATCTTACTGAAATCATTTCCCTTTAATTTTTCCCAGAACAGATAAAACAAATAGGTAGAAATTAAACCGAGAAGCATTATTAATGAAGGATAGCGAATTGTTTGCGCCCAAAAGATTTCAAATCGCGATAAAGAAAATATAATGGTTGATGCGAGGGCAACTCTGCAATTATATAATTTGGATGCGAATCCATAAACTAAAATGAGCGTGACAATTGAAAATATTACACCGGGCAAACGTAGAATAAATCGAGGACTAAACAAACCCTGAGGCTCTGAATCTGAAATCTCTGAGGATGACTTCCATTCAAACAGTGATGGTTTAACCATCTTCATCCAATAGTGAATAAATAAATAATGTAAAGGAGGATGAGGTTCACGACTTGAGAGGGCATTAAGAAGTTCTGAAGGCGACATCAGTGCAAATTCAACTGCTTTATATTCATCTATGTAAACAAATCTATCTGAAATATGATAAAATCTGAGAAATGCAGAAACGAAGACAATGATAATGAAAATTATAATTCGGTATCTATATAATAAAGCGTTTTGATTCTTGTTATCTTTCATCTTGAAATGTGGGTGTAAAATTCTCCTGTCTACATCATATACTGGAAATCCGATAAACACTATCCTGTGTCATGCTGAACTTGTTTCAGCATCTCTTGTTTTTATGTCCGTTGTAGACCCTGAAACGAGTTCAGGGTGACATTTTGTATTTTTCTATCAGAAACTGTTTCAATTCATCAAAACTAAAAAAAATTTTTTCTGTGCATCCAATTATCCATCCACTTACATCTTTTAAATCTATTATGCAAACGAGATAGACAGGAATATTATTAAGAAAGGCAAGCGTAAGTTCTCCATGTGTCCCTCCTCCAATAGTTGTATATTGATCCCAGAGGCAAATCACATAATCAATTTCATTTAAGAGAACATTGGTATCAAACTTAATAATCTTTCTAACAGTCTTTTTGAACCGTTCTGTGTCTGTGGTTTTCCATTTTCTAAAATTTTTCTTTTCCTCAGATGTCAGGGATGAATATTCGCTAATAGCGGGATTATAAAAACTATGATTTAATTTTTCTTTTAGAAATATTCCAATCTCTTCTCTCCAGACTTTTCCCCCATCAGGCGCTTTTTCTATGGCACCAGCAAGATAAGCCTTCATTTCTTATTCTCCATAAAATAATTAACAGGGTTAAAATACAAAATTTAAAATGTAAAACCGACAACCAACAATTCATAAAGATTCCGAAACAAGTTCGGAATGACACTTTCCTCATCCTATCATATTGAACTTGTTTCAGCACCTCTCAGTGGTTCTTTGCGACTTCTTTGAGTCCTTTGCGGTTAAGTATTTTATCCTTCCTGTTCTTTTTGCCAGTCACGAAGTTCCTTTTTTGCTCTTTGCATCAAATTTCTGTCTAACAACAAATCAAGTCCTGTGAGAGCAAGAACCTTTACCGAACTAATCAATTGTTCTCTTCCAAGTTTTGATATAACTGCCTGAGCAAATTCTCTCGAATGCCCCGGAATTATTTTATCACTCACAGACATATATGCATGAATACAAGGAATCTTATGACTCACATTCCCAATATCAACTGAGCCCATTCCCTTTTCCTTCACAAGTGAAATCTTTAACCCAAGCGACTCAAGATTCTTTCGATACTGTTCCGCAATAGTTTTATTCGTATTCATCTCAAGATAAGGCTTATCATCTATGTCAAATTTAACCTTTGCCCCTGTCTGAATCGCTGCTCCTCGTGCGCATTCTTTCACTTTCTTCACAACCATATCCAATTCTTTCTTCGTTGCGCCTCTTAAACTGAATTGTCCTATAGCCTTGTCTGGAACAACATTTGCTCGTGAACCACCATATTTGATGATTCCCGGAACTCTCGTTGTTGGTGGCAATTGCTTCTTTAAATTATTCACGGCAACAAACGTTTGAATAAGAGCGTCCAGTGCATTAATTCCCATCCAGGGAACAGCTGATGCATGAGCACTTTTACCTATAAAAGTGATTTCAAGAGAATTACACGCCAAGGAATACGATTCAACCTTCGTTTCAATACTCGGATGAATCATCATTACTGCATCGAGTCCATCGAATAAGCCCTTCTCAAGCATCGTGATTTTATCACCGTGGTTCTCTTCGGATGGGGTCCCAAAAACAAATACTTTGCCGGGAAACTGGTCCATTATAGAACCGAGGGCTATTCCAGCAAATGTACTTGCTGTTCCAATAAAATTATGCCCACATCCGTGACCTATCTCTGGTAACGCATCATACTCAGCAAAAAATGCAACAGAACAACCCGGCTTTTTTCCTTTCTTAACCCCTTTGAATGCGGTCTTCAAACCCGCTACAGACATCTCCACATCAAAATTATGTTTTTCTAACTCTGAGGCAAGAAGTTTGGATGCTTTATATTCTTCCCTTCCCAATTCAGGATTATTAAAAATGAAATCGCTCACCTCAAAAATTCTATCTCGTAAAGAATCAATTTTCTTAATGATTGCCTTTCGCAATTTTTCTTTATCCATCTTGATCTCCTTAAATAATATTTTAAATTACAATGCAAATTCTCTTACTGCATTATTGGATAAAATATCTTTTTTTATTTCATCTGAAAGATTTAATCTTAACAAATTCTTCACTTCTACTTTCGGATCTTTCATCGGAAAATCAGTTCCGAAAAACACTTTTTTATAATTATGCCGCATAATTTTGTGAGCAATCTCATCATCACTTAAATAACTAAAAGATAGAGAGGTATCAATGTATATATCACTTCCTATAATATATTTATCTACCTCATCTTGCATCAGATAACCACCGAAATGCGCCGCAATAATTTTAAGTTTTGGAAATTTCTTGTAAAGCCTTGCAAGTCTCTCCGGAGTCGTCTTAGGATTATCTGGAGAGGTTATTTCATAACCCGAATGAAACATCACAAAAAAATCATCCCCTATTTCCTGATATATCTTAAACATCGCCTCATCATCAGGATAAAAGAACTGAAATTCGGTCTGGAACTTTATCCCACGAATCCCATTCTCAGCTAATTTCTTAATTTCCTTTTTATAATTAGAATAATTCGGATGCAAAGCACCAAAACCATTGAATCTGTTCGATTGGGATTTCACCTGAATCAGCCAGTCATTAGCTGGAGAGACCTGTTCTGGCTTCGTTGCGACCATTTGTAAAAAGGAAATCGAAACATTTGCCCTATCCATACATTCAAGAAGAGAATTTAATGTCCCGTTGCCAAGAAGTTCTAACTTATACATATCCTGGAGAGATTGAATCGCCTTCTCTGCAAGTTTATCAGGAAAAGCGTGCGTATGTATATCTACAATTCTCAAATCCTTTGTAATCTCATCTGCACTCATTTTCAGCACTCGCTATTTCATTTCTCTTCCTATCTCAAACGCCTTCACATTTATATCCCGGAACTTCTCTTTAACACTTTTTTTTATAACATTAATCCAGACTTCCTTTTTGAATGGAAGGTAATGCGATAATAAACCTATAAGAATAACATTTGATGTTCTCACATCTCCCAAATCTTGTGCTAACTTAACGCCGTCAACTATGTGAAGATGAGAAAATGTTTCTTCCATCATCTCATCTATATTAGCTGGATATTGAGACTGACCTGTGAGAACAGTTAGCGGAGAAATCTTGAAGTTATTGACAATAACAACGCCATCTTTCTTAAGATAATCTGCATATCTCAACGCCTCTAATTTCTCAAGTGCGATTAAGAAGTCCGCTGAACCCTTTTTAATTAGTGGAGAAAAGACTTTTTTGCCGAACCGAATCTGGCAAACGACACTTCCGCCTCTTTGTGCCATTCCATGAACTTCATTATTCTTCACATCATAACCACTTTCCATAACCGCCATAGAAATAATTGTGCTGGCAAGAATAATCCCTTGTCCACCTACTCCAGCAAGAAGGATATTTACAGTTTCACCATTATCTTGCTTACACATTATATTTTAATTTATCTCCTCTTCTTCGTGTTTTTCGTGTTCTTTGTGGTTCCAATTATAATTCTATTCTTTCTTTATTGCATTAACTTTGCACACCTGACAACAAATCTCACAACCTGTGCAAAGAACAGTGTTTATCTGCACATTAAATTTCTTATCAGTTATCAGAACCTTTTCTAATGCAGGACATCCAACTTTTAGACAAGCTCCGCATCCCACACATAAATCAGCATCTATATAACACGGCTCAACTTCAACACCTCGCACATTTAATATACACGGCTCCGTTGTAATTATCACAGATGGTTCATCCGAACTTATTTCTTCCTTCAAAACTTTGTAAGTCTCCTCAACATTATAAGGATTTACTTCTCTCACGCGTTTAATACCGAATGCCCTTGCTATCTCACCAATAGATATATGAACAGTCTCTTCATCTTTTATCGTTTTTCCTGTCCCCGGATGATGTTGATGCCCTGTCATTGCAGTTGTTTTATTATCAAGAATAATGATAGTGCTGGCACCTTTATTATATGCAATATCAAGCAAAGACGTCATACCAGAATGAAAAAAAGTAGAATCGCCAAGAACACCGACTACATTCTTATAACCCACTTTATCCATACCGTGACAGGCACTAATTCCTGCTCCCATACACAAAATTGAATCGAGACTCTCGAGAGGCGGATATGTAGCAAGACTATAACAACCAATATCACCCACAACTGATACGTTGCATTTCTTCAACGCATAAAAAATTCCTCGATGAGGACATCCTGGACAAAGCACAGGAGGACGCTTTGGCAAATCTGGGAGTTTTTTCAACACTTTTTTCTTAACAATCTTTTTCCCTGACAATTTCAATTTTGCTTCTTCAATAATGTCCACATTCAATTCACCAATATCAGGAATCACTTCCTTCCCTATAACTTTTATTCCGAGTGACCTTATATGCTCTTCAAGAATCGGGTCCAATTCTTCGATGACAACTAACTTCTTCACTAATGAAGCAAACTTTCTTATTAATTCATCTGGGAACGGATAGCTCATCCCTAATTTCAGGAAAGAGGCATCAGGAAAGACTTCCCGCGCATATTGATAAGAAATGGAACCTGTAATAATTCCCAGCCTCTTATTATTAAGAATAATCTTATTTATACCTATTCTATTAGTGAGTTTTTTTAATTTTTTAATTTTCTCCTCTAATTTAACACGCATTACTCTCGCATAAGCAGGAACCGTAACATACTTCTGCGGATTTTTTTCAAAATGAATCTTATGGGGATTTTCTTCTCTTGTTCCGAGTTTAACAATTCCTTTTGAGTGCGAGATGCGAGTCGTCGAACGAAGAATCACTGGAATGTCATATTTCTCGGAAATCTCAATTCCTATTTTGACAAAATCTTTAGCCTCTTGAGAATCAGAAGGTTCGAGAAGCGGAACTTTTGCAAACTTCGCATAATTCCTTGAATCTTGCTCATTCTGCGAAGAATGCATCGACGGGTCATCAGCCACCACTATGACCAATCCGCCTTTCACACCCACATAAGGTAAGGTCATCAAAGGGTCGGATGCAACATTCAATCCGACATGCTTCATCGTAACAATACATCTCGCACCTGCCCAAGATGCACCCGCAGCCGATTCTAATGCCACTTTCTCATTCACTGACCACTCCGCATAAATCCCCGGATAATTCACAATATTTTCTAATATCTCAGAGCTTGGTGTCCCAGGATAACCCGCTGCAAAATTGACTCCCGATTCATAAGCCCCTCTTGCTATAGCCTCATTCCCTGATAGTAATTCCTTTTGATTTTTCATATAGAACCAACTTCCATAACAAATTTTTATATTAAAAATTTTCTTACAATATAAAGTCTTAAATATTCAAGCTTGCAGATTACTTTATAATTCACAAAAGGCAATAAAAAATTAATCTCTAATGAATAAGTTTTGTTTGATAACAGTCTTATAAAATATCAACCCCTCACCTTAATCCTCTCCCCAGAGGGGAGAGGGAAGGGTGAGGGGACATTTTCATTAAAGCTTCAGCAAGTACGGGCTACAGAATTTATGTATGATAAAAAACAATTGCATTTTGTTTCAACGAATCTTATTCATTTAATAAAACAAAATAAAAAGGAAGGAAAAATAAATGCGAAGACTACTCTTTCTTATATTTCTTATAATCGGTATATTAATCAGTAATCTATCTAATGGAAATTGTGAGAGCAAGGATAAGGCTTGCGATTGCAAATGTAGTGAGAAGTGTAAGGAGAAAGAATCAAAGTGTAAAGATAAAGAATCAAGCAATAAAGAAAAATGCAAATGTCAGACATACAAAGACATTCATAAAACCTTTTTCCCTCTTTACTCTTATAAATACAATGAACAAACAGGTGAAAAGTCTACATTTCTAATACCTCTCCTCTCGGGTTCGTATGAGAATTATACGGGAAAAGATAAAACATATTTTAAAACTATATACTCTATTCCCATATTGTTCTTCATGGTCGAAGCAAACGGTGCTAATATGCCCGGTCAACCCTTCGGTAGAATCATCGCATGGATCCCAACCTTCACTTACTATACTCATTGGAAATATGAAAATATGAATGGGACAATATTATCCGCTCTCATCTGCCTAACATCGTACACAAGCTTAAATGAATGCAAACATTTTGCTTTATTACCTTTGCCATTTATCAGTCCTTTTGTTGAATATCAAAAGTATTGTGCTGAGGATGTTTTAAACTATCTCCAGAAAACAGACAAAGAGGATGAGAATTGGAACAAAATGACAGGTCTCGCTCAAGGATTCCTACCTATACATAATATAACGGGATTGGAATATATTTCTTTAATGAAGGAAGAAGGGAGAAATTATTTAAAGGAAAAAGAAGATTATAGATTATCTTCCATCTTTTATCCCTTTATCTCTAATTATAAAAGTGAGAATAGAAAACGAACAGAGGTGCTTCCTTTATTTACTTATTCAAAAGAAGATGGTTCGAGGAATTTCACTCTTATTCCTCTTTTCATCGGTTGGAAATCAGATAAAGGAATTGTTCTGGAACCAAAAGCTATCTTGAAATGGTGGCCCCTGATAAACTATGACAACTATTTAGATAAAGCTGATTTCTTATGGCCCCTCGGCGATTATGAAAAGAAGGGAAACTTACAAAAAACTGTCAACATCGATTTATTATATGAACATTTCAAATCAAAAGAGAGAACCACACACTCTTTTGGACCATTCAGTATATTGGGTGATTACAAAAGAACAGAAAACACAACCAAAAGCAACATTCTCCTCTTATTATTCAACTACTACGAAAAAAAGGATACAATAAGAAAATATAGTTCTCTCTTCCCGATTTTCTATTTTAGTAAAAAATGGGGAGAAGAAATATCTTCAACAAAAAGCATTTTCCCTCTTTTTACGTATCAAAAAACAGAATTAAAGGCTGAACCTGCAAAAGGCAAAAAGTCTATTATAGTTTGGCCCCTCTTAACAAAATTCGGCAAAGATGATAAAGAAAAATTCATAAGACCCTTATTTCTATTTAAGATTTCCAAAAAACGATAACACACATTCCTGCCAGATATGTAAGCGAGATAATAAATCTTAAAAATCATTTTTCTCGATTATGTAAAGGAATGTTGCATCACGGTTTTTCAGAGATTTTTAATTATCTTTTTAAGATCTTCAGAATTTGCTATTTTGTTAAGTATATTAATTTGCTTTTTCAGCTGGGCTATTTTGGAGAAAGATAGATGTAACTCATAGGTGTTTCCTTCAAAATAAGTGGGATGAGCGAATTTGATATCTGGTGAGATTCCAATTTTTTTCTTAAAGGTTTCGAATTCCTCTTCAAGTTTTGATAATTGTGGAAATCTTTTCTTTTTGAGATATTCTCGTATTTTTTCTAATCTTTGAGGCGTTGTAAGTTTACTGTTGATAAGCAATGTATTAATTTCATCACTTTGAATCACATCTTTGATTGATATATTTTCTCTTTTAGAAATTTCAAAGATCAATTCGATTATCTCATTCTGTTTACTGAAAGAAGGTTTCAATTGTGTAAGTAGATGAAAAAGCGACAATCTGTCTTCCTTAGTAAAATTGAGGATTTGGAAGCCACTTTTTTCAGACAGTTCACCAATTGCTATAGATTTTTTGATCTCCCCTTCAAGATTAATGAGGGGTTCATATAAGATATATAATTTTGAGGATGGCTCTAAGCCGATATATCGAAAGTATTCCTTTATTATAGTATCTTTATTGATATATTTTTTGAGTTTATTTATGATTAATGATTTCTCGATGGGATTAAAAGGACGGATTAAGCAATTATCGAGAATAGACATCTGAAGCAACCTGATGGGTGGATAATCATCAGTGATTACGAAAGCATTAATTTTTTTCTGATTCAGTTTTTTTAGTGCGAAGATTCTCTTGAAACCGGAAATGATTTTAAATTTATTTTTGCATTTCAGGAGAATAGGAGGATTTATCAGACCCACCATTTTAATTGACTCTTTGATTTGGTCATATTGAAAAGAGTAAGAAAGAAGGAATTCGGTATCAGAAAAATTTATTGTGTTTAATAGAATCTCCTCTAATATCATATTTAGTTTTTTCATATATGATAAGAACCAACACGACGTCACGACGAGATAAATTTTTATAATAATTTCTAAAATTTGTTTCGTTGTGTCGTTGTGGTAAAAAAATATTTATGAAAATAAAATTAGGGTCTTTTTCTAAAATCTTCTTAGTAACATTTATATTCACCCTCTTACTAAATTGCAAGAGTATTCCTTTTATCAAACAAAGTCCTCAAAGGAGCATACCTGAATATAAACCCTATGAGACTTTGTTGGAGGTCATAGGGGATTTTCAGCTTCATTTGAATGATGATATTTATCGATTTCCCATTCCTAAGGATATTACAGGACAGAATTTGTTTAAAGCTACCATTTTGCGAATAGAAAGTTATCGGGCTTTGTATCCGGAAAAGTTTAAAGATATCATTGCATTTACGAAAGCATTAGCTTATGAAAAACTGCGACAGTATAAAGAGGCGATTAAATATTATGAGGAGACGGTAAGCTACCAATCGGAACTTAAAGACATTGCTCAAGAAAAATTAGAAATTGTTAGGGAGTTTGATAATGTAGTCAATGCTGAGGGGAAAAAGGATACTCTAAATGATTATATCCAGGCGATGGAAGATAAAGATAGGGAACTCGGTAAGTTGACTGAAAAATATAAAACAACGCCTTATGAGTTCTTAGCCTTAATCGAAAAGGAGCAGAACAGTGCTGATTATTTTCAATTTTTAAAATTAAATCGATATTACATTGTGAATGGACTGGAGAAATCTTTTGAACAGATTAAAAAGTTAATTGAGGAAAACAAAGAGAGTAAGAATGTATATAAACATCAGCTTAAATTAGCCGATTATTATTTTGAGCTTGCTAAAGAATACGTTTTATTTAACAATCCTGAAGAAACAACTTTTAATTACGATGAGTTTTTCAAGTTTATCAAGTCAGCAAAGAATATCTATGATTCTATAGCTTATACAGATGGGATTCCTGAAAAGTTAGAAGCAAGAGGTAAAGCAATGGCAATCGAAGCGTATGATAGGGAGATAAGAGAACTTTATAGATAATAGAGTAATGTAAGAAGTAGTTAAGTAATAAACTCAAGAAACTCTAAATACTAAACTCTAAACCCTAAAAAAATCCAAAATCCTAAACACAAAACTTTTTAAAATTTGAGTTTTGAGTTTGTTTAGAGTTTAGGATTTTGAATTTAGTGTTTTCTTATGCGAGTGCATCTCACGCTACAGTTTTTTAATAACCTACATATCTTTTGACTTCACACCAGAGGTGATACCTTCAGCCATAAGACGGAATTCATCTGGACTTGTAGCGTTATGCACTGCATCTTCATAGGTAATCATTTTTTTCTTGTACAGGTTAAGTAATGACTGATTGAATGTCTGCATTCCGACGTGTCCACCTTGTTCAATGTGTTGGGAAAGTTCAAGAGTTCGTCCTTCGTGAACTAGCTTTTTAATGGTCGGAGTGTTAATCATAATCTCAACCGCAGGTATTCTTCCTATTCCTTCGGCTCTGGGGAGTAATCTTTGCGAAATAACGCCGACAAGACAGAGGGCGAGTTCCATTCTAATTTGTTGATGAAGATAAGCTGGGAAATAGTTGATAATTCTTTCGACGGTCTGGACAGCATCTACTGTATGAAGTGTGCTGAGAACGAGATGACCCGTTTCTGATGCCTGGATAGCTGTTTTAATTGTTTCCAGGTCTCTCATTTCTCCGATCAGAATGACATCAGGGCTTTGTCTTAAGACCTGTCTCAAGGCGTCATGGAAACTACGTGTATCAAAGCCGACTTCGCGTTGACTGATAATAGCGATGTTATCCTGATGGAGGTATTCAATAGGGTCTTCTATGGTGACGATATGGCATTTGCGGAGATTATTAATGTGATTGATCATCGTTGCGAGCGTTGTGGATTTTCCACAACCGGTTGTGCCGGTAACGAGGACAAGACCTCTTCTCTTTTCAGCCATTGTTTTGATAACGGAGGGTAGATTCAGCTCTTCAAAGGATAGCTCAGGTGTCAGGATGGATCTCATTACCATTGCGATGGAACCTCTCTGACGATAGATGTTCACGCGGAATCTACCGAGTCCTTTAATTCCATAAGCGAGGTCCATTTCAGGAGTCGTTTCGAAATACTTTACTTGTGCCTCGTTCATAAGGAGATAAGCGAGTCTCTTTGTGTCTTCTGTTGTCAATTCGGAGTATTCAAGCGAGATAATCTGATTATCAATTCTCAAGCAAGGTCTTTGACCGGGTTTAAGAAATATATCAGAGGCTTTTTTTTCTACCATTTCTGTTAATAAGTCTTCTAATTTCATACTTCTTTCCTTCCAATACTTATATATCGAAACCCTAAACGTTTTAATTTATTAGGGTCATAAATATTTCTTCCATCAAATATTATCGGATTTTTCATCAATTTCTTTACTTTGTCGAGATTAAGGAATTTGAACTCGTTCCATTCAGTGATGATAATTAAGCCGTCAGCTTTTTCTGCGGCTTCATAAGCATTTTTGCAATAAGTGATGTTGGGTATGATTTTTTTTGCATTTTCCATTGCCACAGGGTCATAAGCCTTTATTTTGGCTTTTTTCTCAAGAAGTGAATTTATAACCTTAATACTTTTTGCTTCTCTTAGGTCATCTGTATTGGGTTTAAAGGCAAGACCGAGAACGCCGAATGTTTTGCCCTCGAGTGTGTCATATTTCTCAGCAATTCTTTCAACGAATCTGTTTACTCTTTTATCATTTTCCTTAATTACTTCTTCAAGGATGTTAAAGTTTTCACCGAATTTTTGGGCTGTATGAACAAGGCTTTGGGCGTCTTTTGGAAAACAAGAACCACCGAAGCCGAGTCCTGCTTGTAAGAACGATGCTCCAATACGTGAATCGTATCCCATACCTTTCACTACGAGAGATATATCAGCCCCTGCTTTTTCACAAATGTTGGCTATGACATTGATAAATGAAATCTTGGTAGCGAGGAAGGCATTTGAAGCATATTTAATCATTTCTGCACTTGCCACGTCTGTAATCAGCATAAGTCTCTCTAATGGGGCATAAAGCTCGAGCAATTTCATTGCCACATGCTTGTTGGGGGCTCCGATGACAATTCTTTCTGGATACAAAGTATCGTTGATAGCTGTGCCTTCCTTAAGAAATTCCGGATTAGAAACCACATCGAAATCAACATTCCCTTTCTTATTCTTTTCTATGATTTCTCTTACGATATCGCCTGTGCCAATGGGGACTGTACTTTTGTTAACAATGATTTTATACCGATCGATGTTTAAAGCGATTTCTCGAGCCACATTTTCTACATAGGACAAATCAGTTTCACCATTATCTTTTGGAGGTGTTCCAACAGCAATAAAGATAGCTTCTGATTTTCTGACAGCTTCACCGATATTTGTGGAGAAAAAGAGCCTTGCATCTTGCATATTTCTATGCATCATTTCTTCAAGCCCAGGCTCATATATTGTGGGTATGCCATTTTTTAAGGTTTCAATTTTTTTCTCATCGTTATCGACGCAAATCACTTCATTTCCCAAATCCGCAAATACTACACCTGTGACTAAGCCAACATAACCAGTTCCAATAACACAAACGTTCACTGTTTAATACCTCATTCTATTTATAAGTATAAATTGAATTTAAAATTTCCAATCTCAAATTTCCAATAAATTTTTTGGAGCATTATCTGAATAATTTTAAACATTAAGAGTAAAAAAATTAAAAAAACTATTTACATTGATTCTTTAAACCAGTCAACAGTAAGTTTTAATCCTTCCTCAAGAGGCACTTTTGGTTCCCAGTTTAAGACCCTTTTTGCTTTTTCGATATTTGGTCTTCTTGTCTTGGGGTCATCCACTGGTAATTCTTTGAAGACTATCTTACTTTTAGAATCAGTTAGTTCAATAACTATTTGGGCGAAGTCAAGGATTGTAATTTCATTGTCATTGCCTATATTAACTGGATATGGTTCATCAGAGATTAAGAGTTTGTAGATACCCTCAATCATATCGGAGACATAACAAAAGCTTCGCGTTTGTTGTCCTTTTCCGAATATTGTAAGGGGTTCATTTTTGAGAGCCTGATCGATAAAAGTAGGAACAACTCTTCCGTCATCCTTTCTCATTCTTGGACCATAAGTATTAAATATACGGGCGATCCGAGTATCAATCCCGTGATAACGATGATATGCCATTGTTATAGCTTCAGCAAATCTCTTTGCTTCGTCGTAAACACCGCGGGGACCAATAGGATTGACATTGCCCCAGTATTCTTCGGATTGAGGATGAACAAGAGGATCGCCGTAAACTTCAGATGTAGAAGCGAGTAAAAATCTTGCCTTTTTTTCTTTGGCTAAGCCTAATGCCTTATGTGTTCCTAATGAGCCGACCTTTAGGGTTTGTATTGGCATTTTGATGTAATCGACAGGACTTGCAGGAGAGGCAAAATGCAAGATATAATCAAGTTCACCTTTGATGTAAATATAATTGGTTACATCATGCTCGATAAAAAGGAAGTTCTTGTCCCTGATACGGTCTATGTTTTCAATAGACCCTGTTATCAGATTGTCTATGCAGATGACCTGATGTCCTTTTTTAAGGAGTAATTCGCAGAGATAAGAGCCTAAGAATCCGGCTCCTCCTGTTATTAATGTTCTTGGCAATTTACTTACCTCTTTACAATTATTTCGATAAGATATACAGGATTTTATCAATTTAAAACTGACAATTAACAACTGACAACTGAATAACAATTTAAAATGTAAAACATTCAACCACGACGACACTACGGACACAAAGAAATATTTTTAAATAAAAGA
>Ga0315285_10004153_pt1 | contig 15040 bp, 9 predicted proteins | sample YL17G09_36_MG_FD_203698 | JGI IMG/M metagenome (GOLD analysis project Ga0315285, IMG submission 203698) | Sediment microbial communities from Yellowstone Lake, YNP, Wyoming, USA - YL17G09_36 | ecosystem: Environmental > Aquatic > Freshwater > Lake > Sediment | place: USA: Wyoming | collected...
CAGGGAGGGAAGACCAAAGGCGGCGTTCTCCTTCTTCCTCTTTTCTGCTTTTTCTTCTTCTGTTCTGTGTGTGAATCGACTCCAAGAAAGAAAAAACGTTATTCGGGAGGGATCAAGAAACAGTTTTGTTTTTTTTCAATTTGGACAACGACGGAGAGAGCAGGGAAACGGGAAACGACAAAGACGAAATGGACTCTGTTCTCTCTCTTTTGCTTTCTCTCTCAGGTCGCGGGCTCTCCGCCGCCGCTGGCGCTTCCTCCCTGCGCCGCGGCCTCCCCGAGGGCGGCCCAGGCCCTGGCGTGCCAGTCGTCGAAGGAAGCGAAGGCCTCGAGCGAGAAAGAAGGCGAAGGGGAGGGGGAGGTCGAGGTGCGAAGAAGCGGCGACGAGGACGACGCTTCGGCTGCCTCGGGCGCCGAGAAAGACGTCGGCGTCGACCTGCTCTCGCTCTCCCCTTCTTCTCCTTCCCCTTCCCTCTCCAGCCTTGGCATCGACTCGAGGGCCCTCTCGACAGCGGCGTCGACCCTCTTTATCCGCTCGCCTCGCTCCCTGAGGAACCTGAGGGCAGCGGCATTGAAGGCCTCCCAGTCGGAGCGAGGGGGGGAGGATGCGGACGCTGCAATCGAGCGGCGCTGGAATCGAGGGGGTCGGCAAAGCGCGGGGGTCCGACCGGCGGGCGGCCCCCGCGGCGCCACATTCGATCGGAAAGGCGCCTCGACACGAAAAGTCGATGTCGACGTCATATATTCGGGGGCTACACGGGGCGCGGAAGCGGGTAAAGCGAGAAGCTTTTTGTTTATCCAATAATTTCTTTTAATGATTTCATCTCCGCCTCTCGGCTTTTTCTCCCCGCCCCTCAAATCCTCCACCTCTGCGGCTGCGAATCCAGCGACGCCGAGGACGAGCGAGGGAGGCGCCCCCCGGAGACGGAAGAAGACTCGCTGCCGCGGCTCCCTCCCCCGCTGCCGCTGCCGCTGCCGATGCTGCCGATGCTTCCCCCGCCCGCCCGCCTCCTCCCCTGCGGCCGCTGCCGCCGCCGCTGCCGCTGCCGCTGGGACGGGGGAGACGAGGGGGGAGCAGGGGGAGCGGAGGGCGTCGCCCACCGCGGGATCTCGTTGTCGTCGGCGGACAGCAGCTTGGACGTCGCGGGCAGGGAGGCATTCGCCGCCGCTGCGGCGAGCGGGGAAGAGGGAGAGGAGGAAGACGAAGGCGACGCGGGGGAGGAAGAAGAGGAGGAGGAAACCGGAGGAGTCGCGCGGCGGTTTGGAGGCCGCGGCTCGTCTTTCCTCTCCCTGCGGGGCCCCTCCTCGCCTCCGCTCCTCCTCGCGCCCGCTCCCGCTCCCGCCGCCTGTTCCGCGCCCCCGCTCCCCGCTTTCGCGAGCGCCTCCACCGCGCTCTCGAGAGCTGCTGCGCGCGCCTTGAGCCCCTCGACCTCGAGGGAGAGGGAAAGGGCGGAAGAAGAGTAGCAGGCGGGGCATGACGACGGCGAGGAGACAGAAGAAGGCGACGATGAGCGCCGGCGGCGAAACTCTTCGTTTTCGGTTCCGCCAGCGCCGCCGGCGCCGGAGCCTTGACCGCCGACGTTGCGCTCTCCCTCTTCCTCCGCGGCCGCGGTGGCGACGGCTCGGAGCTCCGGATGAACTCTCCTCGGCTTCTGCTGCTGCTGCTGGTGCTGCTGCCGCTTTTCTATATCGAAGGGAGCCGTTGCTGCTGTTCCTCCGGCGTCCCCGCCGCCGTCGCGCTTCCGAGCCGGATCGGACGACGCGTGCTGCTCCCTCCTCCTCTGCCGCTCCCTCTCCCAAGCCCGCGCCGCGGCGCGCTCGGCCGCGGCGTCGGCGGCGAGCTCCGCCTCCCTCGCCGCCCTCGAGGCGGCGCGCTTGGCGGCCACCTGCGCGTCGAGCTCGGCGCGGAAGGCCTGCGCTGCGAGGGCCTTGGCGGAGAGGGAGGAAGAGGAAGAGGAAGAAGCGGGAGGCGGGAGGAGCGGAGGGAGGAGGGTGTTTGACGGCGGCGACAACGGCGGCCGCAACGACGACGACAAGGACGACTTCGAGCCACGCGGAGAGCGAGACGCTCGGGCCCACGGGGGTGGGAAGAGGGAGGCGTGGTGAGGGGTGACGCGCCTGCGTGCCATTTTGGAGAGGAGGGGGTAAAAAGAGAGGAACGGAAGCGGGGGTTGGAGCTTGCGCAGTCTAAAGTGAGAAAGAAAGGAAGCGAAGAAGAATGAAGTGAAGAAAGATTTTCTTCTTCACGTGTTTTTTACAATTTTTTTCGTTCAGGGCAACGCCGCTCCGGGCATTGCCTCCGCGCTCCCTCGCCGCTGCTCTGCTCCCCCAGAGGTCTTCCCGATCCGTCTTCCTCTGTTCGACGAAACTGAATCAGAAGCAGCAGCAGAAGAAGAAGAAGAAGAAGAAGAAGAAAAAGAAGAAGTAGAGCTGGAAGCACCTCACTTCTTCACTCCTCCATTTCCACCTCCATTCCCTCCCCCCTTCCCTCTCGGCGCCGCCGACGGCCGCACCGGAACGTGCTCGTCCCCGGGCTCGATCCAGTCGCCCGCCAGGTGCTCCAGCGTCAAAAAGGCGTCAACACCGAAGCCGGGCAACGAAAATAGCTTCAAGTCCCCGCCGAAATACCGCGCGTAGAGCCGCGAGAGCGGGAGGCCGAAGCCGAGGCCGCCCATCCTCCACCTGGAGGAAGCGGGGTTTGGCGAGGCCGACGGCGACCCTCCGCCTCCTCCTCCTCCTCCGTCGGCCATCATCATTGCGTCCATCATCGAAGAGGGAGCAACAACTGAAGAAGAAGAAGGAGAAGAAGAAGAGGAGGAGCGGCTCGAGGAAACTGCCTCTTCGCCCCCTGCCGCGGTCGTGAAGCCGTACCGCCACACGGCCTCCTGCTGCTCCTCCGGGATCCCTCCTCCCTGGTCGGAGATTCGGAACGTCGCCGCCTTTCCCGGAGCGTCGCAGATGCGCACGACGATCGGAGGCAAAGGGCCGAACATCGACGAAGTGGAAGAAGAGGAGGAAGGCATCGTCACGCCGTGCGCCGAGAGCACGAGCGTCCTCTGCTGCCCCGCTCCTCCCGCTTTCGCTTTCGCCGACTCCACGGTGGCCCTTGCGGCGTTCTTGAGCAGCTCGAAGAGGCAGTAGTCGAGGTGGGCGGGGATATAGGGCATCGAAGGGTCTCCGCTGCTGTTATCGTCGTCAAAGTCCTCAAAGTCGGAGAGGGGAGGAGGGGGGCCGCTGCTGCCGAAACTGCTGCTGCCGCTGCTCCTGCTGCCGGGGCCGCCGAAGAGGTCGCCGCCGCCGCCGCCGCCGCCGCCGCCGCTGCTGCTGCTGCTGCTGCTGCCGCCGCTGCTGCTGCTGCTGCTGCTTCTCCTGCTGCTGCTGCTGCCTCCCCTGCCTCCAGCTCCGCCTCCTCCGCCTCCAGCGCTGATCCTCACGTCGGGGCAGACCCCGTAGGCCTCGACGCATGCCTGTCGCACTTTTGTCGCCGCAAACGCCGCGGCCTCCCTCAGGTTGACGTCGGCGCAGACGGCGCCGATATGGCCCGGGCGTCGAGCGACGAGGCCGATGTGGTGTTCGGCGAGGACCCTGTTTTGTTTTATTAGTTCGGAGGAAAAGGGAGGGGAAGATGAAGAAAGTGGGAGATATTTAATTTTTTGTTTCTTTTCCAGTCTCATAATCTCCAGAGACCTCGGACAAAAAAACGAAAAGTTAACCCCCAAAAAAATGAATCACTCGCCTCCGAGACACCCTAGACCGCAGCATCGCATCTAAAAAGGAGTCCAGATCCACCCTCGGCCCGGCGAAAGGCCTCGCGTCCACCTCGCGCAGCCCCGAGGCGAGCAAATCCAACATCGGTGCGTGCTCGTCGACAAGCCGCCGGAGCAGCTCCGTGAACTCTCTGTTTTGAGTTGCATTTTCGACGGGATCCAGCCGCGTCAGCGTGTCGAAGGCGTGGCGGTACGCGTCGTAGACCTGGCGGATGTGCGGGTTGGAGACGACGATGAACGGCAGCAGCTGCAGGTCCATGAGCCTGCGTGCGAGGCGCTTTGGGAGCTCGCGCTGCGCCTGGCGCGCAGAGGCGAGGAGGAGTTTTCCCGAGGAGTCGAGCAGGGCCGAGCGGCCGACCTCGAGCATCTGTTGGAGCGACAGCTTCTCGGTGGGTTGGAGGGCGTACTGTGGAATGGCGTCGTTGGTGGTGTTTGGGAGCGTGGAGGGGAAGGACAGCGGCGGGGGTGGTGGGGGATGGAGGGGGGGGGGGAGGAAAAGAGTGAGGGCCGAGCTGTTTTTTTTTACTAGGAAGAAGAGCGGCGTCATGCCGATTTTCAAAATCGCTCTCACCTGCTCCACCGTCGCGTCGTAAAAGCCTTCCCTGGCACTCCGACAGTCAGCGGCAGCGTCACCCCACACGGATCGTCGTCCACCGATGGGATCAGAAGAAGAAGCGAATTCGCGGCCGCTGGGGCTCGCGGAAAAGGAAGACGATTGCCGAAGGCGAAGGTCGAGGAGGGGGGCATCAAGAAACGAGGAAAAGCCCCGCAGCGGCGACCTCGAATCTCGGACGCCTCCTCCTTCCAGGCTCGAAGAAGCTTCTATCGCCGCGAAGACCTTTCGATAAGAGCGCCGATATGCTTCCCCCATCGCCAGGCGCGTTAAAGAACGCATCGCGAAGCGAAATGAAAGAGAGAGGAGAATTGCGAATGTTTTTTTCCTTCAGCTCTTCATTGTTTTTTTTCTTCCGAATGTGGTGAAGGGAAACGAAGAAGGGGGGGAAAAACTCTGACACCTCGACTTTTTTTCCTCCTCGCCTCTGCGTGCTTCGCGCCTCACGTTGCTCTGCCAAGTGCTCTGTGTGCGGATTCCCCGCCTCGCGTTGCTTTGTCAAGTGCTGTGTGCGAAAAAGCGGATTCCCCGCTACTCCGCCCCCGTTTACACGCCCGTAAAAAAACCGACGCCGCTTCACTCCCTGGAGGGGGGGAACCCGGGCAGCCGCGGCCCCCTCCCTTTCCCGTCGGCCTCTGCCCGTTCCTCGAAGCCGGGCCCGCCGAGCGCCGGCACCCAGCTCGCCAGCGACCCCGGCCCCGCCTCCGGCGGGGCGAACCCTTCCCCCACGGGCGGCGGGGGGAACGCGGGCTCGTCGGCGCCCTCCCCGGGGGAGGAGACGTAGGCCCTGACCGCGGCGAGCCGCTCCCTGACCGCCCCGGCCTCCTCGGCGTCGCCGGCGATGGCCGCGGCGAGCCTGGCCTTGGCCGCCGAGCCGAGGCCGGAGGCGGTGAGGTCCTGACCCGACAGCGCGCCGGCGACGGCCTCGACGGCCGCGACGCAGGCCTCGTCGCTCAGGTCGACGCCGGCGCTCGCCCACTCCTCGAGCGGCGTCGCGGGGCCGCCCGAGGCGAACGCGCGCGAGGCCGCGGCGGAGCCGAAGACGGCGATGCCCGGCCGCCCCGCCCCGAGCGCGCGCAGGAACCGCGTCCCGCCGACCGCGGCGCCCCCCGGGACGCGCGCGCCGGGCGGGGGGGGGACATTCCTCGCCAGGATCGCCGCGACCTCCTCGCCCGCGACGGACCCGTTGGGCGCCGCGAGCAGCGCCGCGGCAAGCTCGTCGACCGCGGGCCGCCACCGGCGCAGCACGCGCTGCGCCCTGCCGTAGGCCCTGCGTTGCAGGCGCACGGCCTCGGCCTCGCCCTGCGACCGCGCGTACCTGGAGAGGTTGTCGCGGCCCCGGTCGTCGGGAAGGAAGCGCGCGGCGGGGCTGGAGCGCGCCCTCGCCGGGTGCATGTTGGACGTCGTCGCCAGCCAGAACGAGTAGTCGCCCGCGGCGGCGACCTCGCGCGCCGAGGCGAGCGTGGTGCCCTCCGCGGCGCCGAAGAAGACGGCCTCCGCGGCCCGCGCCGTCAGCAGGGGAACCAGCAGGCCGCAGGCGGCCTCGTAGGCCGTGGGGGGCGCGAACGGGGAGACCGGGGACCTCCCGGGCTCCTTCCCTGCTGCCGCGCCGGGCGCGCCGCGGCCCCGCGGCCCCCGGCCGCGGTAGGCGAGGACCTCCTCGAGCGCCTCGTCGCTCGCGGGGAGGGCGGTCACCCCCGCAGGCAGCCGCAGCGCATTTGCGCGCTGCTCCTCGAGGCTCTCGGCCGACGGCGCGACGCCCGAGCGCTCCGCCTCGGACCTGGCGCCATCCGTCGCGCCGGCGACGTCGACCTGCGGCCGCGGCCCGAAGAGCAGCCGCGCGCTGCCGTCGCCGCTGCGGAAGTAGTCGACGCTGTCGAACTTGATCCGCGCGACCATCGCCCCGCGCCCATCGATGCCCACGCCGTCGACGCGGGGGAAGCCCGGGGTCAGCGCGCTCGCGACGGCGCGGGCGGCGTGCACAAGCGCGAGCCTCCGCCCCGCCTCGCCCCCGGGCGGCGGCTCCGGCGGCGCCGTCAGGTCGCGCTTCTCGAGCGCCTCGGCGAGCGTGGCCCAGTCGATCGAGTCCCGGTCGTGCCGCACCATCAGGATCGCGGCCTCGTTAAGCAGGTTGGCGAGCTCCGCCCCGGACCACCCCTTCGTCTTCTGCGCGGCGCGCCAGAGCAGCGCGTCGGCGCGCTCGCCCGTGGCCGCCTCGACCACGTCGTCGCCGCTGCGGTCGAGCGGCTTCCCGGCCGCGTGCACGCGCAGGATGCGCCACCGGCTGCGCAGGCGCGGCGGGTCGAGCCGCAGGACCTTGCCGAAGCGGCCGGGCCTCAATATCGCGGCGTCCATCGACTCGACGAGGTTGGTGGCCCCGATCACGAGAACCCTGTCGTCGCGCTCGAAGCCGTCCATCTCGACGAGCAGCTGCAGCAGCCCCTGCTCGCGCTCCATCGCGCCCGCGCCGCCCCCGCCGCCGCCCAGGGAGCGCGCGCGCGCGATGGCGTCGATCTCGTCGATGAAGATGATCGACGGCGCGACCTTCCTTGCGAGCTTGAAGAGGTCGCGGATGCGCGCGGCGGCAACGCCAGAGTACATCTCGACAAACTCCGACCCGGAGCACGCGAAGAAGGGCACGCCGGCCTCGCCCGCCATTGCGCGCGCGAGCAGCGTCTTGCCGGTCCCGGGGGGGCCGGCGAAGATGAGGCCCCTCGGGGGGCTGGCCCCGATCTCCGCGTACCGCCCGTCCTTCTGCAGCAGCATCGAGACGACCTCCCTGATCTGCGACAGGATCGAGTCGATCCCAGCGACGTCCGCGTACCGCACGCCTGTGTCCCTCCTGCCCCCCTTCGCGTCGACGTTGAACTGGATCGCGCTGGTGCGCCCGAGCTCCCCGAGCAGGTCGTCGATCTCCGCGGCCTCCTTGCCCCTCTTGCCCCACCCCTTGGGGAAGAGGACCTTGAGCGCCTTGGTCGCGACGACAATCGCGGTGCGGATCGCGAGCAGCGACGCGATGGGGACCGCCAGGCCCTTGTTCTGCGTGATGAACAGGAACGCGTTGTCCGGGGGTCGCACGACGAGCTCCGTCTGCGGCGCGTCCCAGAGGTAGGGCTGGTCCTCGGACCGCACGAGCCCGTCCTCCTGCACGGTCTGCGTCGCCGCGTCCTTGGCGAGCCGCATGAGCGTCCCCTGCTCCCAGACGTCCCCCGGGAGGTCGCAGTAGAAGCGCGTGACCTCGTAGCCCCATTGCGGGAGGGCGGTGCTCTTGTTTTGAGGGGGGCAGTGGGGGTGGGGGTGGGGGTGGCGTGGGGGAGTTGGGGTGAGTTTTTTTTTTTTGCGAGTATTGTTTTCTTTCCTCCTCCACCCGTGGAAGAGAAAGAAAACGAAGCAAAGAAAAAAAAACTCTTCTCACCTGCAGCGCCGTAAACTCCTTCGAGCCCGGTTCCGCACCGGCGTACCCCACGTCGACCGCGAACCCCACAACGGGCGTCTCCACGATCGCGCACCGGCCGCCGGCCAGGATCGTCAGCTTCGTGACAGTGCGCGTCGACAGCAGCTCGAGCAGGCGGGCGTACGAGATGTACGCGTTGCCGATGTACGGCACGGCGCGCTCGTGGTCGATCCTCGCCTTGAACTCCCGCACCGCCCACTTGGCCACGTCAACGGGCCCCTGGTCCGCGACGCGGCGCAGCCAGCGCCTCGGAGGAGGGAGACCGGGGATGACCCTGATGTTGCCAGTCGCGTCGTCGACCTCCTCCTTCTCGGCAAACAGGTCGTCCGGGATGCCTGCCTCGGCGCGGAAGGCGGCGTCGTCGCCGAGGGCCGCGACCGAGTCGAGGGCCTTTGCGGCGAGGTCGGCGTCGAGGCGATGTGGCTTCCTGGCCCCCGGAGGACCCGCCGACGAGCCCTTCGATGAGGAGGGCTCGCTGCTGCGGAGGAAGGCCTGGAGGGCCTCCTCGGCCTCGGCGAGCGCCGCCTCGGTCTCGTCGTCGACGAAAGAGCCCCCGACGCCGTCCCTGCCGCCGTCTCCGCCGCCGCCGCCGTCGTCGCCCTCGCTGTAGCCCTCGTCGGAGAAGAGTTCCGCCTCTTCCTCTTCGGAGGCGGAGGTTGCGGCGGCGGCAGCACGGGCGGCGGAGGCGCGGGCGTGCTCGGCGCGGGCGCGGGCGGCGTCCCCGCGAACGGGCGCCGGAGGGAGCGAGGAGGAAGAGGACGAGGAGGAAGAAGGAGAAGGGGTCGAGCCGTCGGCGTCAGCGGCGGCATCGGAGCGCTCGCTCGTGTTTTTGCTCTTGCTCTTGCTCTTCTCGGCGTTGCTCTCCTTCGCCTTGACAGAGCGACGCTCTTCTGAGACCTCTTCCTCGTCGGCCGACGCCTGCTGCTTCCCGGAGCTCGCGGCAGCGGCGTCGACGCGAGGCGATTCCTCGCCGTCGTCATCGCCAAACTCGTCATCGTCGCCTTGGAAATCCTCGCCAAACTCCGCCAAAAGCTCTTCCTCGTCAAACTCCTCGCCGTCGTCGTCAAAGTCTTCTTCGCCGTCGTCGTCTTCAACATCGTCCCCGCGGGCTCGGACGGCGACAGAGGCACGGAGGCGAGCGGGAGGGGGGACGACAGACGAGACAATGAGTCGCCTTCGGGCCGCCGCGGCGAGCGACTTTAGCCGTCGCCGATCGGGACGTGCCGCCGCAATTGCTCGCGCGCGGGGCACGCTCGCGACCGCCGACACGGCGCAGGGGCGCATGAAAGCAGCCCTCTGCATCTTGCGCGAAGTGGTGGTGTGAGGGGGGGGGACGAGTTGCGCAGGCGCCAAGAGCTTGCTCTCCCCGCCAAAGAAGAGAAAGAAAAATGTGTTTTGTCGGCCTCCTAACCTCTTCGAGTTTTTTTCCCCCTTGAACAAAATTCAACCTCGACCCCGACCTTTCTTTTCGTGCTCTCGACTCTATCGCGCGCTCGCTCGCGCCTCGAGCGAAGACCAGCGATCGTTTTCTCGCACTGCGCGTAGGCACGAACGTCGCGAGTTCTGACCGAAAGAAAGAGATCCCCAAGAAGTCTGAAGAGAAGCGAGGCGAATGGGTCTTGAGAGAAGTTTACAGTTCTAAAGATAGAAGCAGGGTTGGAGTTCAGAAAGCCAAAAATCCTCCCTCCCTTTTTTTTTGACTCGGTCTTTTCCTCAATTTTTCTTCTTACACACACGTCTCGCCGCCGAAAACGAAAGAGGAGCAGCTCGAGCGAGGAACCACGCCCGCGACCGTTGATAACGGCTGCAGCAGCGGCGGCAGGCGCGCGACGGCGTCGGCGAGCGCCCCCTCGGCCGCCGCCGCCTCCCTCGCGACCGCCTCCGCCGCGGCCGCGACGCGCCTCGACGGTGCTTCCTCTCTCCTGCCTCCTCCTCCGGCGGCGGCAGCGGCAGCGGCAGCGACCTCCGCGTCGTTCAGGGCAGATGCCACGACCCGGGCGAGAGGAGGAAAGGTCGAAGGCGCGGGAGGAACGGGAGGCGCCGTCGCTCTCTCGGAGCCGCCGCCGCCGACGCCGAGGAGGTCGGCGGCCTCCTCGACCGACAGCCCCGCCGCCCGAGCGGCCTCTTCGACCGACGGCGGGGGCGAAAACCCGGGAGCGGCGGGGGCCCCCGGGGCTCCCGCCGCCGCCGTGTCATCGCACGCCCGCGCCGCTGACCGCATAGCCTCCGCCGACCGCAGCGCCGACCGGAGAGAGCAGCGTGCCGCCTCCAGCAGCAGCTTCTCCGCCGAAAAGGTGCCGCTCCCCTCGGCTCCTCCCTCCCTTTCGGCTTGTCCGGCGTCGCTCGCCGTGGCAAGCCTTTCCCGCAGCTCCTCCGCCGTGCTCCCCAGCTCCCGCAGGGCCCTCTCCCTCTCCTCGAGCTCCCTCTCGAGCCCCGCGGCGCGCCCTCTTTCGGCGGCTGCCTCGACTGCCGCGGCCTCGACCGCCGCAGCCGCGGCCTCCTTCCCCGCCTTTGCCTTCCTCTTCGCTTTCGCCCTCGCCGCCTCGTCAGCCGCCGCCCTCGCCACCCTCGCCGCCGCCGCCGTCGCCTCCCTGACGGCGAGCTCCCTCGACGAGCTCGTCGCACCGTCAACCGCCAGCGCCGCCTCGAGAGCGGCGAGGGAGAGGCCGCCTGCGGTGAGAGAGGGGGGCAAGGGAGGGGCCAGGGACCGGCCGCCGGAGGAGAGCAGCAGGAGCCGCTGCTGGTGCTGCTGGTGCTGCTGCTCGAAGGACGAGGCGCCGCCGTAGCCGCCGCGGCCGGGCCCTGCTTCCTCATCTTCCCTCGAGGGGAAGTTCGAGCTCAGGGCAGCGAGCCCGGAGTAGACAGCGGCCTCGAGCCGCAGCGCGTCGGCGTGGCGCTCCTGCCTGTACTTGGAGAAGGCGGCGGCGGCGGCGGCAGCCGCGGAAGGAGGACACTCGCGAACGGGAGCAGAGGCAGAGGCCCCGGCGGCGGCGACCGCCGCCTCGAGCTGCTGCCCCAGGAGCTCCGCCCTCCCAGCGGCGTCCTCCGCCGCCCTCGTCGCCTCCGAGGCGCGGGCCCTCTGCTCCGCGACCGCTCGCTCGAGCTCGAGGGCCCTGGCCTCGGCCTCCGCGAGCGCGCGGCGGAGGGAAGAGGCGAGTTCTCTCTCTTCTTCTTCCTTTTTCTCGCTGGCTGCCGCCGCCGCCGGGGCCGCCTCCGCCGCCGCCGTCTGCGCTCCTTCCCCTTCTCCTCCTCCTGCTGCCGCGCGCCTCCCCTCGTCCCTCCTGGCGAGCTCCGCGGAAAGCTTCCGGACGCGACCGGCCAGGACCTCTCTCTCCCTCTCCGCTGCCCCCCTCGCCCGCCGCTCCTCGCTCGCCCGCGCCGAGGCGTCGGCGGCGCGGACCTCGAGCGCGGCAAAGGCGTCGTCCTTGGCGCGGAGCAGCCTGAGGACTGCCGCGTCCCTGGCCAGCCGCCCGGCGCGCTCCCTCGCGAGGAGGAGGGGGGCGGCCGCCGCCGCCGCAGCGGCATCAGCGGAAGCGACGTCGTGGGAGGAGCCAGGGGAGGACCCTCCCTCGGCAACCGCCGCCGCCGCCGCCGCCGCGAGCACCCCGCTCTCCGCCGCGCAGGCCGAGGCGCGGGCCTCCTCGAGGGCGGAGGCGAGCTCTCGGACGCGGGCCCGCAGCTCCGCGTTGGCCCCCTCCTGCTGGGCCAGGACGGCCTCGAGGGCCGCGGCACGCGAGACGGCGGTGGCCGGCGGGCGGTGGAGGCGGGAGGGAGGGTGGGGCGGAGGCGGAGGGGTCGCGGCCGCCGCCGTCGCCGCCGCCGCCGCGAGCTCTCCGTCGCCGCCGAAGAGCGCCTCCCCCTCCTCTCCTCGCTCCCTCTGCGCCCTCAGGACCTGCCGCGGGTCCCTCGCGCGCCGGTCCTGCGAGGAGAGGAGCTCATCAACGGCGCGGAGGGGGCTGATGCCGCTGCTGCCGCTGGCTGCGTTCCCCCCGGTCGCTGCTGCGGCGGCGGCTCCTGCCGGAGGAGAGGAAGCAGAGGAGCCAAAGGGCGGCATCGGAGGGAGGGCAAAGTCCTCCTCCCCGTCTCCTTCGAGTCCCCCTCCTTCTGGCTCCTCCTCCTCCTCTCCGTCGCCGTCGACGCCCCCCCCGCCGGCGAGCCAGGCCTGGTCGATCTCGACGGGGCCCTCGACGGCGCCAAAGGGAGGATCCGAACGAGAAGAGGCAGCGACTGCGGCAGCAGCGGCCTCGTCGCGGGGCGCGGGGGGCGAGGGCGGCGCGCCCCACTCCCGGTCCTCTCGTCCCTCCTCGTCCTCGGACAGCGAGGCCGGGGGCGCGTGCCCTCCCGCTCCGTCCCCTCCAGAGGCATTGCCGTCTGTCTTTCGAACCGCTGGGATCGTTCTCCTCTTCGCGGGAGAGGGGGAGGGTATCGCCGGGAGGCGGGGGAGGAGCTTGGCCGGAGAGCGCGAGAGGGAGAGGGCGCCGGCGCGAGGCGAGGCGGGGACCCCTCTCCCGGGCCTCTTCGTCGCCGCCGTCGCTGCCGCTCCCAGGAGTTCGGCCTCGTCCAAGAACCACGTCGCGGGCACCTTGAGGTCGAAGTAGAGTCCCCTCACGCACAGCGCGTCCCGGATCCCTTCCCGCGCGGCCTTGAGCCGCATGGGCCCCGGCGCGAACCTCTGAGCGTCGACGGCGACCTCGACCTCGACCGCAACGCTCCCTCGAGGGGGAAGGGTGAGTTTCTCGGAGGAGGGAGGCAAGACTCTGAGCCTGTCCCTTCCCGAGCCTGCGGGCTTGAGCTCAAGGTCGAGGCTGGCGTTGAGGCGGGAGGTGATGGTGAGTTTGGTCGTTCGGGGCTGAGGGCGATTTTTGTTGTTGTTGTTGAAGAGGTGACGAGAAAGGGAGGTGAGAGAGAGAGGCGAAGAAGAAGAAGAAGAATGGAGAAGAAGAAGACTGGAGAAGACAAACAAGATGAAGAGGAAAACGTCTCTCTCTTTCTTCTCCTCTTTCTCCCATCTCCTCACCTTGTTCAGCCGCACGCCGCGCCACACGAGCTCCGGCGGGTCGAAGACGAGGACGGCCTCGTCGTCCATTGGGAGGAAGGCGGTGTCGCGAGAGACAGAGAGAGAGAGCGGCAAAAAAAAGGGGTCTCGAAACGTTCGACGACGTCAATTGAATGTCTCTGTCAAAGCGGGAGCGGCCTTTTGTTCGAGGCTGAGTACGGAGCAGGCGCGCCTCAGTGAAAGAGAAAGATTCTCGCGCGATGGATCAGGACAACGAGAGAGAGAGAGGAAAGCCCGTTCGCGCCGAGCAGGGAGAGAGACCGAAGAATGGTTTTTTTTTGTGGGAAGGAGCGAGAACACTCGTCGGGACCCACTTTTTTCTTCTTCTTCTTCGTCGTTCGACTCGTCGATTGTCTCCTCTTCTACCGCCTTCCGCCTCCCCGTGGCCGCTCCCTCTCGTCTCTGCGCGAGCGACGGCGATGAAGGCCACGGATGAGAAGAAGAAGGCTGCAGTGGCGAAGCAAACACCGAAGCAGCGCCAGCGCTCGTTGCTCGAGTCGCTCGGCATCGTCCCCGGCGCCGGTGCCGCCCCCGCTCGCCCGCCGAAGTCGCCGCCGCTCGTCGTCGGGAAGCAACGGAGCCTCGACGGCCTCGCCAAGGTCGTGAGGAAAAGGCGCGACGAGGGGCCGCGCGACGTTCTTTCCAGGTGCCTCGGGACGCTCGGGGACTACCAGCGCGCGGCGGGAGGGGGCGGCGCAGGAGACGGAGGAGCCCCCCCGGCGACCGCGACGGAGGACCAGGCCCGCGCTGCCCTGCGCGAGCTCTCCTGCGTCCGCGTGGACGCCTCCCTGATGATTTCCAGCGGCGCGGGCGCCGCGCTGCGTCGGTTCCGGAAGGACCCCGGCGTCGCCGTCGCCCTCTGCATCCAAGCCCAGAAGATTCTGGAGGCGTGGAGGGAGGCGGTGACGAGCGAGGTGCGGGCCGGGAGGAGGTCCAGGGCGCGCGCTGCTGCCGCCCCCGCGGCGACGGCGGCGGCGACCGCGGGGGGGGGGGGGACGTGAGCGGGGCGAGCCCTCTCGTGTTTCCGTCCCTCGCCCCCCCCCGCGGCGTCCCCCGTTCTGGTCTCCTTCGCGCGTGGCAGCATTGCCTTCACCCCTTGCCCCTGAACTGAAACCACCATGCAACCTGTAAATGAATGCCAAGTGAGAGTAGCAATACACTCCTTCGAACAGGACGAAAAGCAAGGTCAAATGTTTCGTTTCTTCTGGTTCCTTTTCCCCCCTCGGGCAAGTTTTTTCGTTCTTCTGTCTCTCCCCGCCTGCCGCCGCTCTCTTCCATTCAATTCTCCGGTGTTCGCCGCGAGGGAGCATACCCTCCCCCTCCCCGAGTCACGTACACGGCGCAGGCCTTGGCCGCCTCCGCCGCGGCCACCGCCGCGGCCGCGGCCGCGCCCGTCGCCGCGGCGACCGCCTCGGCAGACCGCACGTCCGCAGCCGCCCTGGGAGTCGCCGCGGCGGCGCGCAGCGCCTTGCATGCGTCCTGGAGCTTGACGCGCTCGGCCGAGAGCGACTCGACGCGCGAGGCCAGCAGGTCTCCCCGCGCGCGCTCGTGGATGAACCGCCGGCGCTGCCACGCATAGGTGCTTCCGCCCGAGCCTGCGGCCGTCGCAAGGTAAGGGGCGGCCTTTTGGGCAGGCGGCGGGAGCTTGCGCCAGGCCCTGACGGCCTCCCGCTTGGCGGTGAGGATGATGGGACCGAAGAAGTCGACGTCGACCTGTTGGAGATGTTGGAGGTTGGAGGAGGAAAGAGAGGAAGAGGTTGAGAGAGAGAGAGAGTGAGGTGAGGAGAGGGCGCGCCCTCGTTCGTCGTCGTCGAGGTTTTTTTTCTTTCCCTTCTCTCGCTCTCTCGCCATGCTTCCTTTCTTTCTCCCCTTCTTCCCATCCCCTTCTCCCTTACGTGGACCGGCATCGTGATCTTGGCCTGGCCCGTCTTCAGGTCGTCGATGTAGGCCGCCGAGGAAGACCACCAGCCCTTGAGCGTGACCGAGTCCTTCGCGAGGCGGTCGGCAACGGACGAGAAGAATGCCTTCTTCACCGGCGCCGAAGTCGCCGCCGCTTCCGCCGCTTTCTTCGCCGTCGAAGAGGAGCCCGCCGCCGCTGCACCGGCTGCTGCTGCTGCTGCGCCCGACGCTGCCGTGGATGCTCCCCCGTTG
>Ga0315285_10004154_pt1 | contig 15039 bp, 10 predicted proteins | sample YL17G09_36_MG_FD_203698 | JGI IMG/M metagenome (GOLD analysis project Ga0315285, IMG submission 203698) | Sediment microbial communities from Yellowstone Lake, YNP, Wyoming, USA - YL17G09_36 | ecosystem: Environmental > Aquatic > Freshwater > Lake > Sediment | place: USA: Wyoming | collected...
TGAGTCTGGATTTGTTGTGGAAGGTTTCCAGTTAGATCGTTTCTTGGCCTGTCGCAGCCGATAACTTTCCCCATTCGCTTCCAGGATGTGGCACCGGTGAGTGAGCCTGTCAAACGGCCCCCTGGTGAGTTGTTCGGAGCCGAAGATCTCCCTCCTGGTTTGACAAGCAATTGATTTATCCTGCAATTCTTTTTTCCTTTCCCTTTATCCCCCTTAATTGCTTTCCATTTGCGAATGGTAATGCCCGGTTGCCTGAAGACCCGTCTTTTACGATCTATTCTGCTCTATGGGGTTCTCTGCCAATCTCCGTCGATATCGCTTATGCACCATCCGAGGTAAGCAGGTTATTTTCATCCAAGGCCCTTCCCATGAAAGACTGGCCATGGCAGAATACCCTGCCTACCTCGCAGCGGCTGCAACAAGAGACCAGGGCTAAACAAACGACCTTTAGGCTCAGGTCGAAGCCATTTTACGGATGAGGTCCAAGTTCAGTTTCCCGGATGCCCCCCACCCTTTTTTGCCGGGTGGAATATCCGGCCTGAATTTCTCGTACAGGGGATAGGCTCTTGCCGCCAGCTGAGAAGGGGGCAAAGACTTCGCGAGCTCCAGCATGGCGTTCGAAACATCTTCCAGGGCGTCCCCGAACTTGCTCTCCAGATACTTCTGCACGCTCTCGGGGTGAATGGGGCTTTCTCCGCTGAGCGCTCGCAAGCCTTCATCGGTATGTTTGGCCGGCACGGCACGCTTTAAAAGGTCAATGGTCACTGTTTCTTCTTTGCGCATCTTTCGGCGCTGTTCTTTGACCTCCGCGGGGGTCGGCTGGAAGAGCCCCAGGGAAACCCCCTTGGAGTAGGCGTTCAGCCCTGCCACCGCCCGCCCGAGGGTTAGCGCTTCATCATGCTCGCACCCCAGAACTTCAGCCACCACCGCCGCCCAAAGCGTCAACACCGGCGCCCGATTCACCAGAAGTTGTCTTTGAACGAACGTCCCCCATTACGAACGTCCCCCATTACACGGCGGCTTACCATTCTCCATCCTCATTGTGATATCTATAACTCACTTCTGGCAGAAGAGGCCCAATTTTCCCAGTATTGAAAATGCGCAACCCCTTTGCACTTGCCACAGAGTCTTTGTTCGATCTATTGTAGATTGGCTGGTGGGCATAAATAAGAAGTCCTTCTGCCATTTTTATGTCGTCCCAATTTGCTTTTTCATATCGAGGAGATTCATCCCATCCTTTCCACGAGTTTATTTCACCCATTGAAGCAACCCTAATTGATGCAACGTCATATTCTTCCTCGATCCATTCCGCATGCACTCGCATCCTGTTGTCTATGCACTCAGTCATTCCAATATAAAGCAAAACATTGGAACCGTATACCGGATGCCCGCCGAAGATTGCATAAAGGACGTGACACTTGTCTAATTTATCCTCGTGCTCACCCCACTTGAAAGGTCCCTCCCAATAAATATCGAATATTCTCTCAGACATATGGCCTCCTCTTTTCATTAAAGCCCGTTTGATATTTTTATTATTGGGGTGCACTGGAACTTAACCATTGCCAAATCCTGATGCCTTATTCCGGATGCAGATTGATGATGGATACCCTAACGGGAACATTGACCGTCACATATTTCTTGATCAGTTTCAATCCTGCGACTTGGTTCGGCCTGATTGTATCCCAGGGCATCTTGCTTTCAATAAACCTGATTTCCCCGTCCTTCCCTATCAGCAAGAGATCCGGGGCAACAGGCTTTGTACTATCCCCTTCCGTTCCTTTCCAATAGACCTTCGTCTTTTCCTGAAGTCTGAGAATAATCTTAGGTCCCAGGTATTCCATCAATGCCTCGAAAAAAGGGGCTCCCCGGAAAAAATCCAAACGATAACCCGTGAGCCATTTCGGGGATGTAAGCCATTTGAAGGAGCTGTACCAACCATCTTTCATCTCTATTTTGCTGGAAATGTAAGCCTCTCCGAAAAAGCGTCTACCCGGGCGCTTCTTAGCCTTGCAAACCAAAATTTCCTTGATATAATTCGAGGCCCTCGACTCAACGAGAAAAGAGTAATCTCCTTCTTCCCAGGCTTCTAGCAGGGGCTTAGGGTAATTCATGAATTCACATTCAATACCATGAACCCACCCCATTGTCGTCCCTTCCCCACGATAACCTATAGTCTGTTTCTGAGTTTTCAACCGAAAAATGCGGGCAGGTCTAAGCATCATTTTTAAGCTGCCTGAGCCAAGGAAGCATGGTCTTTTAGTTTACCGTTTATCTCCAAGCGCCTTTTGCGAGCCTGAAGTCTTCTTTCCATCCTTTGAGCTAAAATCGTTTGATCTTGCCCTGTATGTTTCTGCTGTGGAGTCACATACCCAATCGCCCCATGGTACCTCTGGGTATTGTAGAATCCTATAAACTCAGCCAAAATGGCTTTCAGTTGATCGAAAGAGACATAATCCTTAAACCGCAACCAGTCATACTTGAGAATCCGAAACCAACTCTCAATCCAAGAATTATCCGTAGGGGTCTGATAGCGGGCAAAGAGCTGCCCAATGCCCAGATCTTTAAAAAACTGCCGGGCGGTCTTCTTGGCCATCTGAACTCCATGGTCGGAAAGAGCCGTTGGTAACCTGGGCACTTCCCCGGGCCCCAAAAGATCCTCGTTACTTAACGCCTGATCCCATGCCCTCTTCATCGACTCCACCGTGGCATTCAAAGACAGATGCCAGCCGACAATCTTCCGACTGTACACATCCAGGATGGCAAACAGGTAAACGACCATCGGTCCCAGGGCCAGATACGTCAAATCCCAAGACCAGATCTCATTGGGCCTTGTGGGCTTCACCTCCGGCTTCTTTTGAGGCTCTCCAGGTTTGCGGCTGCGCCTCTCCATCAAATTATGCTCCTTCATCACCCGGTAGAAACTCGCCGCGCTGGCTTGAACCTGATCGGTCTCCGAAGCCAGGACGGCCAACTGCCGGTGGGAAAAATCTGCCCGGGCTTCCTCACGGCTCAACTCCACGATCTTGGCCTTTTCCTCCGGCAAAAGAGCATGCGGGGCCCTCTGCGGCCCAGGTCTCCCCCCACCATACCGCCCCGTACGACTATGGAGCCTCACCCAACGCCTGTACCGCTCAGGATCCAGATGTAATCTCCCACAACAAAATTCCACGCTCACCCCATACTCCTGGCGGACTTCCCCCACGGCCCAAACTAATGCTTCCTTGGCGACCGCAGAAAGATGCTTCCCCTTCAGATCATCCTTTAAGCCCAGCGATCTTTTTTTTTCAAAAGGGCCAGCTCTGCCGCCTGCTCCAAAATCACCGATTCCAATCGCTGCTTTTCCACCTGAAGATTTTGATGAGCTTCATAATCAACCTTGGGCTTGCGACTTTTCCGCTCCCGGAACGCCTCTAAAGAATTCTGTTCAATGGTCCTTTTAATCCGCAACAAATCGCTCGAATGGATGCCCCATCGCCGTAAGACTTCACTCACTGAACCATTCTCTTTGCCCTTGGCCATGGTGGCTTCTAAGAAAACCTGGAACTTTTCCTCCGGAGATAGGTGTTTCCGTTTCCGAACAACCGGGGTCTCATTTTCCATCTGGGGATCCTCCTTACATGGGAAATTAGACCATTTGCCATCCTCGGTCAAGCGGCCCCCGGCAGGGGGTAACTCCAGTCGCCCTACGGGCTCCTTCCGTTACCCCCTGCCTCAGGTACTTCGACCTCCCCCCGGATAACCCATACAGACTCAGAAACATTTTACCTAATTTAACGGCACTAACGGAACTACGTCCCTCTTGCATTACTTTTATTCGATGCGAAAACTTTTGGGCGCCTTTAACAACATATTCTCGAAATCGATTCTCCTTGGATTTCGCTTTTCCATTCGCGCGAGGTGTTCTTCAAGCGCATTGTAGTCCTCAATCTTCTTCTTGTATTCTGGATAGTGAGCCGTTCGTTTTAGCCAGTCTCCTTGAAACTTCATAATCTCAATCAGCAGCTCATTCATCTTAGTTCTGAGATCCATCGATGTCTTTGCCGTTTCTAGCTCGAGCCGCGCTGACTCAACCTGAGCGCTTTTCCAGCTCCATATTGCGCCTGACCCAAGAACTATACTGATAAACGGAACTGCAACGGCCACCCAGACTGGGACTCGTAGCTCCTTCATATCTTTTTTCCTACTTTGGAATTTTTGCACGTCTTGCGGAACGTGTCTGCATTCCTGGGAGGCGTAGTTCCCCTAATTCCGGTTCTTGTCTCATGAGAGGGCCACTTAGGTTTCGGAATTATCAAAACTAAGTCCCTCTCATTGACCATGCGCCGTCCCCATAAGCCCGTGCCCCGGCAGACGATGACTGTCATGCCGTCCACCTCATGCTGTCCGTCCAATAGCAGAGGGGGTACAGAGGGGGTAGCAGACACCTTTCATTTTCCAACCTGTCGAATTTGTTCAGGTAGAGGAATGATTCCTTGTTTCCTACCTGATGGATGACGGCGTTTTAAGAACTCGGGGCTGCCGACGGCACGCTGGCTCGTCAACCGATTTCAAACTCCCCCCGTGCGGCGAAGTAGAACTCGCGATTGTTGCACCGAGCCACCACATGCATTGTCGCCCCAGGGGAATAGATGCGTGGCAAACGGGGCAGGGCGATCTGCAGGACAGGTCGAACCGCACCCTCTTTCTCACCTTATAAAGTCATAGCTTCCCAACCCCCTGCCCTTACACCTAAAAGAATTGCAAACCACCTTCAATAAAAACAGGGTCTTCCACCTTCTAAGGTGTCCGGTACTTCGGCGCGCTAAACACGGGAAAAGTTGCTTTTGAACCAACGTCCCCCTTCCCCGAGTCAAAAAAAGTGGGTCCGCCGAACGCCCGCCCTTGCCGCCGGGCTCACGGATCATGTTTGGTCTCTAAGAGAATTTATGTCCCAAAAGATATTTATCAACTATTAAAGGGTCATTACCTATTTATGAGAACATCAATAATGTCGGGGTTAGTTCCTGGTGCCTGCGGCCAACAAACCAGCTCAAGGCCCTTTGGACGCGGGAGGTAGGCATCGGCGCTCTTGCCGACGAAGGCAACTAAGGCGACGCGCCTACCTTTCTCATTCGTGAAGAGACGTTTGACCTCCCTTCGTATCGTTTGACCATCAGGCAGGAATCGGGTTTTACCTCGCTTCCGGTTTCTCATAGGAAAAGCCATGCGCGCCTCCTATCCTGTGGGACCAACTTCTATCATGGCGTGCCAGTGTTTGCAGGCCGCCCAAACTTCAATATGTAGGTTTCCTTGAGCGAATAACACTTCGCCGATAAATTGCGGGTGCGCCAGGCGACCATCGGTCTAATCAGCTGGTTAGGTGCCTACCCCACTAGGCCCCCGTGAGAACGCCACGTAATTCCTCCGCTACTCCTTTTCGAACCCCTGGCTTGTGAATTTAAGCGTCCGGCTGTTCTCGGTGACGGTGCGGACAACGTGGTCCGGGGCGCCGGAGGGAATATCGGCTTCTATCTCGAGCGTGACAGTCACCGTCGCGCCGACTAGGCCGGAGAGATGCGCGATCACCTCATCGGCGATGCGGCTGGCGTCGCGCCCGACGCGGGTGGCGTCTAAGGTGACCGTCCCGTGGAAACGCTTTGGCTGTGCCGTCGTAGGTGAGGGGGGTCCGAGTTGGCCGGCGACCGGCCCCAATCCTGCCTTTCCTTCGGCCTCAACCACTGGCCCGGGAGGCTGCCTACCTACGGGCAGCTTCACGCTTTCGGCATCCATCTGCTTGCGTGCTGTAACTCCCTTCACCAGCAGCCCTGGGGCGTCACTATCAGCCAGCGGCACGATCTGCCCACCGCACAAGCCGCGGTAACGGCCGGCGCCTTCGTCGAAGCTGTCGGCATAGGCGAAGGAGTCTTGCTCCCATGTCAAGAGTCCAAAGCCGTCGCGGATCGCGCCGAGCAGCACCGATGAATCCTTGAGCCGCGGTAGGTAGAGATAGCGCGCGAAGTCCTCGACAATTTGCTTGATGGCTACATGGTCCCCGCGCCAGAGCGGAACGCGGTCCAACTCCATCCGTAGCCGCGTTGCGGCAAAGCTGGTGATCAGCAATTCGTCGCTCTTGAGCTTTTTGCTCGCCCGTACGGCAAGGGCATCCTGTCCCGAGAGCCGCAAGGCCTGCCACTCGATCGCTGCCTGCGGGGTCTTCTGCAGGGGTACCAGCAGCCACTGGTACGTTTCCGGCAGGCGAGCGGTCACGGCGCCATCGGCGGCGGTTTTCTGGGTCTCGGCTTGCTTCACTTGGAGCGGCGAAAGATCCAACTGTACCTTCTCAGCCAGGATCGACTCCCATGCGAGATATTTCCGTGCCGCCTCGTCGAGGTCCTGCAGCCGTATCTTGTCGGCCGCGAGGAAGACAAGCGTGTTTCGGTAGAGCCGGGGGGTGTTGCCGCGCATCTCGAGAATGGCCTTCGCGGCAGCCTCGGCCGCGCTTCCTGGATCCTTGCTGTAGGGGTGATCGATCCCCAGCACGACCAGCCGCGCGTCGAGGTCGTCGGGCACGTCCTGCCCCGATTGCGGCATGGGATGGATGCGGCTGAAGTCGCCCTTGCGCTCCAGGTCCTTGCGCAGGCGCGCGTCCAGTTCATGTACGACCTTGTCCGGATCGCGCTTGAGCTGCTCGGCGCGGTCCTCTGCCAGTTTGGTGACCGTGGGCTGGGTCGAGTACCAGTAGCGCGGGCCATCCTGGTAAAGGTAGGTGGCTGCACCGGCAAGCCGCCGCAGGGCATCGCCAAAGACTGCCGGAGACTCGCCGGGCATTACGCAGCCGAGTTTGACTCGTCGATCCTCGATTCCGCGATGGGCGGCTGTTGCCGTGGGCGCTGAACCCATGTAAATGGCACGCGCTACCCGCCGACACGCAGCGAACTTTCCAAGGTTGGGCACCTCACCATCCAGCCGCAGGGGCAGCGAGCTCGGGCCGTCCACGTCCTTTTCGATCACCGGAACCCAGTTGTCCGAGAGGTAGCGGGTCAGCTCGAACTGCACCCGCGGGTCGTCAATCGATACGTTCGCGGGCAGGATTAGCGGGTTCTTGTCCCCCTTCTCCCACAAGCTGTGAATAACCGCGGCCATGAGTCGCAGCACACCGCGGGTGCGCTGAAACTTGATCAGGGTGGACCAGTCCGTGTAGAGCCGGTCAAAGATCTCCGGGTGGATCGGGTAGGCTGCTTTGATGCGCTTCTCGTAATCTGCGTCGCGGCACTCCGGCGGGAACTCCTGATGCTGCGTTCGGTAGAGGTCCGCGAAGGCTCGCGCCACCACGTCGCGGTCCTTGAACTGGGCGGGATCAGCCAGCGGCTCGAAAAGCCGCCGGCGCACGATCTCGAAGCCTTCCTCGGCGCTGGCAGGCCGCCACGAGGACTCCACCCGCCCAACCACGTTTCTTAACCGGTCGAGCGCCTCGCGCCCGCGCTGGCCGCCAACCTCTACGTCATCTGCTTGGGTGTGCGGCGAGCCAGTTGTGTCCGAAGCCGGGAGGCTGATCACCAAAAGACAGTTCTTTGCCAGCTTCGCCGACTCGGTGAGCACCTGGGCAAAGGTGAACTGGGTCTCGAACCCGCCCGCCGACAGGTCGCCCTGATCGTGGAGCTGGCGTGCGTATGCTACCCATTCGTCGATCAAAATAAGGCACGGCCCGTATTCCTTGAAGAGTTCGCGCAAGGCATCGCCGGGGCTGGTCGCTTTCTCGTCATCAGCTTTGATACGGGCAAAGGCCTTTTTGCCGAGTTGCCAGGCCAACTCCCCCCATAGCGTGCGAACTACGGTGCCATCAGGTTTGGTGGAAGGGTTGCCGGGCGAGATCCTGTTGCCTACGAGCACCAGCCGTCGGGGTGTCGGCAGCTTCTTGGCTTCCGCTTCTTGCATCACCGCGTCGATCCCTGCCAGCTCCGTGGGGGAGATGCCCGAGAATAAATGGTAGAGTGCCAGCATCGAGTGTGTTTTGCCGCCACCGAAGTTGGTCTGGAGCTGCACCACTGGGTCGCCGCCCTGACCGGCGAGACGCCTCACCGCGCCAATTAGCATCTTCTTCAGGCTTTCGGTAAGATAGGTACGGCGGAAGAACTCAATGGGGTTCTTATACTCGTCGGTCCCCTCGCCCAGATGCACTTGCCACAAATCCGCGGCGAACTCGGCCTGCTGGTAGTGGCCACTGGCCACGTCCTTGTGCGGCGTGACTACCTCGCGCCAGGGCTTGAGGCTACCCGCCGCCGCGCTCTCGATAGCCGTGCCGGCGCTTTTGCGTTTCTCACCGCGCACCTGCTCGTCGAAGCGCAGGCGCAGGAGCTCCGTCTTCATCTTCTCGATCTCATCGGCCTGGGGCGCCGATACGGCGGTCAGGAGCCGCCCGGCCGAGTCAAGGGCGCGGTAGGTATCATCACCGGAGAAAGTCTCTTGGTGGGCCCACTTATTGCGGTATTCGCGGAGCTCGCTTAGGAGGCTGCGCTCGGCGGGTCCGAGCGTCTTGCGGAAGACGTCGTTCCACGACTCCCACATGAGCTTCAGCAAAGCTGCTGCATCCCATTCCACGATCGGCTTCTTTGCGTTCAGGCGATCCTCACCCAAGAATCGGCTTATCCTGGCCGCGGCTTCCCCCTTGTAGGCGTTTGCGAACTCCCGCTCAACAAAGGGCCCGATTCCGCTTTTCAAGAGTTCCATCGCCTTGCCGACTCGTTCGTGGTTGGTGATTGCCATGATCTATTCCCTCTCTTCTTCGTCGAACAATCCGGTTTGGGCTTTTTGGGGCTTGCCGCCCTCGCGCGCCAGCCGCGTGATCTCCGGCCAGCTCTGCACGAGGCCGTTGTAGGAAAGCGCCTCCGCGGTACGTTTTTTGCGTTCGCAGAGCATGTAAAGCCGGTAGGCCAGCTCGCGGGCGATCTCGGCTTTCGATCCCAGCTTGGCGACGAGCGCCGAAGCAGAGCCTTCGCCGCCTGCCTCGAGGGCACGGATCAATTGATGCACCATCTCCCATGCCGTCAGGCGCGAATCCTTTGCAGGGTCCCAACCCTCGGGCAGTTCGCTCGGTTTAAGGAGGCGCACCTTGCCACCCTTCGATTTGACGATGCCGGCGAGTACCATCCCTGCCACGCTCGTGTTTTTGGCCTTGGAGAGCGTCTCGGCCACGCCGTATTCGCCCTCGGAGAAACCCGCCTGCTCAAACCATGCCAGAGCCCAGCGGCTGTCGGCATCGAAGTCTCCCTCCTGCTCGGCCAGGGCCTCGTCAAGGGTTTGATTGATAAGTGAAAGCGCCTCCCGCACCGATAGTTGCTTTCCCTCGGCGTCTAGGACCCGAACATATCGGGTGTAGACTGCCATGCCTGGGCCGATGGCCGCCTGCGCCAGATCCACCGGGGCGATATTGCCGCGCTGCAGGTGGGCGAGCGCCTCGGGCAGCTCGGCCTTGAGCGCGGTGACGAAGTCGCGGCGCGTGGCGGTGGGCGCGTCGGTGGCGCGGGGGCGGCAGACGAGGACGATGCTGGAGGCGAGGGCGCTGACGTTCTTTTTGAGATTACCCGTGTACTCTGTCCGCATCGGCCATGTGCCGGTAACAGCGAAGCCGGCGCGCATCACAGCGTCGAGAAAGGTCTCCCAACCGGTGCTGCCCGCGCCGTCGGCGCCATCGCTTTCCGACTGCTTGAATGCGTAGTAAATTGTCACCGGAAAGGCCGGGTGCGCCTGTTCGGCAAGCCGCTGCATTGCTCGCGTCATGCCATCGAGGAAGAACGCCTCTGCCTTCTTCTTACTGCCATGTCGGTATGGCGTGGCCACCAGCTCCTCGGCCTTGGGGACGGCGAGCGTGGCGAAGAGATTGGGGTAAACCGGACACATGCAGCGGCGAAGCCAGACGTAGAAGAAGTCCGACAGGTCTGCGTATCCGATGTTGTCGTAATAGGGTGGGTCGGTGGAGACGAACTTGTCCTTGCTGGTGGACTGCACGGCTGCATCTGCTTGCTCGGCACGTCCGTTCGCTGTGCCCGGCGCGGTCAAAAGTTGGCGTTCGGCTTGGTCAATTCCGGCCAGATAGTTCCCAGACGATTCGCTAAATGGGTTGGCCTCGGCGAAGTCCCATACCATGGGAAGCGCCTGACGCCCGAACGTGCTCGTGACTGTGTCGCGACCAGAGTGCCAGGAGCAAAGCGACGACCAATAGTTCGCGCCCTTATCTACCGCAAACGCCAGATAAACCCCCACCGCATCGGCGTAGGCGATGGCGCCGGTGCCGCCGGCGGCGAGGAGCTTGCCGTCTTCTGCCCAGCCCGCTGCCAGCGCGTCGCGCTTCACTCGCTCGCGGGTCTCCTGTACCAGGTCGGAGAAGGTCGTCAGCGCCACGAGCTGGCGGGGGGTGAAGAGGTCGCCGTAGGTCTTCAGCCCGTAGAGGGGCGGCGAGAACCAGCGCGGATTTTCGGGCATCGGGACTTCCGGCTTCCACTCCGGCTTTGCCTTGCGCGCAACGGCTTCCATCTCCTCGGTTGGCGGTAGGTATACCCGTCCGCCCTCGCCTTCGGCAACAATGGCCATCAGTCGGGCGCCCATGCGCCCGGCGTTGGCCTCGCCATAAATGTGTTCGCTGGCAATCGGGGCCCCCGACATCAGGCATTGGAAGTTCGCCCCGCGGGCGAGCTTGGTGCCGTTTTTCCCCGCCTCGATGTCTTTGGGCTTGCCCATCTTCACGGTGAAGCGGTAGCCGGGTCCCCCCCCACCCCCGCCCTCCCCCGCGAGTGGGGAGGGAGTGAGGATGGGCTCGACGTAGGCCTCCTTGCCTGCCTTGGTGGAGAGCATGAAGGTGGAGACGAGCGGGACGTCAACCTGCGCGAATGCGGGGTTCGGGCTCTTCACCGTGCGCGCCCAGAGCCAGGCGATGACAGTGAGGTTCTTGCCAACTAGCGACTTCAGGTCTGGCCGTGACTTGGCCATCTCCGCCGTGATCTCGACCTTGGGGTAGAGGTGGCCAATGCGCTTCTCGGCTTCATCACGCATCCATTTTCCGTAGTAACGCACGTCCTCGGCCAACCCTTGGGCACCGCGCCACTCGCGGTCGACCAAGTTCTGCTGTCCTCGCGACTCCCCCTCACCCTGCCCTCTCCCACCAGGGGAGAGGGTTCGATAGTCGGGATTCACTGGTGGCTTGCCAGCGAACTTCGGCGGGATTTCGATCATAGCCTTGCATATGAGGACAGCTACCGGGTTAAGATCAGATGCGTAGCTTTCGAGCCCAAGCCGCTGCGCTTCAAGCGGCAGCGTCCCGCCGCCAGCAAAGGGGTCGTGGAAGGCGGGGAGCTTATGACGGTCGAACAGTTCCTTTGCGCGCGGGTGGTCGGCGTTCTCCGCGCAGGTATAGCGCCAGCTTTGCCAGATCTCATCCCGCGCCTGCTGAAGCACCTTCTCGTTGGTGGTATTCTCCCACAGCACCAGGTCTTCGATGATCCGGAACAGCCGCTGGCGCTCCTTTTCCTGCTTCTTCTCAGTCGGAAACAGATCGGGATGCCCCGACGGGTCGTCCACCATTTGCGCAAAGATCACCGCCCGCGCCGCCGCCAGCGGCCGCCGCGCCCACCACAGGTGCAAGGTGGATGGGTGGCCGTGGCGAATGGACTTTTCCCGCGCCGAGGCCTTGTTGATGGCATCCAGCGGCAGGGCGACTTCGATGAGTTTCTTCTTATGGATCATGCTATCTCCAACGATTGCCGGATGATTGTTCCGGCGGGCCCGATGAATGTCGGATGTTGCAGTTTGGCCTCAGAAGACAGCAAATCTGACGATTAGGGCGGACCATCGGACAATTATCGGACAATTTTCCCCCAGCGGCGATCCGTCCGCCTATGAATTGTCGGCTATCCGGTTTACGATTACGACGGATCGGTTTACGATTAGTTGACGAATATGCCCTGCGGTCCGAGGGTTGACGGGTAGCCAACAGAAAGGTTTGCATGCTGAATCGGTAGATTGGCCCCAAAAATCGGTAGATTATCGGTAGATTCATTCAGCCTTCGCCCTGAGGATGTAGCGGGTGCTTCGTCCCTTTCCTTGCGTTTCGAGGATACCAAGCTCCACCAAACTCAAAAGATCCCGGCGGATCGTATCGTATACGACGGACAGATTTTTCCGACACCAGCCGCTTGTGACAAAGCCTTGCTCGGCTGCCTGCGTTACGATCTTCTTCTGGCGATTGTTCAACTTTGATTCTATCGCAGGTGTTATCAAGAGTTGCTTTTCGGGCGCACGCAGCCGTTCAATGTTTTCCCCCGGTCCTGGGAAGGTAACCTGAAAGTAACCGGTGTCGGCGCCAAGGAGCGGCTGATCGAGCCCGTGGTCGAGCATCTGATCGCGCATCCGGCGGAAACCGCTGCCGCGCTCCTCGATGCGATGAAAGTAGGAAAGACATTGGGCCAGGACCGGATTACGCGAACACGGCCGATACTTGCCCCTGCGCAAGCTGGCGATCGTGATCGGCTTGGGCGGCAGACCCGGGCTGGAGAGCACGACGCGGTCGGCAAAGACCTCCAGTAGTATCTTGCGGCCGGCATCCTCGTATTGGCGGTGCGCCGCCGCGTTCACCAGCGCCTCGCGCAGGCCATCGACGGGATACTCATCGAGGCGCACGCGGTTGAGGCCGACGATACGCATCGGGTGGCGGGTGTTGCGGTCGATAAAATCGATGGCCCGCTCAATCGCCAAAGGCATCGGACCGCGGATGTCTTCGTGGTCGCGGGGATCGCCGTCGGGCTCGGCCCCCCGATAGGCATCAGCCAGTATTCGGCACTGGGGAAAAACCGCCGAGGGGTCCCTGGCCAGGAGCACGATGCCGGCGGCGGTGGCATAATGTTCGCCCGAAGCGAGGTCTCGCCAGACAAGGCCACGAAGCGAAGCGCCCGCCAAAAGTTCATCATTTGAGAGTTCGTCCGGCTTGCGGCGCTCGGCCGCGGCAATCAAGCGACGCGCCATATCTCGGTCAAGGTCTTGCCAGCGCACCCGGTTCAACATGCCTGACTCGAAAGCTGAAGTGGCCTCGATGGTCTGCTCGGCGATCTCGTCCTCATCGCTGGTCGGCGCGATGCCGAAACGATCTTTAAGCAACTTCACTAGCGCTGCGCGGACTTCTTTCTGCAATTCGATGACATTGCCGAAGCGCTTGTACTTGGGTCCGTCAGCGTCGAGTTCCGCCAGAAGCGCCTTCGTCCCGTATTCTCTCTTCACCGCGCGATCGCCCTTGATGAAGGCGAGAATGGGGAGTTTTCTCCCCTTCGCACGGCGATATTCGGCGTGGGTGATAGATAGGCCCTTCACCAGTGTGCCGTACTCGGCACCAACGATGAGCAGATACACATTGCAGCCGTCGAGGGATTCAAGGCACCCCTCCAGGGCCTTGGACGGCGACGCCGGCTCAAACTAACCTGTTTCTGAATAATCAACCGAAAAATGCGGGCAGGTCTAAGCACCATCTTTAAGCCGCCTGAGCCAGGAAAGGATGGTCTTTCAGCTTACGGTTTATATCCAAACGTCTTTTACAGGCCAGATATTTTCTCGCCGCCCTTTGAGCTAAAATCATTTGATCTTGCCCGGTATGTTTCTGCTCCGGGGTCACATACCCAATCGACCCATGGTACCTCTGGGTATTGTAGAACCCGATAAACTCAGCCAAGATGATCTTCAGCTGATCAAAAGAGACATAATCCTTGAAACGCAGCCAATCATACTTGAGAATCCGAAACCAACTCTCAATCCAAGAATTATCCGTTGGCGTCTGATAGCGGGCAAAGAGCTGCCCAATCCCCAAGTCTCTGAAAAACTGCCGGGCCGTCTTCCTCGCCATCTGGACGCCATGATCCGAAAGAGCGGTGGGGAGCGGGGGCGCGTCTCCAACCCCCAAGAGACCCTCGTTACTTAAGGCCTGATCCCAGGCCCTTTTCATCGACTCCACCGTGGCATTCAAAGAAAGATGCCAGCCCACAATCTTGCGGCTATACACGTCCAGGATGGCAAACAAGTAAACAAAAACCGGCCCCAGAGCCAAATACGTCAAGTCCCAAGACCAAACCTCATTGGGTCTCGTGGGCTTCACCTCCGGCTTCTTTTGCGGCTCCCGGGCCTTGCCCACCCGCCGCTCCATCAACTCGTTTTCCTTCATCACCCGGTAAAAACTTGCCGCGCTGGCTTGAACCTGACCGGACTCCGAGGCCAGCACGGCCAGCTGCCTGTGGGAAAGATCCCCATAGTCCTCCTCTCGACTCCATTCGATGATCCTGGCCTTCTCCTCCGGCAAAAGCGCGTGCGGCGCCCTCTTCGGCCCGGGCTTCCCCCCACCATACCGCCCCGTGCACTCCCGGAGCCTCACCCACCGCCGGTACCGCTCCGGATCCAGCCGTAATTTGCCACAACAAAATTCCAAGGTCACAGAATACTCCCGACATACCTCGCCCACGGTGAATACCAACGCTTCCTTCACCGCCGCGCTAAGATGTCGACCTTTTAAATCATCCTCTAAACCGAGCGATCTTTTTTTTTCAAAAGGGCCAGCTCCGCCGCCTGCTCCAAAATCACCGCCTCCAAACGCTGCTTCTCCGCCTGAAGACTCTGATAGGCCTCATAATCCACCTTGGGCTTGCGACTTTTCCGCTCCCGGAAAGCTTCCAAGGAATTCTGTTCAATGGTCCTTTTAATCCGTACCAAATCACTCGAATGGATGCCCCATCGACGCAAAACCTCGCTTACGGAGCCATTGTCTTTGGCCTTGGCCATGGTGGACTCCAAGAAGATCTGGAACTTTTCCTCCGGGGATAGGTGCTTCCGTTTCCGAACCACTGGGGTCTCATTTTCCATTTCGGGCTCCTCCTTCCATAGGAAATTAGACCATCTGCCCTCCCCGGTCAAGTGGCCGCCGGCAGGGGGTAACTCCAGTCGCCCTACGGGCTCCTTCCGTTACCCCCTGCCTCAGGTACTTAGACCAACCCCCGGATACCCCATACAAACTCAGAAACATCGTAGACGATATCA
>Ga0315285_10004155_pt1 | contig 15039 bp, 11 predicted proteins | sample YL17G09_36_MG_FD_203698 | JGI IMG/M metagenome (GOLD analysis project Ga0315285, IMG submission 203698) | Sediment microbial communities from Yellowstone Lake, YNP, Wyoming, USA - YL17G09_36 | ecosystem: Environmental > Aquatic > Freshwater > Lake > Sediment | place: USA: Wyoming | collected...
CTCTTTTCATACAAATTCTTTAAACAGAAAACTTCATTCAGTTAAACTTTTAATTTTGATAACGAAGAAATTATATCATAAAAAACGCTTCAGTAAATTTTTACCTTCGATATTTGTGGGTAATTTAACGAAAAGATGGATATATCGGGAAATAGATGAGATAACATAGTTTCTGTCAAGATGGTGGTTCTAATGCCTTATGGAATGATTATGGTGCGTTGGGATGATAAACTCGGAGTGGTAATTGAAGGAATATATCCGAAGACGCTGAAAGTTAGTGAAGACCATGTTTTGCGCATTTTTACTACGCACGCCATGGGATCTGGTGAAGCATCCTTTCTAACAATGAGTATCGAAAATTTATTTATCGCCTCTTACTATACCGGCCTTCCTGAAGAGGGGAAAAGTCAATTTTATGTGGCCTTATTTTTAGATGAAAAAGAGAATGGGGATGCCTTTGAGGAGCCCCTATTAGAAATTACCCCACTATTAATTGCACACGTAAAAGATAAAAACTTTGATAAATTTTTAATGAAGGAATTTGAGGATATCCAAAAACTCACAGAAATGACAGAAGAACAACGGATCGCAATGATTTTTCGTGATCCAAGAAGGGTCTTAGTTCTGCAGAAGATGGGGCTTGGTGCCATTGCGAGAGATGACTTAAAGCAATGGTTATCAGATCAATCAGGTGAAGAAATCTTAGATCTAGAAGCAATTTTATCTCCTTTCTTTAAAACACACATGGTTGAGGAATTTGCAGTCGAAAACATGCAGGGTAAAAAGGTAAAATGTGTTTTCTTGATTAAGGATGCGTTTTCGATTCGAAGCCCAGTTGAAAAATTTTATAAAATGGCGAAGGATGGCGGCGGCGTAAAGCCCGAAATGAAACCTGTCTTTGAAATTTATAAGGAAAATGTGGAGGCTTTCTTTAAAGATTTTAAATTCGGGGATGCCGATTCAAAAATAATCGCGGAGATCGCATCTGATCCGAGCCATTACAATCTAATCACAATTTTACGAGATAACTTTATCGAAATGAACCAAATGCCCAATATTTATCAAAAAGATCTAAATCAAATCACACCTTACCTTAACGACTTAATACGGTTTAATGTCATTGATGAAATTAAGGATAAAAGGGGGAATACCTGGATATTTCTGAAAACGGATATTGTATTTCCAACATTTTTTCCAGAATATATCATAGATTCAATTCGGAGACGGTGGATGGAGAAAGATATTGTACAGAATATAGCAGTGAAGCACTTAGAATTACTGAAATCGGTATATCGAGGGGAAGAGGAGGAATTTCTAGAAGAAGAATTGGAGGTTACGGGAAGGGAAGAAGCGGAGGAAGCCCCGCCGCCAGCTAAAGTAAAACTTGCAGTTGCAAAAGAGGTAGTAAAAGAGGCAGTTCCCAAAGGAGTAAAGGCTATTTCGGATGAAGATCTTTTCAAAATGATCGAACAAGTTAATATATTGAGAAAAGAAGCCAAAATAGACATCGATAATAAGAATCGAGAAGCAGCATTACGTAAGTTAGAAGAAGCAATTGACATTACCAAGCAATTGATCGCATCCGGCGCTGTTGGCCAAGAAAACCGATTAGAGAAATTGGAGGAAGTTGCAAACAGCATAAGAAAACTTTCGGAGAAGGAGAGAGTTAGAAAAGTTGAGGCGGTTGCTGCACAACCATTCCCACAAGTATCTCCGAAGATACCAGCGACACCAAGATTTGTTGAAACCTCTGCAGCCTCTTCTATCGATCAACAAAAGTTGTTGCGCGAAGAACGCGACAATGCTATCGCAAGTGCAGACAGAGCGCTCACAGAGGGAAATTTTCAGGATGCTATCGCGTTCCTTGAGAAGGCTGCGGTCATGTCGGAACGGATGGGCGAAAAGGATAAGGGACAGGATATACGAAGGATGGCTGAGGAAATTAAGAAGAAACTGGAGAAATTCAAATGAAATTTCTTTTCCTTTATTTTATTCATTACCTATCGGTTTGAGAACATTTTTATTTTATTTTTCTAAATATAGTAGTAATGCCGAAAGGTAATCCGCAAAAAGCCCCGTTAAGCTCATTTGAAAAGGGCATCAAGAAACGATTAAGCCGAGAAAAACAAGCAATTGAATGGATCATCGGGAAATATATCGTTGGGGTGAATTCAAGATGGAATAGTGATAATTTCCCGAGCACGCAACTAGCTAAAGTGGTCCTAAACATTACAGGGCAGAGTAAAAGTGATTTTTCTTCAATGCACCGCTTGATAAGAGAAATTCTAATGAATTGGGAGAAAGAAAAGATCTGTGAATATGTTACCACTACTAAATATGCCCATTGCCGGAAAACGAAAATGATTTACTACTTCCCCCCAGAAGGCTTGAAAAAAATTAAGGCAATACTCATCGATCGGCACCTGGACCTTATCAAAAATTGGGATCTCAGTAAAACCGGGGAAGACTTGAAGACCTTTGTGGACACAGATGATGTTATGAAAACTCGAGAAAACATCATTCGAATTCTTGCCTTTGAAATCCTCAATTTTAAAAATAGAATAGAAGAGTCGGTTTCCAAATTTTCGACCTAGTTTGGCGAAAATGCAGATACTGAATACCTTAGGTTTTTATTTGTATATTTTTTCAAGGTACTTGAGAATAGATCCGGAGGTTCAACCTTGGGAATTGCAGAATCAGAGAGCCCAGAGATGGATTATAGCCTTTTTGAAAGTTCAGAGCTGAGAGATACCCTTTATAATGAATCTCGCAATTCTTGGGAGTATAACAAGCATCCGTACCTCATATTAATATGTGTAGAGGTCATGGTGCTGTTAATCATAGGATTAGGAATATGGATGATGGGATTTGATGCAACTCAAGTGATTGAACAAGAGGGGTCAGGGTTTATTATGGGGCTTGCCTTTGTTATTGTTGGGGTGGGCTTTGCAGGGGCTTATAATGTCTTTATTTTTATTCAAATTCGAAGGTACGGTATATACGGCGCGTTGAGGCCTACAGCCATCCTTGGAAATAGAGGTGTTCTCTATGATCCAATTGAGGAGGAGCCCGTGCTTTTAATAAAACTCAGGGATCCAAGAGTGGCACTGCGGTTGGAATGTTTAATGAAAATTCTAAAGTTATGGGAGGAAGAAGAGTTTAGGGGAGCTCATGCTTACAAAGATTTCTATGTAAAAAGGCTCACTTTCTGTTTGATTGACAAAAACGCTAGAATCCGGAGAATAGCATGTGAGATTTTGCATAAACATTTTGAAGAATATCTTCCAGTTATCGTAGAATTATTGCAGAGCAGGCTCGATTTGAATTATTATTTGGTGGATAGGTCCTTAAAAACGCGACTGAAAGAAGAACCAATCCAAAAAATACGCTTTTGCGGGAATCTGGAATGTTTCCAGAGCGATGAACCCTGTAAATCATGGCCTGTTTCGCAAACTATTCTCCCGAAATTGGAACCCAGTGTTGATTCCTTAGCCCCCATAGCACATTGTACCTCATTTCAGTTAGAATCTGTGAATCACCTTGATAAGGGGCAGATTATTGGGATTTGTCGTGTGTGCAATTTACCGTTATATGACTCCGAGGAGGCAGAGAAATGTCCGGTCTGCGGGTCTTCAATGCATAAATCCCATTTCTTAGAATGGCTCAAAATAAAAGGCTATTGCCCAGCTTGTAGCAAAAAAATAACAAATTCTGAAAAAAGTGGATTGTACTGTTAGAAAGAAAAATACCCCGATATTACCATCATTTAATTGACTTTTCATTCCAAGCTAGTTTTATCATGTATCAGACGAATGAAAGAAGGAATGAATGAAAATGAAATTGGTAACGGTCCATTTGCCGCAGAGTTATATCGAAGGATTAGAAGAGCTAGTAAAAGATAGCCTATATCCAAATAGGAGCGAAGCGATTCGCGTGGCTGTAAGGGATATGCTGAAAAATGAATTATGGAAAAAGTAAAGATCCCACGATCTAATAGTTGGATCAGAAATTTTTTCCCCTAACCAATCAGAGTAAATGTTAATGAATCATAAAAAAATAATTCAATCCCGCTATAATGAGACGGCAGATGCCTATGATAGGCGCTATCGCGACATACAAACAAGAAAATATCAACTGATTTTTAAAAATATTTTAATAGATCCTACAAAAATTGTCCTGGATATCGGATGTGGGACCGGAAATCTTTTCACATTTTTGAAAAAAATTAATAGTATTAAGTATGGAATTGATTTTTCATGGAATTCGCTGAAGAAATTACAAAACAGCGTTAATAGGTCCCGTGCGATTCAAATAGTCTGTGGGGATGTAGAAAATCTCCCGTTTCAAAGGGAAAAGTTTGATCTGGTTTTCGCTATTACTACGCTTCAAAACCTGCCAAATCCGAAAAAATGTCTTGAAGGGATGAAAACCGTTTGTAAGCGAGATGGGCTTATAACATTATCATTATTAAAGAAGAAATTCACCCAAGACGATACTGAGATCCTTTTAAATGAGGTGCAATTAATTCCTCAACAAATCATAAACGATGAATCTTGTGAAGATGTAATTGTTATTTGTCGAAATAAGGTTTAATATCAAAAAAGAGTGGATAGTTTCACCTCAAAAGAAAGAGAGAATCTTATTTTCTGGATCTAGCAAGGAATTTTTGATATTTCTTCAAATAGATGGCTTCTTCTTGTAGGTCACCGAGCTCATTTGATAATTTAGCGGCTCTCTTGTATAATTGAGCTGCCGAAAGATAATTCCCTTGATCAACATTTGTTCGAGCGTCTTTCAGAATCATCTCGCGCTCGCTGATAAGATCCTGCTTTTTATTCTCAAGGCTCGCAGGTTTAGAGGGGGCGAACCGTGTAATGAATATGTACAGGGAAATACCAGTCGCAATGAATATCAGAGAGAGAACGAGGAAAAGCGTAAAGAAATTGGGAATTACTACGATTGAAGTCCATTGGATGAGGTTAGCCCATAATCTGAGATTGTCTAAAGCATCGATCCACGAAACGCCCGTAAAATCGTAACCGGGTGTTGTGGTGATATTAGTATCGCTAAACATAACGGTTGAGCCGCATAAAATAATCTTAGAGGCACCTCTCTCAGTTGCGAATAACCAAGGCGTGTCAGTGATGGTATTGTTGTTTATATCTATCAAATAGGATTCGGAATAGCCAGTTGCAACGAAATTTGGGGGCGCGGTTAAATTGAGCCCGGAAGTAAATACCAAGACGCTGCTTAATTTTTGTGTAATAGGATGGGAACTAGGAAAATTAGAACTTTGGATTTCAATAATCCACCGTTTTCCAAGAGGGATATGATAATACTCCGTAAGAAGATCGTAGGACGTGAACACCACAGGCAGGGACAACTTTTTTGTAAGGTTGTTTAAGTAAGAGGCGTGCCCCGTGATATTGCCATCGGGAAATGGATTATTTATATCATTATAATTACATAATAGGAATAAATCTCCGCCCAGATCAGTATAATTTTTAAGGACTCCGATCTCAGTTGCGGAAAAATTCCCCTTGGGCCCCGGATTTCCAATAATAATGAGGTCAAAAGGCGCAAGTTTAGTTATGTTATCAAATCTAGTTGTGGCTTTTCGATTCAAATAGACCTCAAATTCAACCGTTTGATTGAGATAGTCTAATGCGGTTTTAAAGCGCTGATTTGAATAAGTATAATATTGGTTATGAGCCTCATCGAACAAAATGGAATAGGGGGTTGAATCCGATTGTGCTTTAACCGGTTCAACCAAAAATTGAAAATATAGAACTGAAAAAAGGGTTATAAGTATAAGAATTGAGAAAATCTTTCTCTTATTCCAACTTTTTATCAAATTAGAATCCTCGATTGGAAATATTATGCGGGTATTATTTTTATATTCAATTTTTGACTGATTCACTTCAATTAATAATTATTAATCTGAAATGTTGATAATAATTATAAGAAATTTTGGTTTTACTTGCAAAAACGTAATAAAGTTTAAGAAATTATCCAAGTGGCTGGAAAATTCAAGATCTAGGAATTTCAGATAAGGGTTGAGTATCGGAAATGCAAGAGTGCAGTGAAGAGATGCAAGAATATTTCGATAAATTAGAAAGTGAATTGAAAAGGATATACGAGGTAGCCAATGAGGCTAGGAATGTTGGATTGGACCCTGCTTCCTTTTCTGAAATTCATCCTGCAAAAGATCTTGCGGCTCGGGTTGAAGCTTTAACGGGACCCGCTGGAGTAGCAGATGAAATACGGGAATTAAGTAAAAAGATGGATCGCGAGGAAGTTGCTTTTAGAATAGCTGAGGAAATTGTGAATAATAAATTCACTCAATCAGAAAAGAATCAAACAGCAGAACTAGCAACCCGAACAGCATTGTCTATCTTAACTGGGGGTATTACGGCAGCACCGATTGAGGGAATTTCGAGTGTGAAAATTCGAGAAAATTTTGATAAAACCGAGTATTTAGCAGTCTATTTTGCGGGTCCGATTCGCTCAGCGGGTGGAACTGAACAAGCCCTAGCGGTATTAGTGGCGGATTGGGTCCGAACGCTTTTGCAGTTGGATAGATATAAACCCATCCAAAATGAGATTGAACGCTATGTAGAAGAAATTGAGGCCTATAAAAAAGCGGTCAATTTGCAATATGTTTCTTCTCCAGAGGAAATTCGGAACGCAGCAGCGAGTACGCCCGTCGAGATTACGGGGGAAGCTACCGAAACCGTAGAGGTCTCGGGTCACAGGGATTTGAAGCGAATCGACACAAATCAGCTTCGGGGGGGAGCCTGTCTTGTTTTGAATGATGGGATTATCGGTAAAGCACATAAATTAATTAAAATCGTCAAGAGATTGAATATTTCTGGCTGGGATTGGTTACAGAATCTTCAAGTAAAAAAGGATTCCGGGGATACCAATGATCCTAATGCGGAAAAAGTTCCTCCGAAGGATAAATTCATTGCGAAAGTAATTACTGGGCGTCCAGTATTTGCATACCCCTCAAAAGTGGGAGGATTTAGAATACGGTACGGGCGATCGAGGAATACAGGATTCGCTGCTGTGGGGTTAAACCCTGCAACGATGAGCTTGCTGGATAATTTCTTGGTCCCGGGAACTCAATTTATACTTGAACGACCGGGCAAAGGATCAATCGTCTTGCCTGTTGATTCAATTGAAGGACCAATAGTTCGATTAGAGGGCGGACAAGTTTTACAAATAAATTCAATTTCCGAAGCTAATAAAATCAAAGATAAAGTTGAAAAATTGCTGTTTTTAGGAGATTGCCTTATCGGCTTTGGTGAATTTTTAGAGAACAATCACATTTTGATTCCAGCTGGGTATTGTGAAGAATGGTGGGCTGAAGAATTAAGGAATGCTTTGGAAAAGAAGGATAAAGAACCGAAGGACGCGCCAGGGAATCTCACAATCCCAGTCGAAAAATTGGAAAAATTTTTGGGAGATCCATTCTTCCAAATCCCGGATGAATCCGAAGCATTACTTCTTTCTAGGAAATTACAAATTCCCATTCACCCAAAATATAATCTTTTTTGGAGTAAAGTGCCTGAAGAGAATTTGATTTCACTTCATAATTGGTTAAAGGACGGAACATTTGAAGATAATCCCCCCTCAATTAAATTAAATTTCGATCCGTTAATGAAGGATATCTTAGAAAAATTGGGATTGCCCCATAAATTACAGGATAATGAAATAATTCTTGCGGAAAATGTGAATATTATTAAGACTCTTTTCGATATAGATTCTGATGACTTTAAATATACCCCTCCGATGAAAGGAAACTTATGGAAAGGGTCAATTTCATCTTATATAATTCGAGATCGCGCCCCTTATTATATTGGGGGACGCATGGGACGCCCGGAGAAAGCTAAAGGGCGCGAATTTTTTCATATTTTATTTCCAGTTGGTATTAAAGGAGGAAATAGAAGAAGTCTAATAAAGGCCGCTGAATCTCAAAAAATCAGTGTTGAGCTTGTTCACCGAGAATGTCCGAGTTGTAAGACGGTAACATTTCTCAATAAATGTGATAAATGCAAGATTCGGACCGTTCTGGTTCAAAAATGCTCACAACCGAGTTGTGGAACTCGGACTGAAGATGAATTTTGTCCAAGATGCGGTAATGTAGCCCGAGCTTACGATCTTCGAGAGATTCCGATTAAGAAGTTGCTATCAACAACCCTGAAAAAGCTGAATGAGACTGTTCCTAAAGAAATTAAAGGCGTAAAGGGGTTAATGAGTAAAAATAAGACCCCTGAAATCCTAGAGAAAGGAATTTTGAGAGCTAAATACAATCTTTTTGCCTATCGGGATGGGACCATTCGCTTTGATGCAACAGATGCTCCACTCACTCATTTTAAGCCTTCTGAAATTGGTGTTTTGATAGCACAATTACATAATTTAGGTTATCAGCATGATTATTTGGGAAATCCGCTCACCTCCGAGGATCAAATCCTAGAAATGAGGGAGCAAGATATTATTATCCCCAAGGTGGGCGCTGAATTTTTAATAAAAGTGGCGTGTTTTATTGATGAACTTTTAGTTAAAGTGTATCATTTAGAAGCCTTCTATAAGGTAGCTAAGAAAGAGGACTTGCTGGGGCATTTAGTCGTAGGATTGGCGCCTCACATCTCAGCGGGCGTAGTAGGGCGGATTGTCGGCTTTACAAGCGCAAAGCTCTGTTATGCGCATCCTTACTGGCATTCTGCGAAGCGAAGAAATTGCGATGGCGATGAAGATACGGTAATTCTGGCGCTCGATGCGGTTCTTAACTTTTCTAGGAGTTATCTCCCAAAGCAGAAAGGCGGTATGATGGATGCGCCACTAGTGCTCACCTCGCAATTGAATCCAAGCGAAGTGGATGATGAAGTGTATAATATGGAGGTGGGGCGCAAATTCCCGTTGGAATTTTACGAGAAATCGTTGGAATATACGCATCCTAAAAGTATTGAGGGGATTATGGATATTGTCAATCATCGATTAGGATGTAAATCTCAATTTGAGGGACTATTTTTCACCCATCCTACAAGCGATATAAGTAAAGGGCCCAAAATTTCGAGATATAAAGAATTGAAGACCGTAAGAGAAAAAGTTTCGGCTCAGCTGGATTTAGCAGCGAAAACAGAAGCGGCAGATGTCCGGGATGAAGCGCGTCGGCTCCTTCATACCCATTTCATTCCAGATGTCATTGGGAATTTGCGTTCTTTTGCAACGCAACAATTTCGGTGCATGAAATGTAATGCAAAATATCGCCGCCTCCCCCTCGTCAATCAATGTATAAAGTGTGGGGGGCGTCTTGTGTTAACAGTTACGGAGGGGGGAATTACTAAATATTTGGGATTAGCGCTCGATATTGTTAAGAAGTATGATTTAGATATGTATACGAAACAACGGCTGTTGTTAGCGCAGGATAATGTGGAATCAATCTTTACAAGCGATAAAGGACGCCAATTAAAACTGGATAATATTAAAATTTAGTCTGTATCCTGGAAGGCCCTTATAAGTGCTTCATCCTCAATCATTCCGATTAAATCGCCTCTAGCATCGAGAACGGGTATTTGATCGATCGAATCTTTCCACATTTTATTTGCACATTCACTGACAGAACTAAATTCATTAGCCGTAATAAGATTTTTTGTCATGACATCTCTCACAGGTTTGTTTGGGAGTTTAATTTTCTTTTTGGTAATTAGAAGGATATCACTGGTTTCCCAACTCCATTCTTTATCTGAGTGACTTGACATTGATGAGGCTATCTCTTCTGATATAATTTTAGTTTCTTTAATAAAATCCTCCTCAGAAAGAATTCCGGATAGCGTGCCATTATCGTCGATGCAGGGAAGTGTGCGCGATTTCCCGAGGTGCATTATCAGTGGAACTGCAGAGATGGGCGTACCATCCCAAATCACACACACTTTAGTAGTTACGAGGTCCTTTATGGGCATCTTCATATTTTTACGAGAAATCTCTTTGATCATATCATCGATAGTAACTATTCCAACGACTTTTTTCCCTTCGGTTACTGGAATTCTGCGTAATTTCTTTTCAACCATTAACTGAATTAATTCCTTTATAGAACCATCGGGATGGATTTGAAGAGGATCTCGCTTCATTATTAATGCAATTTGTTCTTCATCAAGATGAAGTAGCAAATCTGCTTGAGATATGACACCTGCCAGTTCCTTAGTACCTTTCTTCACGATGAGCACAGCATTTACATGCTGTTTTTGCATTAATTCGATAACCTCTTTTCGATTGCCTGGAACCTCTGCAAATATTACTTCAGATTGCATAATGTCTCTTACTTTCACTAAAATAGCCTCCACTAAAACACGCCATATTTGAGTATCACATTAAAGATAAAAACCGAGAGAATTTTAAGAAAATCCTTAACTTCTTATAAAAATCCATAACTTCTTAAACTTTATTAAAATCCTTGTTTTTTTGGAAGGAACATTATTTCAATTCACAGGAACACGGATTTTCCCGACATTTCGGACACACCAAAGGATATTTTTCATATAATGCCGTTTCTAAATCAAGATTGAGAACGTTTGCCAGTGATGCAACCCACGCCACAACATCTGCGATTTCCATCTCGATCTCTTTCAAGTGATTTTTACTTTCTCCATTTTCTTGATATTTTCTCAGCGCTTCCGCTAATTCGCCTACTTCTTCCACAATCCAGAGAAAGATTTTCGAGAAACCTCGATTTTTATCACGTTCAAAGTATAAGCTTTTCATCAAGTTTTGAAAATCCCGAATATCCATAATATTAAAAATGATACGATTCATTTTTAATGTTGAGCTTTTAATTAATCTTAATCAATTAATGGAACTTTGGACTTATCACGTAAAGGGATATAATTGTCAAAAAAAAGATCGAAACGGTCAAGAAGGCGTGGCAGAGAAGGTCCGATGCCATTTGCAGGTGCGGGTCTAATTCGATTCTTTGAAGAAGAATCTTCAGGTATTAAAGTAGGTCCAATTGTAACTATGATAGTTTCAGTGATTCTTATTGTGGCGGTAGCAATCGGACTTGCAGTATTTCCAACGTAATTTGGTAGGAATCACCAAATAGGGGAAAAAAAAGGAAATAAATTCCTTAAAATATTGGAACCTTTATTCTTTTTCAGTTAATTTTCGAAGCTCGTCGATTTCTTTCTTAGCCTTTGCTTTTCGCGAGAGGGGCGCTTCGGATTCTTCCTGAGGAACCTCTGGGAGCGAACCTTCGCCTAAAATAGATTCAGCTTCAAAGCGGGCAAGCTCTGAGTCAGCTTCTCCCTCTTCATCGAGATCATCTGAAGACATCTCTGCATAAATTTCACCGACTTGGTCAATTTCAGCCATGGCGGCATCAGCTTCGGCAGCGACCTGTTCAGCCTTCTCAATATTAATATTTTTTTGAATAGATTTCATTTCCCCGAGACCGAGCTTGACAGCATTGTCTACCCCTTGAATATCATTTGCTTGGTCGATCACGATTATCATATTCTCCAGACGAGAAGCATAATTCACATATCTTTCAGAATATTTATTTAATTGCGCCCATTTTTTAAGTTCTTGTTTAGCAGCTCGCTTATTGCCGCTTTTATAATACTGTTTGGCCTTGTAATAGTCCATTTGAGCACGTTTTTTGAAAGCGTGCTCGCGTAATTCAATTTTGTTAATCATTTGTCTTAAAGTCGAGATGGTCGATTCCTTATCTTGCTTTTTCCGCCCAGGTAATAATTTTTTCATGAATGCCACGCGTTCACTTCCTAATATTATCCAATTCTTAAATTTTTCATAATTCCTGTTGAAATTTTATTCCAATCTCTTTTTTTTGGGAAATACTATACACTTATTTCATGCATGTTAAGACGTTAGTGAAATTTAAGTTTTATATTATTCGAACTGTTAGATAAAATTTTATAAAAACTTCTAAAATTTTAGAAAAAATTGGTGGTTTAAATAGGCTTTTCCGAAAAACTGATTGATGATTCTTGATAAATTACTGCGAATGAAGGAAGAGTCGACCCTTCTGGGCGCAACTCCCCAGACCCTCCGCAATTGGAGTAACGAAGGCTCTATGCAAGCGGTTGTTGGAAAAGGCGGGCAACCTCGCTTTAAATGGAGTGAAGTCAGGGGGTTAATGAATTTCGATATGCCAGAATGTTACGACCACACCTGTCTGATTTACTGGCGGGTTTCTACACCGATCCAACGGGTCAATTTGAGTCGGCAACGTGACCGGCTTGAAGCGTAAGCGGTAACCAATGGATCTATTATTGCAAATATATAGGAAGATATTGCCAGTGGCAGGAATTTCAAACGTAAAGGTTGGTTACGATTGCTCAAACATTGCCAAACTCACGCGATCAAAGCAGTCAGTATCGCATTTAAAGATCGGCTGGCCCGATTTGGGGTGGAGTTGATCCGCGAACTGCTCCACTCGTTTGGGACCGAGTTAGTTCTTGTGAATCGGGTTGAATCGGATTATAAACCAGAAATTAATGAAGATATGATGGCGATCATTGTCCATTTCAGTAGTCGTTTGTATGGCAAACGCCGCGGGCGGAAAAAGAGCTCTCAAATTAAGCAAATCTTAACATTTCCTGAAAAAGCACCTCCAGGCTAAATTTGCGCAAACGGGTCATTTGCGCATTTTGCTGGGTAAAGCTTTATATTGCACCACGGACTATCTTTCATCAGAACTTCGTCTTAGATGGATGGGAATGCGCGTATGCTCACCACAATTATGTTTCGCCTACATCCTTCAGAAGCACAAATAAACCAGCTCAACGAAATCTTTATCATCTATAATCAGATGAAGCGCAAGGGATATCAGCTGTTCGTCCATGGCGCAACGGGGATTCAACAGAAGTTGATGGGGATATGCCACAATAACCCGTACGTCAATACCATCCTGATTGAGAATAAAACCAAGTTAGCCCAGCAGAAAACGTGGCTGGAGAAACAAGAAAAATATCTTGGGCATAAAATTGAAGTCGTGAAAGGAAAGATTACCACACTCAAAGAGAAAGACCCGAAGGATCGGAGATTAAAAGGGTTGTATGCGCATCTATCCTCGCTCCAAAGTAGGGGGGCGGCTTTAGCACTCCAACCTATCGTCTTTGGCACGAAATCACTGCTTCGGGAGCGCATTCGGGGGAAGATTGCTAGGGAGGAATTTAAAGTTCGGCGAGATGCCTCGTTTGGCTGCGTGGGCAAGGCACAGGGCGGGGTGCAAAATAATAATTTGAAGTTTTTACCCGGTGAAGAGTTGCGGATTTCGACCTTTCACAAAGCGAAGGGGACTATTCCGAAACGTATTTGCGTTCCGCTTGCGGTGAACCCCCACCAAAGAGCCATATTCCAAGAAATTCTCCAACTGGACAACTACACCGTGGTCGTGAAACGGAAGTTCGTCAAAAGGGAATTGCGCTATTACGCCCACGTGTCCTATGAAACGCCTGAACCCATCACGCGTTATAGGTTTAAGGATGGGGCGATTGGGCTGGATTTCAATTACAATTTCATCATCCTTGCCAATATTGATAAAGAGGGGCATTTTTTGAGTTATCAGCAGATCCCGTTTCGCAACTTGCACTCCTATCGCAAGGGCAGACGGGATGATTACGCGAGTTTCAGACTGGATAAAGTGATCCAGTACTGTTTAAATAAAGGAAAGGGGTTGATTATCGAGGACTTGTCCTTTGACCAATCCTTCTCCTATAATAAAAAACGGAATCGCAAACTCACTCAATTCAAAACCTCAATGCTCCCACGGTTGGAACGCAAATGCGCCCGCCACGGGATCGCGGTGCGCAAGGTGCATCCCGCCTACACCACCATCATCGGGGCGTTGAAGTATTCCTGGTCACTTAACTTCTCGGATCACGTCTTGGCAAGTTACGTGATAGCTCGGAAAGGTTTAGGGTTCGTGGAAGACCTTCCAGCCTGCTACGAGTGGGTGCTCGCACAAGTCGGGGACGTTCTAAAGCCCCGTTTGAACCCGAGCAGTCCCTACCGGCAGTGGGCGCAGCTCTATGACCTTTTCAAGCATTACGGGGTAACTCCCTTCAGGTCTCCAGACCCAGCAACCAATCTCAAGAGGAATCTCTTGGAGTCCCTCAACACCGTGCTGGATGGCCTGAACCCGGCGACGGGCGTACCGCCGGATAACCTTACGGCGGGTCTACTCGCGGGCGGGTAGACGGAGAATTAGCATAGGATCTTATAGAGTTGTAGAAAAATTTATAGGTTTTTATAATTAATTTGAAGGTTAAAATGCATCACTTTTCCAAATAATAGGGAACGCAGCAAATATTGATGCGTTTTGTCGGCAGATACGAAAAAAAAATTACATGAAGAAGAAGTAGCAATTTGCGGCGATAACACCCGTTATAATGGTGATAAATACGGTTGTGGCACCGAGAGAGGGGTATTTCTCGTATATAAATATGCCCGAGAGGGTAGCAGCGGCGAATGCAACAATCATAGCAACGATAGCAAGAAATATAATATTTAATAGATAAAAGAAGAAGATCATTAGTCCAAGGGTGTAGAAGCCCATGAAAATGCGTTTGAGCCAGCGATTTTTTAATGGTATATTATCCTGAATCAATTTCCGGAGGAAAATTTCGTGCGATAAAACGAATGGGTAAAGGCCCAGCAATGCCAAGACAAGATATTCGATAGATAAGGGCGCAAACACCAGAATGCCGAATCCATAGGCGAGGGCTAAATAGCCTAAAATCGCGATCAGCCCTAAATGAACTCCAAGAGAGATCGACCCGCCATGGCAATTCGAGCGAACTGTCTCCCAAAACGTCGTTTTTTGAATCGTGCCTCTCTTCAGGTAAAAAAGAATCCCCAAGCTGTAAACAAAGAAAAGCGTACTGCCAATCAACAATGATAAGAATAAATTGTATAGCAATTGCTGGAGCCCATATATGGCATAGAGTAGGCCGATGTAGGGTAACGAGGCGAAAAGCACGAATCTGAATCCTTGGGGTTGGGTTATCACGGGCTCTT
>Ga0315285_10004159_pt1 | contig 15033 bp, 12 predicted proteins | sample YL17G09_36_MG_FD_203698 | JGI IMG/M metagenome (GOLD analysis project Ga0315285, IMG submission 203698) | Sediment microbial communities from Yellowstone Lake, YNP, Wyoming, USA - YL17G09_36 | ecosystem: Environmental > Aquatic > Freshwater > Lake > Sediment | place: USA: Wyoming | collected...
GATCGTCGAGGACGTTGGTGGCGATCCGGAGGTCGTCCTGGAACAAGGTCGCCGTTCCGATGTCGTGGCCCTTGTATTTCTCCCCTTTGAAGACGATCTCCTTGACCCGGTCGACGAGGTCATAGTTTCGGTTGAACAGCAGGCCGCCGGTGAGGACGCCGGTGAGGACGCCCGACTCGTCCACGACGGGGGCGGCCGCCGTGAGCATCATGCCCTTGTCCTCATGGTCTTCGGGTCTCGCGGCCGCCATGGGCGTCGGGACGAATTGGAACCGTGCCCGGTCGGCGAGGTCGGCCCCCTCCTTGAGGAGCTCCTCCCGGGGGACGATCCGGGTCCCGGCGGAAACCTCTTTCTGGAGGGCGAGGGCGACGAAAGGATGCCGGGTGACGTCGTCGCCGACCGGCGCGTCGGCGCGCCGCGACCGGACGACGACGCGGCCGAGAGCGTCGGTGAGGTTGAGGACGTCGAGGTCGAACTCCCGGCGGATCCCGTCGAGCCGTGCGGCGACCTTCTCGAGGTCCGCTTGCCTGAGGGCCGCCCGGAGGAACTCCTGCGTGGCGCTGAGCCGGATGGTGTCCCGGAGGCTGTGCAGCCGTTCCTCATAGACCATCCACGCCGAGGCCAGGTCGTGCCTGACCTTGGCCTCGGCCAGCGATATGATGGTCTGGTGCTCGATCCGGGTGCCGATGATGAGGGACAGGACCCCCCCGAGGAGGATGACGATGAGAAAACTCAGGATGAGCTTGCGCCGCAAGGGCAAATCGAGAAACCGCCGGACGGCTTGTCGGATGGGCATCGGTCCGCCTCGGTTCACAATAGCACTAGCGTCGGAGTCCTGTCAATCGGCCGCGGCTTGACATTTCGAAATCCCCTTTATATATATATATGAAGCATTACCGAAGGACAAAAAAACGCAGAAAGGGAAAACGCGCGCATGGACAAGACAGAGAGAATGAAAGACGGCACGGAGGTGACAATCCGGCGGCTCGTCGCGAACGACATCGACAGGTTGATGGAGTTTTACGGCTCCCTGCCGGAGGAGGACCGGAGATACCTGAAGTTCGACGTCACGGACCGGAAGGTCGTGGCCAAGAGACTTCGGCGGGTCGAAAGCGGCGACGACATCCGCATCGTGGCCGTCCACGGCGGCGTGCTCGTGGCCAGCGGGGCCCTGGAGCTCTCGGGCGAAGGTTGGAGCAAGCACCAAGGGGAAATCCGGGTGATGGTCGCCCGGCCTTTTCAACACCGGGGCTTGGGCACGATCATGATCCGCGAGCTCTATTTCATCGCCGTCCAGAACCAGATCACGACCATCGTGGCCCGCATGATGCGGCCCCAGGCCGGGGCCCAGAAGGTTTTCCGACGGCTCGGATTCCGCGAGGCATCGCTGCTCCCCGATTTCGTCAAGGACCTCGGGGGCGAATCCCAGGACCTGATCGTCATGCGCTGCGAAGTCAAGGACCTGTGGAGGGAACTGGACCGCCACTTCAGCGAATCCGACTGGCAGCGCTGCCGCTGACGGCGGAAAAGCCCCAAGACCGCCCCCTCCGGGAAGGTCCCTCGCGCGGACGACGCCGGCGCCGTCGTGCGCCGGATCGTCGAGAAATACGGCGGGCGGAAGCGGGCGGTCATCCAAATCCTCTAGGACCTCCAGGAACGGTTCCGCTGGCCCATGTCTTCAGCGTGGCGACCTTTTATAAATCCTTTAGACGGCTCATTATCACATAGGGTTGATCAAGAGACATCATGTCTCGCCCTGTCCGTCCGCAGGGGGGGGAGGTCTGAAGGCGATAGGGATGCCGAACCGTTCGGAGATTTCCTTCAAGGCCTTCTCCGGCAGAGGGAGGGTGGGGGAAGTCCCGTGAAGAGTCCCCCCCCTTGATAATTGGGCCAAAATAGACTAGCGTTTAGCGGATGGTCGGAATGAGAGAAAACAGAGTGGTTGTCACAGGGATGGGGGTTGTGACTCCCATAGGGATCGGCCGGGAGGAGTTCTGGAAAGGGCTCGTAGCCGGCAAGAACGGAGTTTCCCGGGTGACTCATTTTGATCCTTCTGATTTCCCATCCCAAATGGCCGCCGAGGTCAAGGATTTCCACCCGGACCTGTGGATCGACAGGAAAACCGCGGCCCGGATGGACCGCTTCACCCACTTCGCCATCGCCGCGTCCGAGATGGCCTTAGACGACAGCGGACTCCTGCATTCTCCCTTGCTTGGAGAAAGAAGCGGGGTCATCATCGGTTCCGGGATCGGAGGTTCCTCCAGCATCGAAAATGGCTGCGCTAACCTGAACCGGAAAGGGCCCCGGGCCCTCGATCCGTTTTTTGTGACCCGGGTGCTCATCAACATGGCGCCCGCCATGGTTTCCATCCGCAACGGTCTCAAGGGGCCCTTGTCAGCGCCCTGCATGGCCTGTTCCACCGGCGCCAACGCCATCGGCGATGCCTTTCGGATCATTCAGAGGGGAGACGCGGATATCATGCTGGCCGGCGGGGCGGAAGCCAGTATCACGCCCCTTCCTTACGGGGGTTTCTGCGCGAGCCGGTCCATGTCGCGGAGGAATGATGGCGTCGAAAAGGCCTCCCGGCCCTTTGATAAGAACCGGGACGGCTTCGTCATGGGCGAAGGGGCGGGAATTGTCGTCCTGGAAAGCCTGGAACAGGCGCGGAGCCGGGGCGCCCGCATCTATGCCGAATTGGCCGGCTACGGAAACACGGCAGATGCCTATCACGTCACCGCTCCCGAACCCGGAGGCGACGGCATGGTCCGGGTGATGAGGAAAGCCTTGGCGGATGCCGGATTGAAACCCGAGGATATCGGATACATCAACGCCCATGGGACATCCACTGTTCTCAACGACAAGGTTGAAAGCGCGGCCATCATCCAGACCTTCGGAGCCCATTCCCGGGCGCTCAAGGTCGGTTCCATCAAGTCCATGATCGGCCATCTCTTGGCTGCGGCCGGCGCCGTGGAGTTCTTTTCCATGGTCATGAGCGTCTATACAGGGATCATTCCGCCCACCATCAATTATGAGGAGCCGGACCCCGAGTGCCCGCTTGATTATGTTTCGGGCGGGGCCGAGTCCCCTGATCTTGAGGCGGCCATCAGCAACTCCTTCGGCTTCGGCGGCGGGAATGCCTGCCTGGCTGCAAAAAAATATCGGGAAGAAAAATGAAGATACCCAGCCTCCAAATCGGAGATATCACGGCCCGCATTCCCATCATCCAGGGGGGGATGGGCGTAAGGGTTTCCCTGGCCGGCCTCGCCGCTGCCGTCGCCAACGAAGGAGGAATCGGAACCATCGCCTCCGTAGGGCTCGGCGACTTCGAAGCCTGCAAGCTCGACTTCGAAAGGGTATGCCGGGAGGCCCTCATCCGTGAGCTCCGCAAAGCCAAGAGCCTTACGGACGGCCCCGTCGCCGTCAATATCATGGGGGTTTTGAGCAACGCCAAGGATCTCATCCAAACGACGGCCAGGGAGGGCGTCAGACTCATCGTCTCGGGGGCTTCCCTTCCCCTTAAGCTTCCGGAAATGGTAGAGGATCCCAGGGCCTTGCTGATTCCAATCATAAGTTCAGGGAGAGCGGCGAACCTTGTCCTCCGCGCCTGGGATAAGCGTTATCAAAGAACGGCCGATGCGGTCATCGTCGAGGGGCCGTTGGCCGGGGGGCACCTGGGATTCTCCGCGGAGCAGCTTCAGGAGCCCGAAAAATACGCCCTTTCCATTCTTCTGCCCGAAGTCCTCGATGTCATCAAACCTTTCGAAGACAAGTACGGCCGGAAAATTCCGGTCATCGTGGGGGGAGGGATATTCGATGGGACGGATATCGCCCGGATGCTGCAAGCGGGCGCCGCGGGAGTCCAGATGGCGACCCGCTTCGTCTGCACGGTAGAATGTGATGTGGCCCAGGAATTCAAACAGGCTTATCTCGATGCGAAAGAGGAGGACATTGTCATCATCAAGAGCCCGGTGGGGCTCCCGGGGAGAGCTATCCGAAACCAGTTCTTAAAAAACCTGGAAACGGGCCTGAAAGAGAAGATCAACTGTCCCTACAGGTGCCTTTCCACATGCAACGTCGCTGAAGCCCGCTACTGCATCGCCCAGGCTCTCATCAGCGCTTATCTGGGAGACATGAATAAGGGCCTTGTTTTCTGCGGCCAAAATGCCCATCGCCTTCATAAGATCGTCACCGTCAAGGAACTGATCGCCGAGCTCCTGGCCGAGATTGAAGCCTACTGAGCTTCCTGCCCCCTTTGGAGGCCGCGGTCGCATGATCCGTTGCCGAATTGAGAAAATTTTCTAGGCGGGGGCGTTATCTGTTTTGTGGGCGAACGATGAAAGACTCTCTATTTTCCAAGGTCCTGGAGCTCATCCTTGAAGAGGTCCCCGCGGGGCGTTCTCTGGTCCTCCTCTCCGGCGAGGCGGGGGGTCTGCGCGCCAGGCTGTCCAGGGGGATTGACTGGGAGGCCGACCACGACGTCTGCCGGGACATCGTCGGGAGGGCCATCGATGCCGGGCAGCCGCTCCTTATCCGGGACTTCGGGGCCCATCCGTTATTTCGGGGACATCCTTCGGTCCGGGCGAAGGGGCTGGCAAGCGCGCTCTGTCTGCCTCTCCTGGCCGGGGGCCGGGCCGGCGGCGCTTTCTATATGGATAGGACCGCCGCCGAGCCGCCGTTTAATGCCGACGACCTTGAACTCCTGGCGGCCGCGGCGGTTTTTTTGAACCACATCCTGGCCTCAACGTTGCGTTGCGCCCCCGCCGTTGGCGGGCACGGCAACGGCCGGATGCCCCTGCTTGTCGGGCAGGACGCCTGCTTCCTGCGGGTGAGGGCCCTTGTCGACCGGGTCAAAGACAGCGGCGCCCCCGTTTTCATCTCCGGTGAAAGCGGCACCGGAAAGGAGCTGGTGGCCCGGACCATCCATGAGACGGGCTCGAGGAGGTCCGGGAAATTCGTCGCGGTCAATTGCGGGGCCATTCCCGACAACCTTCTAGAGAGCGAGCTCTTTGGCTATGCCCGCGGGGCGTTCACGGGGGCCGCGCGGGACAAGGTCGGCCTCATCGAGGAGGCCGACGGCGGGACCTTTTTCCTGGACGAGATCGGGGACCTGACCTTTCCCCTCCAGGCGAAGCTCCTCCGGGTGCTCGAGGATGGGGAGATCCGGAGGCTGGGCGAGACCCGGACCCGGACCGTGGACGTCCGCTGGGTGAGCGCCACCCACAAGGACCTCGATAAAGAGGTCCGTGAAGCCCGCTTCCGCGAAGACCTCTATTATCGTCTGAAGATCATCCCCATCGAGCTGCCGCCCCTGAGGGAGAGGACGGACGACCTCCTGCCGCTCATCAATCACTTTGCCGAAAGATACGCCCGGGAGATGCGGCGGCCGAGGCCGTACTTTTCGCCGGGGGCCTTGGAGATGCTCTTTCACTATCCCTGGCCGGGGAACGTGCGGGAGCTCCAGAACGAGGTCCAGCGCTCCTTCATCATGGCCGGGGAGAACAATCTCATCCGGGAGGAATTCCTCTCTCCGAAGATCAACCCGCGGAAGGAAGCGTATTCCGAGGATTCCAGGAGGCTGACCACGGCCAGGTCCGAGTTCGAAAAGCGTTTCCTGCGCGAGGCCCTGGCCCGATGCGGCTACCAGAGGACCCGGACCGCGACGGAGATCGGGATCACCCGGCAGGGCTTGTTCAAGCTCATGAAAAAACACGAGATCGAAACCCATTGAGGGGACCGGGATTTGCCAAAGCGCCCGTTTTCTGATACATAATTCGAGTTATGACGGACACAAAAGACTCGGTGTTCCCGGTTGTCTGTCCCTGTTGCGGGGCGAGACTCTGGGTGGACGGGGAGGCGAGGGGAGTGATCAGATCCGAGAAGGCGGCCAGGAAAAAAAGCTCTCTGGACGACCTCCTCCTCAGGGAAAAGAAGCGGACGGAAGGGATCGACCACAAGCTCGAGGCGACCTTCGAGCTCCAGAAAAAGAAGCACGATGAGGCGGAAGAAAAATTCAAGAAGGCTCTCGATCTCAAAAGTGCCGATAAGACGTAAAGATAGGATTTTCCTTTTTCCGCGGCGCGACGAATTCCCGCCCTTGGCGCTGAATCCCCCCTCCTAACCATGCCGATACTCTATCGCCGGCCGTGCGGCGATGTCAATCGCCGCAATAAGCGGCGGCGGAAGAACATGTTGGGGCAAAAAATCCTCTCGCACCGGCTAAAAGACGATAGACTTTCCCTTCCGGTGAAAATGAGATGATCAAAAATAGTCCCCGCTCTCCTCGGCCGCCGTCAGGGATACCTGCTCAAACACCTGCGATGGCGGAGGCTTCGCCGCCACGAACGTCAGCTTCAGATGGGCAATGATCCTCTCGATCGCCTGATGATCCGTTATAACGGCAAGAGAACATAACGAACCGCTCCTCACCACAGTCCGGACACCTGATCCGGGCAAATCCGCAGCGCGGGTTGCCGCAGTCGAGGTAGCGCTCGACCACCTCCTTGACGATCGGCCGGAAAAAACCGCCCTCATTCGCTTCGCGCCTGAGGACTGCAAAGCCTGTACTCCCGCTCGAAACGGTTTTCATATTCGGCCAGGAACATGTCGAAATGATGGAACAGCACCCGGTAGAGGACGGTCCGCTCCGGATGTCGAGGACGATAGACTCCCGCCATGGCGGGATAATGGCCTCAAGAAACGGGCCAACGTCATGGTTACGACCGTGCCTCCCTGGAAAGACACGATAAGGCCCGGCTCGAACGAGAAAATCAAGTGAGAAAACGTCAACAGATGTTGACGCTCAGCGGAGAAAATGGGAAACTTAATCGTGGAATTTCGCGGGCCGGTGAAGGAAGAACAATCGGTTCAGGCCCGGGCCGCGCGCCGGCTCCTGATCATCACGGCCTGGGTGGTCATCCTGGCCGTCTCGGACCTTCCGGATATTTTCTGGAACGCGCTCGCCGGCCGCATCCCCGCCCCGCTCTTCTGGGGCAAGGTCGCATTTTTAGCCGTCTTCCTCGGCTTGACCCGCTTCGTAAGAGCCCTGCGCCGGTTAAGCCCGTATGCCTTGGTCCTCGCCGTCTTTTACCTGGTCTTCGGTCTGACGTCGCTCATCCGGGCCACGGCTTGGTTCCAGGGACATTTCAATAGCCCTGGAGTTTCGTTCTTCAAGGGTTTCATGGCTCTCTACGTTCTGGACATCGGCGTCGCCCTGGCTGTCATAGCCGTTCTCTGGAGCTTGAAACGCGACCGGAGGGCGTTCTTCATGACCAAGGGCCGGCTGGACGCGCCGATCGAGCCGGTGCGCTGGCTGGGAATAAGGGAGGGGGGTTCGTGGTGGACCTTCGGCTGGATTTTCGCGTGCGTCGCCGCGCTGGCCGTCCTGATCCCCACGCTCCTGGCCATCGCGCCCTCCAGGGCGACCGTGGTCAAAGCCCTTCCCCTTCTTCCGGCAGTTCTCCTCTTTGCGGCGATCAACGCGTTTACCGAAGAGGTCTATCATCGGGCCGGACTGCTGGCCACGCTGACGGAGGTTATCGGCAAGGGCCAAACGCTTCTCCTCGCCGCGGTCTTCTTCGGCCTGGCGCATTGGTTGTACGGGTCGCCGCCCGGTCTCGTCGGGGCCCTGATGACCGGCTTCCTGGCCTGGCTGCTGGGGAAGAGCATGCTCGAGACAAGGGGGATCGCCTGGCCCTGGCTCATCCATTTCCTGCCTGACGTGGTGATTTTCCTTTCCTACGCGCTCCTGAGGGTGAAGGCCTGAGCGCGGGAGGCCGGGGGGGCTGATCTCAGGCGTCGGTGATTTCAGATTCTGCATAAGAGATGGCAAGTGCCCCAGTCCTCGCTCGAACAGGCGACACATGGACCAAGTTTTAGCGCTATTTATGACACGGCCGTGACCAGGCGGATTAGTGCCCGCATACACCGCTTTGTCCTTACAACCTGCCTATGCTAGAATGATTCCAGGAGAATCTGATGTATGAGTTCTTGATTTCCCTAACGATCGAAGCCCTGAAAGAAGGTGGATATTTGGCTACAAGCGATGATCTCCAGGGCTTGATCGCCCAGGGCCGGACCATCGCGGAAACCATGGAAATCGCGCAGGACGTCGCCAAAAAGATCGTCGAATCCTGCATTGAACACGGAGATCCCCTTCCCTTCGAAGTGAAACGGCCAAAAAAACAGGTCAAGCAAGAGGTCAAGATTCCCATCGCCGTTTCGATATGACCAAGCTCCCTTCCTTGACGTCGAAAGAGGTCATTGGGAAATTGCGCAAGGCCGGTTTTGTCTTCGATAGGCAAGCTAAAGGCAGCCATGAGATCTGGCTGAATCCAATAACGCGTCGAAGAACGACTATCCCCAATCATCCGGGCACGTCGATTCCTAAAGGAACGCTCAAGGCCATTCTGAGAGCGGCGGGACTGACGGTTAAGGAGTTCTTGAAGTTATAGGGTCAAAGCAAGTGCCCCAGTCCTCGCTCGAACAGGCGACACGTGGATTAGAAATGGCTGGGAAGTATATTGCCGGAGAGGAGTATTGCCTGATGCAAAAAAGAAAACACACGGCGACATTATCGGTAAATGGAATTGTGCTCCTCCTTGTCCTCGTTATATTCCAGTCGTTGGCTTTTGCAGCCGGGGACAGCTCCATGCCTGGACGGGCAGAGAAACTCAGGATTGTCGATCTGGAGGGAACGCCTTACCAGATGGGGAAGGTTCATGGCCAGACTCTCAAGACGGAAATTCGCGACCTGCTCAAGCGCTGGAAAGAAGACCTGGAAAAGACTTATCGGGTCACGGCGGAAGTTTTCATCAAGAATCTCCTCAAAAAGACGGATTTCCAGCCTGCTATCGAACGCTGGACGCCGGGCCTTCTCGATGAAGTCCGCGGCATCGCCGACGGAGCCGGCGTGGATTTCGACACCATGTACGCTTATCAGCTCATCGACGAGATATGGGCTATCAATGATGACCTAGGCCTCTCCAAGTGCACGTCCATAGCCGCCGGAAAAAGGAACGGAAACCCTGCTTATGTCGCCCAAACACTGGATATCCCAGCCTTCTATCATGGTTTTCAAACGGTCCTTCGCATACGAGACAAGCGGGAGGATCTGGAAACCCTCGTCTTTACGATCCCGGGAGTCGTCGCTGCCAACGGATTGAATAGCCGGTCGGTCGCGGTCTGCGTCAACGCCGTTACCCAGCTCGCCTATTCCCCGAAAGGGCTCCCCGTCGCCTTCGTCATCAGGGGAATTCTGCGCCAAAAATCCTACGAGCAGGCGGTGAAGTTTCTTCAAGACATCCAGCCCGCGGCGCCGCAGAACTACGTCATCGGCGGACCAGCCGATGCCGCCGCCTTCGAGCGTTCGGCCGGCAAAATGTCCAGATTCATCCCGTTCGAGGGCGCCGAATTCACCTACCATACGAACCATCCTCTGATCAACGACGATTTCAATCCGAGATTCCCGGAGACGTTGAAGCGCAGGGAGATGACCCTGGAGAAATACCGGACTCTCTGTCCGCGATTCAACTTTCTCGGCCAGGTTCTCAAGGACAACTCCGCCGCGATCGACCTCGCCAGCCTCAAGACTCTCTTCCAGAACCGCGCTTCGGGGATCAACAATGCGGAAACCTACGGGTGCACCATCATGGTCCTGGGCGAGAATCCCGAGCTTCACATCTCTCCGGGCCGGCCGGACGATGAGCCGTTTCAGGTTCTCGCCTTTTCGCCCCGCTCCGTTCGATAAGCATTCCCGCCCACGTCTCCGGTCCGGATCTGCGGAGATGCCTATAACTATATCGGAACCAGTGATTTCAATGAAGTGCCCCGGGCCTGACTCGAACAGGCGACACATGGATCGCGTTTTCCTTTTAAGCACCATTGGTCAGAATTAGGTTTAGGAGCCGAGATCGAATGTTATGGTGCGCATCATGGCGCGGATAGAAGGGTGGTTCAAAAGGCCGAAGCAGCTATGAAGAGGGAGAGAAGAAAAATGTATACGAGGACTTGCGTTTCGCAATCATAGAAGAAGGCGGGTTTTAGCAAAATCTGCTACGCCGGTGTGACAAGGGGATAGGTCTGCTTTCTCAGCATTTGATTCTTACACTGTTTCTTGTTATTCTTAACCCTGCCAGTCATAAGCTAATAGATTGGGGAGACAATGAGCTCTCAACAAGAGGAAAACGCTCCTTCCAAGGAAATGAAAGAGTCTCCTCTCAAGTCATTTCTCGCTAAGCTCAGAAAACGGCATCTCATCGAGACCCTGGCGGCCTTCATCGGCGGCGGCTGGCTCATTATTGAGTTTGTCGACCGGATTCTGGTTGCTCACTATCATTTTCCGGACAAAACCATCGATATCACGTTTATCACACTCCTCTGCGCGCTCATATGCACTCTTCTTTGGCGCTGGTTTTCCGGACGGGAGGCCCCAAGAAAATTCAAGTTGGAACTCGTCCTGATACCTCCAGTTGTCCTGGTCACGGTTCTCCTGGACATCAATCTCCTCCTCCACCTAAAAGGACCTGCAGCGGAAACTCTCCCGGCTTCAAAATGGAAGAACTCGATCGCCGTCCTGCCATTTGTTGACATGAGCCCCCAAAAGGACCAGGAGTACTTCTGTGACGGGATGACCGAGGAACTCATCAATCGGCTGAGCAACATCAAGGAACTCAAGGTTCCGGCCAGGACCTCATCCTTTGTGTTCAAAGGAAAAGCGGAAGACATACGGGAAATTGGCAGAAAGCTCGATGTGCGGACAGTGCTCGAGGGAAGTATCAGAAAAATAGACAACCAGCTTCGGGTCACAGCTCAACTCGTCAACATCTCAAACGGTTTTCATCTTTGGTCGGATACATACAACCGTGAGCTCAAAGATGTCTTTTCTATCCAGGATGAGATTGCATCAACGATTGCCGATAAATTGAAGCTCACGCTATTGAGTGATGAAAAAGCGAGATTGGTGAAGCATTCTACCGAGAATCTTGAAGCTTATAATCTCTATCTGCTCGGACGCTATTTCTATTATAAAACCACTGAAGAAGATATGAATAAGGCCATTAGATACTTCGAGCAGGCCATAGCCAAGGATCCAGGCTATGCTCTGGCCTATGCGGGTCAGGCAACATGCTATAGCGTTCTTTGCACTACTGGTTATCTCGCTCCCAAAGAGAGCTACCCAAAGGCCAAAGAAGCCGTGGTAAAAGCCCTCGAGCTCGATGAGGAGCTCGGGGAAGCCCACGCCTCGCTTGGCTACCTTAAGTTCTTTCTTGATTGGGATTTCGCCGGCGCTGAGCGCGATTTCAAGCGTGCCGTTAAGCTTAGCCCCGGCAACGTGGATGTCTATATTCTAAATTCATTATACTTAACCTTTTTGGGAAGATTTGACGAAGCCATCGCCGGATTCAAGCGTGCCGTAGAGCTTGATCCGGCTTCGCCACTGACCTATACATATCTGGGAGGATTTGGCTATCAAATGGCGGGCCGTTACGATGAATCCATTGTCCAGATCAAAAAGGGACTGGATATGGATCCGAGCATTTTTTTTGGACAATTATTTTTAGCTTCGGTTTTTGCCCTTAAGGGAACGTACGGAGAAGCCATTAGCCAGGCCGATAAAGTGCTTTCTGCCTGGCCAACACTCGAAGATGTCCAAGTTCTCTCGTTCTTGGGGTGGGTCAACGCCGTCTCAGGAAGACAAGAGAAGGCCCGGAACTTTTTAAACCGCATGCTCGATTTGAGAGCGAGACGGTATGTGGATGCCTATCTTATCGGAGCAGTCTACGCAGGCTTGGGAGAAAAAGATAAAGCATTCGAATGGCTGACAAAAGCCTATGAGGAGCACGCCGGTCAAATGGTTTGCATCAGAGTCGATCCCTGGATTAAGAATCTGCGCTCTGACCCGAGGTACAAGGAGCTGCTGAAGAAAATGGGCTGGGAGAAATGAGCAGCTCTTTACCTTCTGGGAAGACGCCGACTCCGTCCAGCCCGAAGAAAAGGACGCCAGGCGGCGGTTGGCCGGGCTGAAAGGCCAGAAGCAGCAATTATTTTTAGAACGTTAGCAGAGAGGTGAGGTTATGAGCAAAAAAGGCAAGAATTTATTGATCTTGGTGGCTCTAATTTTGTTCCCAATTTCTGCATTTCCAAATCAGACCTATGTTATAAAAGCCGGGCGTTTGATTGACGGCCAAAGTGCGGAGCCAAGGAGCAATGTTATGGTCGTAGTTCAAGGCAACAAAATAATTGCTCTTGGGGAACACGCGGATATTCCTAAAGATGCCATCATTTTGGATCTCAGCGATAAAACCGTGCTTCCCGGGTTCATCGATGCCCACACCCACATTATGGTTGATGGCGCGGATGATTATGGAGCTGATCTTTATAAGAATTCGACTCCATTCCGGGCTATTCGGGCCGTAGCTATGGTGCGTAAAGCACTCTGGAATGGCTTTACGGCATTACGGGATGTGGAATCTGAAGGGGCAATGTATGCCGATGTTGATGTGAAGAAAGCCATTAATATGGGTATCATTCCTGGTCCGCGATTATGGGTCTCGACTCGTGGGTTGAACATAATGGGCCGCTATTTTGCCGATGATTATTCATGGGAGCTGGATCTTCCCAAAGGGGCTCAGATGGTCAGCGGGATTGATGAGTGCCTCAAGGCGGTTCGAGAGCAGGTCGCCAATGGCGCAGATTGGATTAAAATTTATGTGGATTGGCCTTTCTTTATTGATAAGGACGGGGGAATATCCGGCCTGACGAATTTTACCCCCGAAGAATTGACGGCTATGGTGAATGAAGCCCATAGACTGGACCGTAAAGTGGCTGCCCATGCCATCAGCCGGAATGGAATCAAAGCCGCCCTAGAAGCCGGCGTCGACAGTATCGAACATGGAAGCGGGTTTGATGAAAGCTTGATCGATCAGGCTAAGTCGCAGGGAATCTATTGGTGCCCGACATTGTTAGTGTTCGAACACAGTTTTAAACAAAGGGAATCCCCGCTTCTCAAGCAGTTGCTGGAAATAGAATATAAGGCACTCAATAAAGCCTATAAAAAGGGATTGAAGATCGCCCTAGGCACGGATGCCGGCTCCTTTCCTTGGTCGATAAACCAGGCCAAGGAATTTGAGCTCTTGGTCAAGAAAGCAGGCTTCAGTCCGATGGACGCTATAAAAGCAGGCACCTCTGTCGCTGCCGAATTGCTCGGCCAATCTGCTGAGATTGGTCACTTGGCCCCCGGAATGTTAGCCGATATGGTTGCGGTGCAGGGTGATCCATTGCAGGACATCACGGCGCTTCAGAATGTCGTGTTCGTCATGAAAGACGGCAACGTATTTCGGCACGACAAATAAATGTGGGAGATCTTTTTCTCCCGAATATTCGACCCTTTTTGCTGGGAGGATGCATGGGAAAGATCATTGTCGTGAAGACAATGTTATTTTTTGGACTCGCCTCTATGGTCCTCGCCGGGATAGCTCAAAATGAAAGGCCTCATTCAAACGCCGCCTACCGGATCCGCAAGGTCGTCTGTACGCTGAGGAAAGCCGTCGAATCGAGAGCCGAATACAAGTTCGGGCCGGACGCCCGTCTCTTTGTAGAAGGGCACACGGCGACTTGGACGTTCGGCAAGGACTGACGGCGCTCCAAAGAAGGAGTATAGGTGGGGAGGGCCCCCGGCCAATCGCGGCTAGGGCCTGATCGAAAGCGAGATCTTGATGACGCCCCGGTCCCCGAGCGGGGCGAACCGGCCGGCCGGATCCCAGCGGCGCTCCCAGTTCTTGTTGTAGACCAGGAAGATCTCGTTGCCGGGCGAGATCTGCCAGCGCACCCGGGCGCTCCAGCCGAGGGTGTTGGAGATGTCGTCGAACTGGACGTAATTCATCAGGCCGAGGTCGGGTGAGAGAAAGATATCGGCCCTGACCTGATAGACGTTCTCGCTGAAGCGGCTTTCGGGCAGGCGGCCGCGGACGATGTTGGCGTCGAGAGCCAAGGCCGCGTAGCCCTTGAACTTCAGCGTCAGGCCCAGGTTGATGTCATCGTAATGGCCTGAATAGAACTGCCCGAAATTGTAGCCCGCGTCGAAGACCACTGGCCGGTGATTGGCCGTGCTCGCATCGAGCCGAAAGCTCATAAAATCGAAGCGCCCCGCAGGCAGGATGACCCCTTCGGCGACTTCGAAATCGTAGGGCAGGACGTCCCGGTTGGCGACGATGCTGAAGCCGAACCTCTCGCCGCTTTGGGTCCTGAAGCTTAGCGGCGAAGCGTTGATCCGGCTCGTTTCCAGGTTCCCCGAGAGGTCCCAGTAGTAGTCGGCGCTCGCGTCGAAGAAGAACTGCCGGACGAACCGTTCGAGGAACCCCCCGGCGGGCCGGGGCTGGAAGGCGACCCGGGCGAAAGCGGTCTGGATGCCCTGCCGCATCATGTATCCCAAGCCGGGGTCGAGGGCCTCGCCGTAGTAGGCATAGGTCGTCTGGACGTTCCAGAGGTCGTTCGGATAGTCGGCCCGGAAGCCGAAGCCGTGGTGACGCCCCTCCTTCCGTTCGTTCCAGTTGTAGGCCCCCCACGCGGCCAGCATGATGTTCTTGTCCCCCAAAAACTTCGACGAGGAATAGTTGAAGTCGACGCCCGCGAGCGAGTTCCGCTCGCCCGTCGGACTGCCGTTGGTGAAGATCCAGCCGACCTTGCTCTGGGCGAAGATGTTCTGGGTCATCCGGGCAGCGAGCAGGTTGCGGCCGCCGAGGTCGCCGCAGGCGCCGGTCTGGACGTCGAGGACGGCAAGGTTCGTGTTGCCGACCTTTCCGTAGAGCTTGGCGCCGAAGCGGACGGGGATCTGGGCCCCCTCGAAGAGCCCGATCCGGCGGCTGAAGAAGGGCATGAAGCTGACGCTCGAGCTGAAGCTGAAGACCTCGGACCCCTCCAGGAAGAACATCCTCTTCTCCGGGAAAAAGAGCGGGAACCGGGTCAGGTTGATGCGGCGCTCGTCCACCTCGGTCTCGGCGAAATCCATGTTGTAGCTGGCGACGCCGACGAGGTTCG
>Ga0315285_10004160_pt1 | contig 15025 bp, 10 predicted proteins | sample YL17G09_36_MG_FD_203698 | JGI IMG/M metagenome (GOLD analysis project Ga0315285, IMG submission 203698) | Sediment microbial communities from Yellowstone Lake, YNP, Wyoming, USA - YL17G09_36 | ecosystem: Environmental > Aquatic > Freshwater > Lake > Sediment | place: USA: Wyoming | collected...
GACCGACGAAAACGATTAGGGGTGGGTCCTTCTTCCGGTGAGCCTTCCGTTTAAAAAAAACCGATTAATGGGTCCGCATTTCGGTGGGGGGAGGGTCCATCCTTAGCCGGTGATAGCATGTACGCCCGAAGAAAGAGGTTCTTTCCTTAAGGCTCGAACCCAAAATTATTCAAAAACTAAAGGACCGAGCGGAGAAGGAAGGACTTCCGCTTACAACCTACGCCAGGATGTTGATCATCAAAAGAATGCGGGAGGGTGCAACATAGGATTTCGCAAAAGAACCCTGATGGTTGGCAGGACCTTTTAACGCCTTGCACGCGCCATCCTAAATCGACCCCACCAGGTGATCCCAGGAGAAGCACAAATTAGGGATTACTCTTCAGCCAATCGCCACTTCCCGAGAAACTCATTAAGGGCAGAAATAACGCAGCCCGATTCAACAAATGATATCTATATCCTTAATCCGGCGATAAGCGCCAAAAAATTAATGAGATAGGACGAAGAAAAATTATAGAAGGATTTAAAGTAAAAAATTGATCGCACAATCACATCGTTTGAATATTTCTACCGACAATGCATAACTCCGACTGCTGCAAAAGGAATCGAGAATCCTGCAAAGGGATACTTATCCATCATGGCAGACTAATTTGCGCCATCCATAACCACCCGGATTCATTGCATCATTTAACCACTCCGAAAAGCCGGACACAGAGCGGGAATCTTCTGCCAAGCATATACAAAATCTCCCAACCAACGATGCGTAACCGATATCTTCAACCGAATCTGGCGACTGCCTTCGACCACTTTCGCCGCTACCAAACCCACACATCGGCGAATTCGCTTGATGTGCTTCTTCCGATAAAAAGGCGGCAATACCAGATCCCTCAGCCAATAAGACATATTGTAGGCCAACTGGGCGCACAACATATAAACCCAATTCGCCATAAATCCGCCCAAGGGAAGATGACTCATAAATTCGTTACTAAACTGACCAATCCGTCTTTCCGCCGCCCCCCGCTGATCGTGAATCTCCATCAACTCCTGGACTTTTCCCTCCCGGTTGGTCACCACCGCATAATACTCATAACCCAGCGCCCCAAAAAGAACCCCCTGGCCTCCTTTGGTCTCCTTCTTCTCCCGGCGCAGCAGATAACGATATGGCTTGACCCAACCGATCGGCTGATACTTAACCTCGCCATACCACAAGCCAGGATGCGAAAGGTCCTCTTTCCAGTCCTCCTCTGCCACCGTTTCGATCAACTGCCGCAGGGGCGCCGTCTGATCCGCAGTGATGCTAAAAGTCCAACCTTCCCCTTCGCAATAATTAACCACCTCTTTGTTGTAAAAGGCCGAATCGCTCCGAAGATAGATCTCTTGGACCCCCACGGGAATCTTGCGCTTCATCCTGCGCAAATAGGCGACCGCCTTCGCCCCAGGCTGCGTTTTCCCAGGACGCAATTCACTGTGAAGCATTTCCTCCGTCTCGCTCACAAACGAATACATCCCTTGCAAGGAGTAAATCCCATTGTAGTTTCGGGTCGCCCCCTCTTTCTTTGCCCCAAACACTTCATGGGCTTTGGCATCCGTATCAATGGTCCAAGCCTTCATCTTGGGCCGAAGACGATGAACGCGGCTATGGATTTCTGCCAAGGCCCGATTGAATTGCAAAATATGCCCCAAGGTGAACCGGCGACAAAAATCCGCGGCGGTTGTAGGATCCGGAATGTCCTTGCGTCCAATCGCTCTTTGAATCGCTACATCTTCCCGGAGGGCTTCCAAATCATCGATGAAATCGCCGCCGATAAACGCATTGGCCGCGAGAGCCAGGATATGCTCCGATTCCGGGTATCCCCTCTCTCGCTCCTTCACGTGAATATGTTCATCCAAGGTGCGCGGGATTTCCAAAGCCTCCGCCATGGCATAGAGGAGAGAAAGACCCGTATGAACAGTTAACGGTTCTTCGGTGGTTTCCAGGTGAACGGTATGCCCCTGACGAACTTTCAGTGGAATTCCGGACTGTAACTTTTTGAGGGTTCTCGAATTCACCTGTTTCATGAAATGGCCTCCGACGCTTGAACTCTCATTTCGCGTAGTAAATATAGGCCATTTCTTGCTTGGCTTCAAGAAAAATAGGACTTTATCGCTGGATTAAGGTATATCCAAACTTTTGGGATGACCGGGAAACAGATGGAGATAGCAGAACCCATAACTTCTCAGCCAAATGCTTTAACCACAATATATAGATGACGCTGGCAGACCAAAAAATCAGAAAGCCCAGGCCATTCAACCTGGGCTTTTCTTTTGCTCTTATCTCAAAATCAAAAATCACTTGGGGGGCGGGGTGAAGGTGATAGTTCCTTCACCATACCCCTTTGGTCCGGCTTCCCATTTTTCGGCCGGAAGATACTTCACTTTGAGAGTGAGACTGCCCTTGATTCCTTCAAATCGGCCTGTCCCCTTGATTATTTCGCTTCCTGTGTATCCGCCCACTGTAGGTGTCCCTGCTACGGGTGTTCCGACCGTACCTTGACTCTTTATGATAATAGTGGAACGATCTTGAAAGGTTAGGGTAACGTACTGCATAAACGGGCCTTTCCCGTTGATATAATCATGTGTTCCAACTGAGATGGAAGTCGCAACCTCTCCATTTTCAAAGATAAAATAAGCATTTCGCACCGTGAGCCCAAGAGCGTGCCCTTCCACATCGGCGACCGGAACGGTCTCTCTTTTAGTCACCCAGTTGTAAACTTTGAAATTCATGGTCTCTGCCCCCGCCTGAATGGGAAACCCAAGAATCCAGGCAGAGATCACCAAAGTCCCGAAGAGAATCCACAATGACTTTCTTGTAACCATGATCTTTTCCTCCTTTTTGGGTTTGAAAATTTAGTTGATTTTTTAGAAGAAAAGGGCACTTCATGAAAGGCAAAAAAGAAAGGCCCTAAAGGGATGCTCCAAATCCCCTCGGGGCCTTCGTATTGGCATTTTCAAGATCTTTCTTTCCATAATCACCACCTACGGGATAAAATCCTGTCCCAATTGGGATTAGCAAAAAAGCAAGGAAAATCAATTGTCGATAACTTATTAAGCCTTTGAAACTATTTCATAATCTATTTTTTAAAGATAGCCTTCAACTGAAACGATAACCCATAAGAAAGTTTTCGATTCGTTCATTGGGGGAATTTCGTTGCTATTATCATCTTTTTGATATAAATTTCACCGTACAGACCGTGCAATTATTTTAGGAATACTCCTCACCCTGGGAAAAATTCCGGGTTCCAACCCCGGCCGGCGGGCTAAAATGGTCGAAAATTCACGACCTTCCATCCAGATTGACCTGAATGAATTCAAGCTCCACCTGCATCTCAAAGGGAAAACTCAATTAACCCTCCATTTCAACTCACCTTCCAGAAGATTTTATCTCTCCGTGATCGCCCTGGTCGTCAGCGAGATGAAAAGATTGGGGAAAATCAAATCCATCCCCCTTCAGGAGTACCTTGACCTGCTTGCCCTGTTGAACGAAACCATAGGGGGTGCGGCCGGATCATCGGAGAAGGAGAATCTGCTGCACAGAATTTACGCGAAGTGGAAGAACGCCCTCCCGAACTTGGAGGATGCCCCGCTTTTCAGAGTACTGGGGAAGAAAAAGGAAGAGGGAGAGGGAGCAATCGGCAGGTCCTATGCATTGACCGATGCAGAAAAGGATGGGTGGGCGAATCTTTTTGAGTACATGGGGAGCAATGAGTTTGTCAGGCTGAAATTTGCGATAGATAAAATAGGCATCAGTCTTGATGAAACTTCAATCATTTTCGGAGATTCTCGGAACGGGAAGGCGTGGGATCAATTCATTGCCAGCCTGAAAAGGGACGGGAAGGAAAAATCTGAGCCTGGGGAAGAATTTCCGGTTCCCGAGCCGCCTGCAGTTCCTTTGTCTCCTCCCCAGGAACGAAAAATCGCCTGGTTTTCCCGGTATCGCTGGTTGATGCTGGTCGCCGTGATTGGGGTCGTGGCGGGGGCGATTTGGAAAATATATTTCAGCTCTGCCCCGATTGAGGTGGCATCCCTTGATCGAATGAAGTACTCCTTGCCGGAAAATCGCTCTATCGCCGTGCTCCCGTTTGTTAACATGAGCGGGGACCCACAGCAGGATTTTATCTGCGATGGGATCACGGAGGAGATCATCACTGCGCTCTCGAGAATCCCCGGCCTGTTTGTGATTGCCCGTAACTCCACGTTCACCTATAAGGGGAAATCGGTAAAGGTAAAGCGGGTAAGTGAAGAACTGGGGGTACGTTATGTTTTGCAGGGAAGCGTTCATAAGAGGGGTGACAAGGTACGAATCACTGCCCAACTCATCGACGCTCTCTCCGCCCATCATTTATGGGCCGACCGTTACGATCGGGCTCTAAAGGATATCTTTGTTTTACAGGATGACATCGCATTCAATGTCATTGCTGCTTTGCAAGTGAAATTGACCGAAGGCGAGAAAGCCCAATTGATGGCCAAAGGCACAAAAAACATCGACGCTCACATAAAAACTCTCCAAGCTTTTCAGTTTTTGGACATGTTGAGCAGGGAAGGAAATGCTCAGGCGAAAAAGCTTTTTCAGGATGCAATTACGCTGGATCCTGAGTATCCCAATCCATATTTGGGATTAGCCCTGAGTCACGTTATTGATGTTTGGCTCGGGACGAGTGACTCCTTTGATCAGTCCTTAGATCTGGCCTTCGACCTCGTGCAGAAGGTGTTCTCCTTGGATGAATCCAACGCTGTCGCCCATGGGATTTTGGGCCAAATCTACGCTATGAAAAGGCAATATGAAAAAGCAATAGCCGAGGCGGAACGGGGTGTTATTCTTGGTCCCAATTCAAGCGACAACTTACTTCGTTTAGGCATGGTTCTAAACTGGGCGGGCAGGGCAGAGGAAGCCATTCCATATCTCCAGAATGCGATACGGCTGAACCCTTTTCCGCCTGCCCCATACTCCATTTCATGTTTCATCCACTTAGCTGTTGCTTATCGCGATTCAGGGAAATATGAGAAAGCGATCGAAGCATGTAAAAAAGTGCTCCAACTTGATCCCAATAATCAATTCGCTTATATCCACATGGTTATCTCACAAATCCGATTAGGACAGGAAAAGGAGGCTCGGATTGCAGCCTCAGAGATCCTCAGAATAAACCCCAAATTCTCTCTGGAGCGTTATGCCAAGGTCCTTCCTTTTCCAAAGACTATTGCAGATCGTGTCGTTGAAGATCTTCGCAAGGCGGGGTTGAACTGAATCAATAAGCAATAATAGTCTGATTATAAAAAGGAGGTTTCTCTAAGATCCTGCCTATTGTCCATATATTGGGGGTACCCTTCATATAACAAAACTTGCGATAACGTGCCACTTACCGAACTTCGCCAGAATTCAAGGAATGAAAAGTATTTCCAAATCTCGATTTCAGATTGAAGGCTGCCGCTTTTGATAGAAGATGTAACCCAGCCCGGGCGGCGGTTCGAATGGCCCGGAAAAATAAAGGGGTCTTCGCTTCTGGGGTACATTCCATTCCTGCCGTCCATTTCCCATCCTTCATTTAGGGGAATGAGACAGGGTGTAGGGGCGACGCGAGGGGTGGCCCGAAAAGGAAACGGGGCGCAGCATCGGCAGGTAACAGGTTCAAGGCAGAAGAGCAATAAAAACCGCGATAACAGGAGACAGCGCCTTAGGGTTGTACCGGCGTTGCGGGCGGCAGCGCCATACCGCGCTCCGCCATTGCCTGGCGGACCAGGTCGGGTCGGTCGGTGGTGATCCCATCCACGCCGAGGTCGAGCATCTGTTTGATTTGCACCGGGTCGTTTACGGTCCACACGGCCACTTGTAGGCCCAGGGCGCGCGCCTCTTTCAGCGCAGTTTCGGTCAGGTCGCCGAAATAAGGCGCCCAGGTCCCGCCCCCGGCGGCTTTGACCATCTTGGGGACCGACCCGTAGTCCTTGTATTGAAACCCTGCCGTCCAGGGTGATCCTTCCGGCTTATTCGCGGCAATGTTGTCGAAGGAGCGCTGCACGGAGAGATAGACTGTCGGGATTTTCGGGGCCATCTTCTGCACCACCTGCAGCGTGCGCCAATCGAAGGAGAGAACGTTGGTGCGGGCTTCCATCCCCTCTTTACGGATCAATTCGAGCACCCTCTTCGTATAGGTTTCAGGATCGAGCGTTTCATCGGGCTTGAGGGGGGAGACTTTGAGCTCGATGTTGAAACGTACCCGGTCGTTGCCGGATTTCTTGACCAGGGCAAACAGGTCAGTGAGCTTGGGGATGCGCGTCCCGTCTACAGCCTTCTGTTCGGGGAAGGACGCAGCATATTTGGTGTCAGGCTTCAGGCGGCCCACATCATACTGCTGCAACTCGCCGAAGGTTAATGAATGAATCGCGGGTCCCGGCGTTACGAGCCACTTTCCGTTTTTATCTCGAGTGATGTTCGGATTCAGCACCGGGTCGTGGGAGATTACAATCACGCCGTCCTTGGTAATGGCGGTATCGAGTTCCAGGATCGTTACTCCCAATGACAGCGCGCGGGCGAAAGCGGGCAGGGTGTTTTCCGGGGCCAAACCGCGGGCGCCACGATGTCCGATCAGATCAAAGGCCAGCGCCGAACCACTGAGTAACAAGCATAACCCACATACCACACCGATCAAAACTCTCATGGTTTTCATGGCACCCTCGCGTTCATAAACATGAATCGAAATGATGAAAGATCGCCTTTGGATATACCGAATATATGAAAATCGGATTTATCTGTCAAGAAGAAGGGAGAACAAAGGTAGCACAAATTATACGGATTAGACGCCGAAAGGAATATACAGAGTACAAAGTGCTTATTTCGAAATAATTCGTTTTTTGACTCCGAGCTTCACCCGTGCGCGTGGCCGCGGGCCCCAGGAATCTTTGAACTGCTTCTCAGCCGATCGTGGCCAGCTCCAGCCTTCCTTTCCAGCGCTCTTTCAGGGTTTCCTTCATAAAGTAATGCTCCGGCATTGAAAGGATGGGGTCGCGGGAGATGACTCCGAAGGCCTCTTTGCGGGCTTCGTTCAGGAGTTGAATGTCACGGGCGAAGTTCGCCACCCGGAAGTCGGGGAGGCCGGACTGCTGGGTTCCCATGAGTTCGCCCGGCCCGCGGATGGCCAGGTCTTCTTCGGCGATTTTAAACCCGTCCGTGGTCTGCTCCATCACCCGCAGCCTTCGCTCCGCCTCCTCGCTCCTCGGGTACTGGGCAATCAACAAACATTGGGAAGGGTCTTTCCCCCTTCCCACCCGGCCCCGGAGCTGGTGGAGCTGGGAAAGGCCGAACCGTTCGGCGTGCTCGATGACCATGACCGAAGCATTGGGAACATCGATGCCGACTTCGATGACGATGGTGGAGACCAGGATGTGAATCCGCTGGGCCTTGAAGTCGGCCATGATCGCTTCCTTTTCCTCGCTCTTGAGACGGCCGTGGATGAGTCCCACTTTGAATTCGGGGAAAATATCCCGCTGCAGGTTCTTGGCCATCTGGGTAGCGTCCTTCAGGTCCAGGCGCTCGGATTCCTCCACCAGGGGGTAGACGACATAGGCCTGTTTCCCTTTCGTGATTTCTTCCCGTAAAGCGCGATAGACCCGGAATCTATCCTTTTCGTTGAAGACCCGGGTGGTGATGCTTCCCCTCCCGGGGGGCAGTTGATCGATGACCGAGACCTCCAGATCGCCGTAGAGAGTCATGGCCAGGGTTCGGGGAATCGGAGTCGCGGTCATGACCAGCACATCCGGATTCAGTCCTTTCTTCTTCAGCGTGGCCCGCTGCATGACCCCGAACTTGTGCTGCTCGTCGATGATGGCCAGCCCCAGGCGCTGGAACTCCACTTCTTCCTGGATGAGGGCGTGGGTTCCGATGACGACGTGGATTTCCCCGGTCCGGATTCGCGAATAGCAATTTTCCTTCTCGGATTTTTTCAGGCTGCTGGTGAGGAGAGCGGCCCAGAACCCGAGCTTTTCCACCAGGGGCCGGATGTTGAGATAGTGCTGCTCCGCGAGGATCTCCGTCGGGGCCATGATGGCCACCTGGTAACCCCCCTCGATGGCCATGAGGCCGGAGAGGAGGGCCACGATGGTCTTTCCGCTGCCCACATCTCCCTGGAGGAGGCGGTTCATAGGGTGGGGCTGGCTCATATCGGATTCGATCTCGCCAAGAACCCGCTCCTGGGCCGGGGTGAGAGAAAAGGGCAGAACCTTGCGGAGCTGGCTTGTATAACGATGGCTGATGGAGAAGGGAATGCCCTTCTCCATGAGGGTCCCGCTGCGGCGCAGGGCCAGGCCCAGTTCCAGGAAGAAGAATTCATCGAAGACGAGCCGGCGATGGGCCGGGGATTTCCCCTCATTCAGCAGGGCCAGATTTTCATCGGGGTCGGGGTAGTGGGCCCGGCGAAAAGCCTCGGACAGGGGGATGAGATTCTGGCGCCGGCAGACCTCGTCGGGGATGCCGCTGAATTCCCTGGCGGCGAAGAGGTCCACCGCGTTTTTCATGATCCGGCGGATGAGACGCTGCCGCTGGTAGAGGCCTTCGGTTTCGGAATAAACGGGAACGATGCGTCCGAAATGGAGAGACTCCTCTTTCCCCGGGGGAGGGGCCGCATTTCCGTCCGGCGATTCAGGCTCCTCCTCATCCAGAATTTCCAGCTCCGGGTGATGGATTTCCTTCTGAAACTGGTAGAGCCTCACCTCCCCGAAAAGGATCAGGCGCATTCCCTTCTTGAATCTCCCCTTCATGAACCAGGGGTTGAAGTTGAACCACTTAGCGATGAGAGTCCCGGTTTCATCGCCGATGGTCAATTCAAAAGTTTTGCGGCGGCGATAAGGGGTCAGGTCGGCCTGGAGGACCGTTCCCATGACCGTTTCTATTTTGCCCACCGTAAGCTGGGAGATCGTCTTGATCTGCCTGCGGTCCTGGTAGAGGCGGGGGAGAAAATAAAGAGCGTCTTCCACGGTGATGATATTTTTTTTCTTGAGGATCTCCGCAAGGCGGGGTCCCACCCCTTTAATAAACTGGATGGAAGTCTGGAGGTCTTTCCGGGACTGGCGGAATTCCGTCTGGGTCGGCCAGGGCTGGCAGGGCAGGGGTACTTCATCCTCGCACTTCAGATCATGGATGATCTTCTGGATCTCCAGAACCCGGGCCTTTTTGACGGCCAGGTCCATTCCGTCAAAACCATGGACCTGAACCCGCGACCTCTGGAGCAGGTCTTTCCTTCTGGGGCTGAGGTCAAGAGCCGCGGCTTTATCCAGCCAGCGGGCCATGTAGGGCTCGAGTCCCTTCAGAGTCTTCAGGTTGGCGAAATCGTGCCCCGAAGCAAACTGAAGGGGCTTCTCGATAGCTGCAAGGATTTGCTCAAGCTCGGGTGGATTCATGAGAAAGAAAAAAGCGAAAAAGTTGGACAACTTTTTGAATTTATTGGTAACAAAATTTTGGCCGCGGGGCAAGAAGAAAAGTAGAGGGCAAGAGCCCCCCAAGAAAATTCCAGGAGAAGAAAGGCCTGGCCCATGGGGTCCGGGCTGGAGGAATTTGGATCATCATCCTGAGGCGGTAGCTCTTCCATTGGGCCGGGCCTGTCTTGGCGAAATTAGAAAGGTGAAATAGTTTTGCGCATTCGTTCCCCCATAGCTATTTCGCCGCTGGCCTCTCTTTGCGGATGTCAGGCGGGAAGGCTGTTCGAAAGGGGTAATCCCGCCGAGCCTGATGATCCAAATTCCTCCAGCCCGGACCCCAACGTGGACGGAAAAAAGGAAATGTGCAAGGAGAATTCGCCTTGCCTCCTTCACTTTTATGATTTCCTTTTCTGCCAAAAGGCAATCTTGTGGCCAGGAAGCAGGGGCGTTGCGCGGAAAAAGCATCGGCCCAGTTATTTCGGATTTCGGATTTCGGATTTCGGATTTTTTTGGTTTTTCTTTATCAATCCGCATTCCGCAATCTACAATCCGCAATTTTGTGAGGCGGGCCCACCGGGCGCCCAGCAGGGCGCCCCTACATCCGAATAACCCTGTTCTTACGGAAAGGACGATTTGCCCGCCCGGCCCAAGAAATGGAATGCGCCTCATGGTTTTTCCGCGCAACGCCCCTGCTTCCTGGCCGGGCAACCCCTGAAATTCAATCGGTCTGACGCCAACCTGGCGAAAAGTGAAGGTGGGCAAGGAGAATTCGCTTATTGACATTTGGTCGGCCATTCATTAGAAATAGGTATCAATCGCGAACGGGAGGATGCGAATTGGCCAAGCGGATGACCTATCGGGGCGCCGGCGTGGACATCGATGCGGGGAACAAGTTCGTGGATTTGATCCGTCCGCTGGTGCGGAAGACCTTCCGACCCGAGGTGGTGACCGACATCGGGGGGTTTGGGGGGCTTTTCGCCTTGAAAGCGAGAAAATACAAGAACCCCATCCTGGTTGCTTCCACCGACGGAGTGGGGACGAAACTGAAGGTTGCCTTCATGACCGGAAAACACGACACGGTGGGGATCGACCTGGTGGCCATGTGCGTCAACGACGTGGTCGTGCAGGGGGCCGAGCCTCTCTTCCTCCTGGATTACCTGGCCGCGGGCAAGATCTCTTTGGGGGTTTCCACCCAGATCGTCAAGGGGGTGGCTCGGGGATGCCTTCAGGCCGGCTGCGCCCTGATCGGGGGGGAGACGGCGGAGATGCCGTCCTTTTACCCGGAGGGGGAGTACGACCTGGCCGGTTTTACCGTGGGGGTCGTCGATAAGAGCAAAGTCATCGACGGGTCCGCCATCCGGGCGGGGGACCAACTCGTGGGGATCGCCTCCAGCGGTTTACACAGCAACGGGTACTCCCTGGCCCGGAAAGTCCTTTTCGATCGAATGAGGTTGAAGCCCGGCAGCCGCGTCAAAGGCCTTAGACGAAACATCGGCGAAGAGCTGCTGGTCCCCACCAAGATCTATGTCAAACCGCTTCTGGACCTGATCAAGAATTTCCCCGTCCACGGAATGGCCCACATCACCGGCGGCGGAATCACGGATAACCTGCCCCGGGTGATTCCTCCGGGATGTAAAGCATTGATCTGCAGGGGGGCCTGGCCGGTTCCCCCCATCTTCGAGGTCATCCGGCAGGGGGGGAAGGTGGAGGAAGAAGAGATGCTGCGCACCTTTAACAACGGGATCGGGATGATCCTGGCTGTGCCCGCCGGAGAAGTGGGGGGGGTCATCGCCCGGTTGAAGCGCTGGAAGGAGAAGGCCTACCCGATCGGGGAAATCGTGGAAAAACTCTACCCCCGGGAAAATCCGATCTCTTACCTGTAAGGAGGAATATGGTCAACCTCGGCGTCCTGGTTTCCGGAAGCGGGTCCAACCTGCAGGCCATCATCGACAACATCGAAGCGGGGCGGGTGGACGCCAAAATCAAGATCGTGATCAGCAACGTTGCGGATGTGTATGCCCTGGAGAGGGCCCAGAAACACGGCATTGCCTCCCTGGTCATTCCGCACCGGGGGATGAAGAGGGAAGAGTACGATCAGAAAATGGTGGAGGCTTTGAGAGCCCATGGGGTGGAACTGGTGGTCCTGGCCGGCTTCATGCGGATCATTACCCCCGTGCTTCTCCGGGCCTTCCCCATGCGGGTGATCAACATCCATCCGGCTCTCCTTCCTGCTTTTCCGGGAACCCATGTGTGGCAGACCCAGATTGACTACGGAGTCAAGTTCGCCGGGTGCACGGTTCATTTTGTGGACGAGGGCACGGATACGGGCCCGATCATCATCCAGGCCGTGGTTCCCGTGTATGACGATGATACGGCGGACGCGCTGAACGCCCGGATCCTGAAGCAGGAACATACGATTTATTCCCAGGCCATCCAGATGTACGCCCAGGGGCGGCTGGAGATCCAGGGACACCGGGTTCTGGCCAAGGGAATGCCCAAGGCTCCGGATTCTTTCATGATCAACCCTCCGGCCAAAATCTTCGAACGATGAACTGGGGGAAAGAGGGAATTGGAATAATGGAATAGTGGAATGATGGAAAGGGGAATACCGGAATATTGGAATGATGGAATATTGGAATGATGGGGAATAAAAAAAAGAGCCAAAAGAAACGGCTTCGCTGCCTTTAGACCCATCTTTCCATTATTCCATGATTCCAGACAGGAAGTCTGGGCTCCTGAAAATTCGCTTGCTCACCCCCCCTTTTATATGCTATAAAAGGAAAAAAGCAGGGAGGGATCCCTGCTATTTGTTTTTTTTTGGGGAGGATTTCAATGGCCCGGGCATGCGCGATTTGTGGAAAGAGCCCTCAGGTAGGGCATAAAGTGAGTCACTCCAACATTAAAACCAAACGCCGGTGGTATCCCAACCTGCAAAGGGTTCATGCCATCCAGGATGGAACCCCCCGCCGGATCCGGGTTTGCACCCGCTGCCTTCGTTCCGGCCGGGTCACCAAAGCCGTCTAAAAACAGTTTCGGGTCTCGGGTTTCAAGTTTCGAGTTCAAAAGCCAAAAACCCGGAACTCGAAACCCGGAACTCGAAACCCGAAACTTCCTTTAGGCTTCCGCCTTTGGTTCTTCCCTCTCCTCTGAGGGCGCCCCCCGCATCCTTTCCACCTTGATGACATCCTTGAGCTTGGTCAGCGTTCGGAAGGCCGCCTGAAGATGCTTGAGGTCCCTCACCTCCAGTTCGAAATTGCAGACGGCCTTCCGGTCCTCGGTGGTGACCACATGGGCCTGGAGGATGTTGATCTCCGAGGAGGCCAGAGCGGCGCCGATGCCGGCCAGCAGCCCTTTCTTGTCGTTGCAGGTCACCCGCACCCGTACGGCGTGAACCGCTTTTTCCTGGAGGTTCCAGGAAACCTGGATCAGCCTCTCCGGGTCGCTGCCCAAAACATTGGGACAATCGGCCGTGTGAACCGTCACTCCCCGCCCCCGGGTGATGTACCCGTTGATCCGGTCGCCGGGAAGGGGGTTGCAGCATTTGGCGAAGCGGACCATCATGTCCCGGATTCCCCGGATCTGGATTCCCGACGGCTCGCGGCGAATCCGGTCCGCCAGCCGTTTCAGGCGGGACTCTTCGACCTTTCCCTTGTCGAGCTTTTCCGGCGGGAGGATCTTCCCCACGATCTGCCTGCAGGAGATGTTGCCGTAACCGACCTCGGCCATCAGGTCATCGATGGACTGGAAGGAGAATTCCCCGATCACCTTTTTCAGGTCCTCGGACTTCAGAAACTTGGCGAAATCGAGGTGGTATTTTTTGAACTCCCGCTCGCAGATCTCCCGCCCCAGGTCCACCGAGCGCTCCCGGGCCTCGGTCTTGATCAACTGGCGGACTTTGGTCCGCGCCCGGACGGTCTTGACGAACTTGAGCCAGTCCTTGCTGGGACGGTGATGCGGCGAGGTGACGATCTCCACCGTATCGCCGTTCTGGAGCTGGTAGCGGAGGGGGACAATCTTCCCGTTGACCTTGGCCCCCACGCACTGGTGGCCGATCTCCGTGTGGATACTGTAGGCGAAGTCCACCGGGGTGGCCCCGATGGGAAACTGCTTGACCGCCCCCTTCGGGGTAAACACGTACACTTCGTCCGGGAAGAGGTCGATCTTGACGGTTTCGATGAACTCCCGGGGATCGCGCAGGTCCTGGTGCCACTCCAGAAGCTGGCGGACCCAGGAAATCTGCTTGCTGTCTTTGGGGTCGAAGGCCTTTCCTTCCTTGTATTGCCAGTGGGCGGCAATCCCTTCCTCGGCCGTGCGGTTCATCTCTTCCGTGCGGATTTGAATCTCCACCCGCTCGCCGTAAGGGCCGATCACCGTGGTATGCAGGGACTGGTACCCGTTGGTCTTGGGCATGGCGAGGTAATCCTTGAAACGGCCCGGCACCGGCTTCCAGAGGGAATGGATGATGCCCAGCGCCTCGTAGCAGTCCTTGACCTCCCCCAGAGTAATGCGGAAGGCGATGATGTCGAAGACCTGCTCGAATTCCAGGTTCTGGGCCTTCATCTTCCGGTAGATGCTGAAGAAGTGCTTCAGCCGGCCGCTGACCTTTCCCACCAGTCCGTAGGAAGCCAGTTTTTCGGAGATGATCGAGCTGACCTCCTGAATATATTTCTCCCGCTCCTCCTTTTTCCAGGCGATGCCCTCCACCAGCTGGCGATATTCCTCCGGGTGGAGATAGCGCAGGGCATGGTCTTCCAGTTCCGTCTTGATCCGGTCGATGCCCAGCCGGCCGGCGATGGGGGCGTAGATGTCCAGAGTCTCCCGGGAAATTTGCATCTGGCTTTCCGGGGGCAGGTACTGGAGGGTGCGCATGTTGTGGAGCCGGTCGGCGAGCTTGATGATGACGATGCGGATGTCCTTGGCCATGGCCAGGAGCATCTTCCGGAAGTTTTCCGACTGCTGCTCCTCGTGGGTGGCCAGGGTCATCTTGCTGATCTTGGTGAGGCCGTCCACCAGGGCGGCGATCTCCGGTCCGAACAGCTCTTTGATTTCCTCCGGGGTGGCAAAGGTGTCTTCCACCGTGTCGTGGAGGAGGCCCGCCACCACGGTGGCAATATCCATCTTCATGTCCGCCAGGATGGCGGAGACTTCCAGGGGATGGATGAGGTAGGGTTCGCCCGAGAGACGAACCTGGCCCAGGTGGACCTTGGCGGTGTAGACGTAGGCCTTCTCGATCGGCCTCAGGTCGGCGCCGGGAAAGTTGCGGCTGACTTTTTCCAGTATGTCGTTGAGACGGATCATAACCAAAGTTTCGAGTTTCGGGTTTCGCGTTTCGAGTTAAAGGCAATGGGCTCGAAGTTTAAAAATCCAGGTTACCGACAACAGGTTCGAAAGTCCGGGTTCCGGGTTTCGGGTTCAACCATTCGAGGTCCCGGGTTTTTGACCCGAAACTCGAAACCCGAGACCCGAAACTATTTTTTCCTCTGATTGGCGATCCACTCCTTCACCCAGGACACGGCCTGATCCAGGGGAACCATCCGCACTTCCCCGGTCCGCCGCACCTTGACCTCCGCGGCTTTCTCTTTCAGGG
>Ga0315285_10004161_pt1 | contig 15025 bp, 16 predicted proteins | sample YL17G09_36_MG_FD_203698 | JGI IMG/M metagenome (GOLD analysis project Ga0315285, IMG submission 203698) | Sediment microbial communities from Yellowstone Lake, YNP, Wyoming, USA - YL17G09_36 | ecosystem: Environmental > Aquatic > Freshwater > Lake > Sediment | place: USA: Wyoming | collected...
GCGCGAGAGGAATTGACTTTTAACACCCCCAGTGCCCACTTCGCGCCTCTCCAACCCGCCACCCGCCAAGACGGAACTGAGGACGGGCCCCAAAGGAGGACTTCGTCCCCACAGAGTGGTTTTCCTCCTCCTTCATAGGGCTTCAATTTGACCTTGCGGCAAATTCAGCCTCTCGCCTCATTTGCTTTTCTTTCGTCGTTCCAGTAAGTTTGTGGAGCAAGCATCTCCTGTCGGGGGACGAGAGAGTGCGGCTCTGATTCCGTGGAAGCAAGCCTCTCACCTCTTCTCGCCCGGCCATGTGCAGGAGGAACCAGTCTGGAATCCCTTTTCTGATCGAAGAGTGGCTGGGGTTCGACTGGTGTTCGCGAATAGTCCACTCATCGTACCGTCTAAGACGTTCGTTAGCGGCAAACAAAAACTGCTGACTCCAACACCTGAGAACCTGTTGGATTCCTTTGGCATCTATCGGGCGATTCGCGATGAAACGGGTGACATTGTGGACTTCCAGATAGAGTATGTCAACTATTCCGTACGGCTGGTAACAAGAAGATGAGTAGAGCTGACCTGTTGTTGCCGTGAACTGAGATCGGAGGTAAGTACGATGAGAGACAAGACCACAAAAACGGGAATCGATGTCATAGGTGATACCCCCTGGGGCACACACTTATGCCTCTTCTATCAGACCAAAGAGGATCTGATTGATATTCTCGTACCCTACTTCAAAGCGGGACTAGAGAATAACGAGTTCTGCATGTGGGTTACTTCGGAACCCTTATCGGCTAAGGATGCGAAGAGATCATTGCAGAAGGCGGTGAGAAATCTAGATGCCTATATTGTAAAGGGTCAGATAGAGATCCTGGACTACAGCCAGTGGTACACCAAATCAGGAAAGTGGGAAGCCGATAGGGTGCTGCAGGGCTGGATCGAAAAAGAGAACCAGGCTGTGAAAAGAGGATTTGACGGGCTCCGCCTAACCGGAAACACTTCTTGGCTTGAGGAAAGGGATTGGGCAGCATTCACCAAGTATGAAGCAACCGTAGACCAGGTCATCTGCAACTATCGGATGCTGGCGATCTGCACCTATTCTCTGGATAGATGTGGAGCAGCCGAAGTCATGGATGTGGTCTCCAACCACCAATTTGCTCTTGTCAAGCGAGAAGGTAAGTGGAAGGCGATTGAAAGCGCCAAGCGCAAGCGGGGGGAGGAGGCACTGCGAGAGTCTGAGCAGAGGTATCGTGATCTCGTCGAGGATATGGCTGAAGGTCTGGCTGTCGGCAATGCTGATGGAATTCTGACTTATGTTAACTCCCGCATTGTGGAGACACTGGAATATTCTCCTGAGGAGATGCTGGGGAAGTCGGCTATTGCATTCGTCGCTCAAGAGAGCATGGACCTGGTCAAAGAGGAAGCAAAGAGACAGAGGAAAGGAATTGGTGGGAGGTTCGAATTGGTCCTTACCTCGAAGACAGGGAAGAAGGTTCCAGTCATGGTGTCCGGCAAACCGTTGTTCAAGGATGGTAAATACATCGGCAGCGTGGGTATTTTCGTCGACATCACTGAGCGCAAGCGAGTGGAGGAAGCGCTGCGGCAGAGCGAGAAGCGTTTGCGAACGGTTATCGAGGCGAGTCTGGACGGGATTATCGCTGTGAACGACGAGGGCCGGATTGTTGTTTTCAACGGCGCGGCGGCGGAGTTATTCCAGTATTCCGAGAAGGAAGCCTTGAATCAACCAGTCAAAATCCTGCTGCGAGAGGAGGCGGGCGAAATCCATCAAGAGAGGCTGGAGCAGTTCCTGAACAAGGGGATTGGACAATGCGGCCACATCGGAAGACGAATGCAAAAGACCTTTCGCCGCAAAGACGGATCTTTCTTCCTGGGCGAAGCGTCCATGGCCGGGGGCCGGTTCGATGGACTGCGCTTGGTGGTCCTTTCGGTTCACGACATCAGCGACCGCAGGAAGGCGGAGGAGGCACTGCAGGAAAGCGAGGAACGGTATCGCAGCCTGGTTGAAGCTGCGCCCGACGTTATCTACACCCTTTCCGCGGAGGATGGATCGCTTACGTCATTGAACCCAGCGTTTGAAACGCTCACAGGTTGGTCACGCGCTGAATGGCTGGGCAAGCCTTTTATGGGGATTGTACATCCTGACGACCGGTCCGCCGCCGTGGAGACGTTTCAGAAGGCCTTACGGGGCGAGGCGCCACCTCTCTATCAGCTGCGTGTTCTCTCCAAGTCAGGCGAATACCTAGTCGGAGAATTCACCTCTACCCCCCTCATGAAGGGCGGCAAAGTCGTGGGAGAACTTGGAATTGCTCGAGACATCACCGAGCGCAAGCGCGCGGAGAAAGCGCTCCAGGCAAGCGAAGCGCATTACCGAGAACTTGCCAACAGCATCGCCGATGTCTTTTTCGAAATGGATGAGCATTTGCGGTACACCTATTGGAACAAGGCATCGGAAATCTTGACAGGAATTCCGGCGGAGGATGCGCTTGGAAAATCTCTGTTGGAGATTTTCCCGGACACGCCTGAGACCGGAAGAGCGGAAAAGGTATATCGGGATGTGCTGACGACGCAGCAGTCCCAGGTTTTTGTAAATGACTACGTTCTTAGAGGAAAGCACTATTTCTTTGAAATCAGCGCGTATCCGTCCCGACGCGGCATTTCGGTTTTCGTCAAAGACATCACCGAGCGCAAGCTCGCCGAAGAGGCGAGCAAGCGGGCGGAGGAGCAACTGAAATCGTCACGCGAGCAGATGCGAGCACTTGCTGCACATTTGCACAAGGTACGTGAGGAGGAGAAAGAGCATCTGGCGCGAGAATTCCACGATCAGCTCGGGCAAACGCTAACGGCGCTGACAATGGACCTCACGATGCTTCAGCGCCAAGTTGCTGACAAGGAAAAGGGACTCTCACGCACCGCCATCAGTGTGGACATACAGGCCATGCAGCAGCTCGCTGATCACGCCGTTGGATCCATCCGAGAAATCATGGCGGAGTTGAGGCCGGAGCTGCTCGATCAGCTTGGAATCCTGCCGGCTCTTGAATTTGAAGCCGAGAGCTTCCAGCGGAAGAGCGGCATCTCGTGCGTTTTCACCTCTCTTATCGATGAGATTCAATTGGATCAGGAGAAATCGATCGCGTTGTTTCGCATTTTCCAGGAAGCTCTCACCAACGTTGCTCGTCACGCAAAGGCAACCTCTGTGAGGGCAAACATTCGGATGGAAGGGAAAAACCTCTTGCTCGAGATCAAAGACAATGGAGTCGGAATCTCGCCCGGCGCGGAGGATGCCAAGGACTCCTTTGGAATTATCGGGATGCGCGAACGAGCTCTTGTCTTCGGAGGGGCGTTCGAGATCAGGGTGGCAAAGGGAGAAGGAACAACAATCGTTCTCCGGCTGCCTCTTGAAGAAACGTTGGCCGATGGAGGTAGTGCCTTATGACGAAGATTTTCATTGCGGACGACCACGTTCTGATCCGCGAGGGTCTGAAGAAGATCCTGCGCGACGAATCCGACATGGCTGTCGTCGGGGAGGCGCAGAGCGCGAAACAAATCCTCGACGGCATTGAGGAGTCGGACAGCGATGTCCTGATTCTGGATCTGGCGCTTCCGGACAGACCCGGCCTCGAAGTGCTGAAGGAAGTCAAAAAGAGAATGCCGCATTTGCGTGTGCTTATCTTGAGTATGTTTCCGGAAAGTCAGTTTGCGCTGCGGGCGTTGAAAGCGGGTGCAGATGGATATCTGACGAAGGGCGGTGCAGCCGCTGAGCTTGTGCAGACAATTCGGCGAGTGGCAAGCGGAAGAAAGTATGTCAGCGATGCGCTCTCCCAGGAGCTCGTGGACATCGTGCGTGGAGAGTTCAAGCAGGCGCCGCACGAAATCCTCTCCGATCGGGAGTTCCAGATATTCCGGATGATCGGGTCGGGCAAAACGGTAACGAATATCGCCGCTGAGTTGAATGTGAGCGTCAGTACTGTCAACACCCACAGGATGCACATCCTCGAGAAAATGAAGATGCAAACGAAGGCCGAGCTGATGCGGTACGTGCTGGAGAATAAGCTGGAGGAGTGAGGGGCGCGGCAAGAGCGTGAGAGAAGAAACGGGGAGGGAGAGAGATGGAGAAGGGGTGATGATGAAAGCAGAATCGGTGAACGGGTGAAGGGGAGAATGAAATCAAAGGCAACAAGCGAGGCTAGAAATGGCTGAAAGAATCAATTCCTACAAAGACGTGTACGTCTATCGAAACGCGATGGATGCTGCGATGGAGATATTTGAAATAACAAAAGGTTTTCCGAAGGAAGAGAAGTATTCATTGGTTGACCAGATAAGACGCTCGTCACGTTCCGTCTGTTCCAACATCGCTGAAGCGTGGCGGAAAAGAAGATATCAGGCAGCATTCATTTCAAAACTCAGTGACGCAGAAACAGAGGCGTGTGAGACACAGGTCTGGCTGGAATTTGCCTGGAGGTGCAAATATCTGAGAGAAGACGAAATGAAAAAGACCGATGGAGCGTATGATCACATCATTGCTCAACTTGTTACAATGGTCGACAATCCGAAGAAATGGCTCATTCGCAGCGAATGCTAACCGGCTGTTTGGATAACCATATGAGCAGCCGCTCCTTCTCCACCTCCCCGGCTCGCCGATTCACCCGCTCGTCGCTTCTCCCACTCTCCATTCCCCCATTCAACCGCGGTTTCAACTCGCCCGTTTCGCCCACTCCTCTTTTCTCCGTTTTTCGTGTTCTGCATAGGCCCCTGCCTTCCGCAGACTGATTGCTTCTTTCTCTCCGCTTCGTGCGTTCCACGGTTCAATCTCTCATTTTCTCCACCTCTCCGGTTCTCCCATTCCCTTGTTCCCCTTTTTCCACTTCTCCGTCGCGCCGGTTCGATCGTCTCATCTCCTATTAGGCTTTCTTCGATCCGTTGTCACCCCTTCTCCGCTTCCCCCGTTCTCCCTATCCCCGATTCTCCCCTTCACTATTCTGTCTAAGATTCTCCATCGTTCTACCGTGTTTCGCAAGGGAGGCTGAGCTCCCATCGCAAAAAATACGATGCAAGAATCACAGGGCTCGCTATACCCCCTCGTGCGGATGAATCGTAGCATGTCTCTGGCTGTTCACGAGTTCTGCTCCTGAACACTAAAGACTACTGGAAAGCACGGAATGCACGTGATGAGAATCTTCATAGCAGACGATTCCGCCGCAATACGTGAGCGGTTAGTCAAATTGCTGTCGTCTATTCGAGGTGTTGAGGTTGTGGGAGTGGCGATTGATGGAGTCGAAACCATACTCTCGGTTCGCAAGACGAAACCCGACTTGGTCATTCTTGACCTGCAGATGCCGACGCTGAGCGGCCTCGAGATTCTACCTGAGATCAAAGAAATGAGTCCGTCACCGATAGTTATGGTTCTCACAAATTTCTCTTCACACCCTCATAGGGGAATGTGTGCGAAACTTGGCGCGGACTATTTCTTCGACAAGTCAACAGAATTCGAGAAGGCGATCAAAGTGATCGAAAACATGGCATGAACATTGATCAATTTGGCACTCTGGGCAGTTTTCCCGCCAATCTGCAATATACCGAGTTTTCGGTATTGCCCCTTCCTGTGTGTCCCGATACATTTGACGCAGGGTCAGGGATCTCCCTGCTGAGTGTCCGCGAGAGATCTAGCCTTGAAGGCAGAGTTGGAGGTCTCGACATTCTGCCGAGGATCAAAGAAACAACTCCACCACCGATTGTCGTGGTCTTGACCAATTTCTCAACGAGCCCTCTGAGGGCGATGTGTGCCAGGAAGGGTGCAGATTTCTTCTTTGATAAGTCGACTGAGTTTGAAAAAGCGATCGCTGTTGTTGAAAGCGTGTCGGAGGCGCGAACTCACGCTCTGTCCTAATGGATAATCCAATGAACCCTGAAGCTCATACTCGCCTCAACTCGTGGTTCAACGCATTTCCACGTGCCGCCGGTGCAACTGCAATCGCCGAAGGAGGCTGTTGGAAAAGACATGCGAGACACAGAGAGCACCATATGAAGCTGAAACGGGCAGAGATGGAAGGAGAGATCGCCAGACGACAGGCTGAATTGGACGCCACCGAAATCGAGTTGAAATCGTTGAAGCTAGAGGAGTCTGCGGTTGAGCAAGGCCGTGTCGCGCGGGCGAAGATGCGTGGTGAGGAGACAAGCGATGCACAGGTTAACACAGGTGCCCGGAAAGGTAAGCAGACAGGCGCCCGCCGTAAGGGGGGTGCGGAATGAAGCAATCTAAGAGACAAACGAATGCAGAAGGTGTGCAAATCCGGGGTGAAGCCTATGTCCTGCGACTGTTCGTGGCTGGCGAAGAACCAAACTCCACACAGGCGAAGGAGAATCTGAAGCACATCTGCGAGGCTTATCTGAAGGACGGCTACCAGAGTGAAATTGTGGATGTAATAGAGGATTTCCAGTCGGCACTGGAAAACAATGTGCTGGTTACACCAACGCTCATCCTGCTTCCCCCTCCACCAAAGGTTACGATTTTGGGCGACCTGAGTCATACAAAAAAGGTCCTTGCCGCACTGAGGCTGACGGGAGGCGAATGATGAGTAACGAGAGGCTAACATACGAGGAACTGGAGCAACGGCTGACTGAAGCTCAGCAAATCATTGCTGCCTTGCGAGGTGGAGAAGTGGATGCCATTATCAGTGAGCAGGACGTTTCGCTGCTACGTTTGAAAGACGTGGAGAACGCGTTGAGAAGGTCAGAGGAAAACTTCCGTAACTCCATGGAGACCTCACCTCTAGGAATCCGCATCGTCACTGCAGAAGGAGAATTGCTTTATGGCAATCAGGCCATGCTGGATATCTATGGCTACAGCAGTTTTGAGGAGCTGAGGGCCGCGCCAGCCAAACAGCGTTATACTCCCGAAAGCTATGCTGAGCACGAGAAAAGGAAAGAGAAGAGGAAGCGAGGCGAGCACGTCCCGTCCGATTATGAAATAAGCGTTGTGCGTAAAGATGGTGAAATCCGCCACCTTGAGGTCTTCCGCACGGAAGTGCTTTGGAACGGCAAGACAGAGTTTCAGATGCTGTACCGAGACATCACTGAGCGCAAGCTCGCCGAACTGGCGAGCAAGCGTGCAGAGGAAGCGTTAAGAGTAAGCGAGGACCGATTCAGATCTGAATTCAAAGGTAACCCCATCCCGGCGTACATCTGGCAAAAAGCGGGGGATGACTTTGTGCTTGTCGATTTCAATGCTGCTGCCGAGGCGATGACACACGGTAACATGAAGCATTGTCGCGGCGTAGAGGCGAGTGTAGTTTATTCTGACAGGCCGGATATTATCGTGGATCTTGCGCGATGTTGCACGGAAAGGTGTACCATCAGCCGCGAGATGCTTTATACATTCCACTCGACGCGTGAAACCAGATTCTTGTTCGTGTGTTATGTCTTCATCCCATCAAATGAGATTGTTGTTTATGCGGAGGATATCACCGAACGCAAACTGGCGGAACAACAACTCAAGACATCCCAAGATCAATTGCGCGCGCTTGCTGCTTATCTTCAAAATGTTCGGGAAGACGAGCGTACCGCCATAGCACGTGAAATACATGATGAGCTTGGCCAGGTCTTAACAGCATTGAAGATGGACTTGTCACTTCTTGAGAAGGCAGTTGCTGAGCAAAGCATACAATTGCAATCTATGACCATTTCTGCGGAGATCAGAGAAATGTCAGGCCTTGTTGGTTCCGCCATTCGAACAGTACAGAGATTAGTCAGAGAACTAAGGCCGGAGACGCTGGATATCCTTGGTCTCGTTGATGTTCTCCGTTGGCAAGCAGAACAATTTCAGCAACACACCCAAATCAACTGCGAGCTCTCGCTTCCTACGGAACGGGTTGCGCTTGACGTTGATCGATCAACAGGGTTGTTTCGGATTTTTCAGGAAGCATTGTCCAATGTGGCCCGACACTCTAATGCCACGACGGTTCTTGTGAAACTTGTGGTCGAACCTGAAGCCGTTGTCTTGAAGATCGAAGATAATGGGCGGGGGATTTCAGAGAGCGAAATCGCGGATGCTCGATCATTCGGCATCCTGGGTATGCGGGAACGCGCGATAGGTTTCGGCGGCAACGTAGAAGTCCGAGGGATTCCAGGAAAAGGCACCGCGGTGACGGCTCGGATTTCGCGTGGTTAACAAAAGTGTTGTTTGAAGAGTAGCTCCTGGGCAAGACAAACGAAAACGACCATTGTCAACACAACGAAAAGCAAATTGTCCTATGATCAAAATCTTTGTTGCAGACGACCACGCATTGATTCGCGAGGGGATGAAAAAAATCCTCAGAGACGAGCCTGACCTCAATGTGGTGGGAGAAGCTAGCGATGGAGCGGAATTGTTGTCGAAGATAGGAGCGTTGCCTGTTGATCTGCTCATCCTTGACATAATGATGCCTGGTAAGGATGGCTTGGAAGTACTGCGACAATTACGAAAAAGCCACCCAAAGTTACGTATCATCATTCTCAGTCTGTACCCCGAGGCGACCATGGCAGCTCGTGCATTCAAGGCGGGCGCCGCGGGGTATGTGACGAAGGAAAGCGCTCCGGAAGATCTGGTTAGTGCCATCAGAAAGGTCGCATCAGGAAGAAAATACGTGAGTCTCCTGTTCGCCGAAACTCTTGTGAACGACCTGCAAAAGGAGACTGCGAAACCACCGCACGAAACTCTTTCGAACCGTGAATTGCAAGTACTGTGTATGATTGCCCGGGGGAAGACCATCAGTGAAATTGCCAAAGAATTGTCACTGAGTGTTGCCACTGTTAATACCTACCGTTCTCGCATTCTCGAAAAGATGCAAATGAAGACAAGCGCCGCGCTTGTTCATTACGCCATTCGGAACCGACTCGTCGAATAATGCTCGGTTTTACGCGGGATTAATGCTCTTGCTCAAAAGATTGTCCCGTTGAATTCCACATGATGTCCACATGATGTCCACACCGAAAACAATCTCGGCTCGCATACAGTCCTTCGCAATTGTCCATCCCATCCGCACGTTCCGTTTTTCTGTCACGCATAATCTGACAAGAAAAGAATAGTCTTTGCTATACCGCCTGTTCTTTCTACTTGACTAGATTGGTACCAACAGAATCGAACCATCCCGATGAAGATTATCACCGCAGATGATTCGGAGGTGATGCGCCAGAGAGCGGCAAAAATGCACCTGTATTCCAGATGTTGAACTTGTGGGTCAGGCAGTTGACGGCGCCGAAACAAATGCCTTGATCCAAGAAGGAAAACCAGACTTAACAATCCTTGACCTGCAGATGCCTAGCGAGCTGGCCGAAAAGCCTTCACCACCGCCCGCGTCATTTCGGGGTGACAGTGTGGTTTTCGACGGCGCTTCTAGCGAGCGGCTTCGAAGTGATATCAAGTATCAAACTGGACACTCCGCACATGAAGATTGTGATTCTCAGGAACCACGTAACTCCTCCACTTCGACAGTTGCATAATGAGATCGGTGCGGACGTATTGATGCACAAACTGGAAGCAAGTTAATCGTTTTTCGTTGTGTTCTTCGATGCCCGTGAGATCAACACGATAAGCAACGTAACCATAAGGAGATTTTCGAAATGAAAAAAGCAAGGATAGACAAAGAGGGGTTTGACTTTGGGATAGGGGGAGTCTTCAAAGGCATCGGCTCACTCTTGGACCTCATTGCAGATATGGAAAAGAGAGGTGAGACCGAGGTGAAGAGAGAAGGTGAGTTTGGGAAAGGCGTCAAGGCGGTCTATGGTTTTTCTGTGAAGTTTGCCGGCTCAGGCAAGCCAACGGTGGAGCCGTTTGGCAATGTTCGGGAAGACAAAGAGAAAGGCCCGGTAGTCGACGAGGTTCGAGAACCCATCGTGGATGTGTTCGACGAAGAAGATACCATCATCATTGTTGCAGAGCTTCCTGGTGTGGATGAGAAGGACATAAAATTTGAGATCAAAGATGACATTGTCATGCTTTCTGCTGGGACTGGAGAGAAAAAATACTACAAAGAAATACTGCTATCCAAATCTGTGAACGAGAAGAAGACGTCTTCCTCGTACAGGAACGGAATTTTTGAGTTGAAACTGTGGAAAAGGTAAAACGGAAGCAGAAGATGACCCGCGAGGACGGGACGCGGGTCCAACTTACTAAATCAAACCCATCTGACGGAGCGAGGAACGGCGTATACGTCTACTGCATCTTTTACGGGAGAGAATATGCTATCCCGCTCAGGAAAGGGATAGACAACCGTGAGAATATTTCCTCCGTCAAATACGAGGACATAGAAGCTCTTATGAGCTATGTTCCTTTGAACGAATACAATGAGGAATCCCTGAAGGAAAAACTTGAAGACGTTGGCTGGATAGTTCCGCGGGCTCAGGCGCATGAGAGGATCATCGAGAGCGTGATGCAATTCTGCGCTGTTATTCCAGTAAAGTTCTGCACTATTTTTAATGATGAATCGAAAGTATCTGAGACTCTGAGACGGAACTATACGGAGTTCAAATCTCTTCTCGATTATCTCTCAGATAAGCAAGAGTGGGGCGTCAAAACATATGTTGATTGCAACAAGATAAGTCAAGTGCTCTCCGCTGAGATCTCATCGGGAGCTCCTCAGGTTCGGTCGACGCGATCAGTCGAGACGCTGAGTCGAGCAGCCGAAGCATCAAGCGCGAAGATAAGAGAGCTCGATGAGCAGCTATCTGTCGCATCGGAAGGGGTGGCGTACTTTTTGAAGAAGAAAAGGGATGACATATTAAAGGAGAGCTCGGAGGAGATTGTTCCTGCGCTCGCTGAAAAGATATATCAGAAACTCCAGCCGTGGGCAGTTGAAAGCCGCAGGAACAAACTCCTGAGCAGATCGTCAACAGGACGGAGTGACGACATGATTTTGAACGTCGCCCTTCTTCTCACGAAATGGGACGTCGCGAAGCTTAAGATGAAGATTGATAGACTTGCGGCTGGCTATAGGCGCAAAGGGTTTCTTTTTGAACTAAGTGGTCCCTGGCCACCACATAATTTCTGTGGTGACGGTATGGGCGCTGTGCATGAAACCGACGGCGAGCCCCGGGGAGTCCTTACACGCTAGGAAAACCAATGCACCGCATGGAACAAAGCGTAGACTGCCCCATTTCCATTTTCGAGGGGCAGGAAAATGAACTCCGAAGGATCACAGAAGGTATCAACGCTGCAAAAGATATTGCCGAGAAGGAACGCTACGCCAAGATGATGCTCGAGGAACTGGGTATCTTACTTTCATGTCGAGCACATAACGAAAAAGATGAAAACTGCGCGAGGTGCCATAGAATATCCTCACTGAGGAAAACAGGAGCAGATGTGGTGCTGAAGGGGATTCAGCTTGCACGGAAACTGAAAGGCTGACGGAGCCCCGTAACGGGAACCTATCCCTTCGGGGGGAAAAGTCTTGATGCGAACGCTGATTTACATCCCTATTGTGCACACCGATGCAGATATGGGTGCGATGTCGGAGAGCCTCCAACAAATCTATATGAAAGAATACGGCAGACGGAAATGGACTCGGCGTACAGCAACAGTTGAAAAGATGTGGAAAGAAATCGAGAGGAGAATCGCTGCGCTTCCTTTGGACTACACAAAGTTGAAACTTTACCAGGATGGTTTGCCAAAATGCGGACAAGAACTTGAGATAGCAAAAAGCGTAGCAGCGGGGGGAAGCAAGAACTTCCAACTACTAGTTCGTTTGGTGGAAAAAGGGGCGCGGTTAATCGGTACCGAGGATCCCGACTTGTTGATTCAAGAATACAATCGACTGAGAAACGCATTGGACAATCTCAAAGGATCCCGTGGAAGGGTTCTGCTGAAGAAAAGTGTCACCGTGGGCGGGACGTCGGCATCAGTCGAAGGGTTTGTGTCGCAGCGGGACAAATACATAGCCGCTAGGATACACGAAACCCTGCGAGATGACGAGACAGGTCTTCTTTTCCTGGGAGTCGTTCACAGAGCAAATGAGATGCTTCCCAGTGATATCCGGATATCTTACCTACTACCAATCTAGATTTGGAAGTTCATATGGGAAAAAACAACAAGAACAATGACACATCGCCCTCTGGGCAGAGCGACGGTCCTCAGGACAACCTGAGGGTTGCTGAGGGGTTGGGAAAAGATGTGGGCAGAGGATTAGCACGCCTGGATCCCAAGGATCTGGAAAAACTCGGAATTCAGGTGGGCGATATCATTGGAATCACGGGGAAGCGGGCAACCGTGGCCAAGGTCATGCCAGCGTTCAAGGAAGCTAGAGGAAAGGGCGTGATCCAAATCGATGGTATTACCAGAGCGAATGCGGGCGCTAGTCTGGATGAGAAAGTCAGTGTGACAAAGATCTCTCCCAAACCAGCCAGCAAGATAGTCGTCAAGCCAGTTGCAGGACCCACTGCTTTGATGAAGGAACGAGATCTGGAATACATGGGCAAACTGCTCGATGGTTTGCCAGTAGTCGTTGGGGACAGAGTCCGTGCTACTCTGTTTGGCTCGCGATTCCAGGACTTTGTTGTTGTGAGCACCATTCCGAGAGAAGCGGTGGTGATAGTTGCACAAACGGTGATCAGAGTCGAAGAAGTATCGAGAAAGTCAGCCGAAGAAGCCTCGCCATCGGCGGGACAGGTTGGTATTTCCTATGAAGATATTGGCGGACTCCATAAAGAGATCCAACGCGTTCGCGAGATGATCGAACTTCCGCTGAACTACCCGCAGCTCTTCGAGCGGCTGGGCATAGAGCCGCCGAAAGGAGTGCTGCTTCACGGTCCGCCGGGATGCGGAAAGACTTTGCTCGCCCGTGCCGTAGCGTATGAAACCTCTGCGAACTTCTATGCGGTGAGCGGTCCTGAGATCATCCACAAATTCTATGGTGAAAGTGAGGCGAAACTCCGTGAGGTGTTTGAGCAAGCAAGGCTCCATGCTCCGAGCATTGTTTTCATGGACGAGCTTGACTCGATCGCTCCAAAGAGGGAACAAGTTTTTGGTGATGTGGAAAAGAGAGTTGTGGCTCAATTGCTGGCACTGATGGACGGTCTGAAAGGACGTGGTCAGGTCATCGTCATAGGAGCCACGAACCTGCCAAATGTTCTTGATCCTGCGCTCCGACGCCCCGGTCGTTTCGACAGGGAAATCGTCATAGGAATTCCTGATTCTAAGGCGAGGGAGGAAATCCTGGATATCCACACACGCGGTATGCCTTTACGCAAAGATGTTGATGTAAAGAGACTCGCCGAGATGACACACGGCTTCACAGGCGCAGACCTAAACTCTCTTTGTCGAGAGGCGGCAATGACAGCGTTGCGCAGGATAATGCCGAGGATTGAATTCAATCGGGATGCTATTCCTTATGAACTCTTGATGGAACTCGAAGTGACGGCAGACGATATGCTGTCGGCATTGGCGGAGGTCGAGCCTTCCGCAATCAGGGAAGTGTTTGTGGAGATTCCAAAGGTGCGGTGGGATGATATCGGCGGCTTGGAGGACATACGAGAGAGGCTGATCGAAGCGGTGGAGTGGCCATTAAAGTACTCCTCGTTGTTCAAACGCGCTGTCGTGAAGCCGCCCAAGGGCATCATGCTTCATGGCGTGCCCGGTACCGGGAAGACACTTCTGGCAAAGGCTCTCGCTTCTGAGGCCGGGGTGAACTTCATTTCGGTGAAGGGGCCGCAAGTAATGTCCAAATATGTCGGGGAGGCGGAACGGGCTGTGAGGGAAGTATTCAAGAAAGCACGACAAGCATCCCCATGCATTCTCTTCTTTGACGAACTGGATTCGTTAGCGCCGACAAGAGGACTGCACAGCGGAGACTCAGGTGTGTCCGAAAGAGTGATGAGCCAAATGCTTACCGAGATGGACGGCATTGAGGAGTTGAGAGGCGTTCTTGTGTTAGCAGCGACGAACAGGATAGACATGATCGACACAGCATTGCTGCGTCCCGGGAGATTTGATTTTCTTCTCGAGCTTCTACCCCCGGACCAAAAGAGCCGCTTCGAGATTTTCAAGATACACACGCGAGGAAAACCCCTGGCGCAGGACGTTGATTTGAAGCTGCTGGCAAGAGAGACCGACGGTGAGGTGGGGGCTGACATCGAAGCGATCTGTGCCAAAGCCTCGATGCTTGCAATCCGCGAGTTTCTAAGCAGCCAAAGCGCTTCAGCTGAGCGCGGCAAAGCCACACACGAAGTGGAAGACGGAGGTTCCGCAATGGGCGCTGAAGGCACCTCCGCGGACTACTCGTCCTTTGAAATTGGACAGAAGCATTTTGTGAGCGCGTTAAAAGAGGTAGTACGTAAAGATGAAGTCTCATAGTCTCGCTTTGCCTTGCAGAGCGGGCCAAGAGCCTGTCCTCAGGCGCGTGATCAGTCGAAAGCGTCGATACATGCATTTCGTGTTGCCATCAGTCAACCAAGAGGCTTGTCCGAATGACCGCTCGGGGATCGCCTCAACCCCTACCTGTCGGGAAGTGGCAAGGTCCATGAAACATAGAGAATTGTCCTCGCAGCTCGACCACAAGTTGAGGGAGAGCTATGAATGGTCTCGATTTTACCGCAGCGGTGTTGTCCTAGCTATACTGCCGGTCAGCTAAAGAGAGTACCTGTGAACCCGAAAGAATTTTACCACAATCTGTTGTCCGCACTCCCGTTACCGCTGTTAGTGGTTGACAAGAACCAGAAGATCATCTTCTGCAACAAGAGTTATGACTTCATCCGCGATAAGTTAGAAAAGAAAGTGGAACTTGATGGCGGACACGTGACTACCCTGGAGAACCAATTAGGAGTATGGATTGAGCAGGTTCAAAAAGAAGACGGACATAGAGAAGCTGAGGTTCATATCGAGGATCTAGCTGGTCACGGATCGGTTTTGCGAATTATCGTATCAAAGCTATCCTTCGTAGACGAAGCCGCAGCGAGCGACAAGGACAATCCTTGCCTTCCTGAACGCCGCCAGATCGTAGATGCGTTTGGGCGGGACAGGATAGACCTGCCAACCTCGTACGAATCCAGTCCCGGC
>Ga0315285_10004162_pt1 | contig 15022 bp, 13 predicted proteins | sample YL17G09_36_MG_FD_203698 | JGI IMG/M metagenome (GOLD analysis project Ga0315285, IMG submission 203698) | Sediment microbial communities from Yellowstone Lake, YNP, Wyoming, USA - YL17G09_36 | ecosystem: Environmental > Aquatic > Freshwater > Lake > Sediment | place: USA: Wyoming | collected...
CCCGGCACCGCGTTCGTCGCGGAATTTCTGGGTGTGAGCAATGTGCTGCGCGGCGTGGTTTCCCAAGACGGAAAAAGCGTCGGCGTCGCGGGCGTCACGATTCCCTGTCCCGGCGCGCCGGACAGCGCGGTGACCGTCGTCTTCAAAGCAGATGAAGCGGAACCCATCGCCCCTGACGCGCGCGTGAGTGATGCGGTGGTGTTTGAAGGGGATGTGTTGGAAGCGTTCTTCTTCGGCGCGATGTATCGGCATTTCGTGAACGTCAACGACAGCACGATCCTCGTGGATCGTCCGACGCGGATCGGCACGAAACATGTGCGGCTCGCGATTCCGCGAGACAAGATTCAGGTTTTCACGGAAGAATGACAGATAGCATGGGAGCAGAGGCGCAGGGGGGCAGAGGAGAAACTCACCACTGCTCCCTTGTTCCCCTGCAATCTCGGAGAGGACAAATGCAAGCACTGGTCTTCGAAGCCGACTGGTCGCCGCGCGAAACGTACACGCCGACCGAACGCGAACGCGCGACGCGCCAGGTGCGGGTTGCCAGCACGGTGTGGCGCAATCCACGCTTGGTCGTGCGGTCGGTCGCTGAACCGACGATCGGCGCGGACGATGTGTTGATCCGCGTGCGCGCCGTCGGCGTGTGCGGGTCGGATCGGCACATCTCCGAACGCGATGAACTGGGTTACACACGCTATCACGGCTATTTGAAATCGCCGGTGATTTTGGGGCACGAGTACTCCGGCATCGTCGAGCGCGTCGGCGCGAACGTGCGCGATGTGCGCCCCGGCGATTTCGTCGTCACGGAGCAGATGTTGTGGTGCGGTCGCTGTCGCGCGTGTCGGCGCGGTTTCTACAATCAGTGCGAAAACCTCGAAGAGTTCGGTTTGAGCACCGACGGCGCGGCGGCGGAATTCGTCGCGATGCCAGCGCGCTTCGTCTGGAGCATCAACGGCTTCCGCGAACGATTCAGCGATGATCGCGCCGCGCTTGAAGCCGGTGCGCTCGTCGAACCGCTTGCCGTTGGCTACAACGCGCTCTTTGTTTCGGCAGGCGGCTTCAAGCCGGGCGCGTTCGTCGCGATTTTCGGCGGTGGACCGATTGGGTTGGGCGCGTGCGGACTCGTCGAAGCCGCAGGCGCGGGGATGACGATTCTGTTCGATCCGCACGCGGCGCGGCGCGCGATTGCGACGAAACTGGGCGCGACCCAGACGTTCGATTCGAACGCGGTGAGCGCGCGTGAGGTAATCGCCGAATTGACGCAAGGGCTTGGCGCGGATGTGATCGTCGAGGCGACTGGCAACCATAACAAGACGCTGCCGGAAATCGAGAAGATGCTCGCACCGCATGCCAAAATCGTTTTGATCGGCTACGGGGGGGAACGCTTCCCGATGCATTTTGATTCGGTGCTGATTCGTGAGGCGGAGATTTTTGGCGCGGCGGGGCACGCGGGGTACGGCACGTTCCTCAACGTCATTCGCGTGATCGCGCGCGGCAAGATTGACCCGCGTCCGATTGTCGGCGCGCGTTTTCCGCTCGATCGCGCGCCGGAGATGATTGCGGAGTTGGCGCGGACGCGCGAGCATGCAAAGGTGCTGATTGAGGTGGACTAACAAGGGGGCAACTATGAAAATAACGGATTTATCTGCCCACAGGTTTCCAGAAACAAAGCCATTGTTGACATACCTGATTCTATTCTTGTTAGGGGTCACGCTAACTCTAAGCGGCGCTTTCGTCTTTGAACAATCTAGTCTGTTATCACGAGGTGCAGCCGGCTTGGGTATAGGCCTTCTAGCTGCCGCAGTTGCCGGTTTCCTCACCGACTGGATCATTTCACCACATTCCACCGAAGTGTTGCAGAAGACCATATCAGATGCCGTGGGGGCACCTGCTCTTCTTCTTCCGAGACGGACACTCCTCACCGAAATGTACCAAAACATGACGAAAGAAGCCACAGAAATTGAAATAATAGGCCTGACTCGATACTTTCTTCAAAGGGTTCAAGATCGAGGAAATCACCCAATACATCAAAAGCGGAAAGAATTTCAGAATTATGTTGTTGTTTCCCGATTCCTATGTAGCACAAATCAGGCAAAAAGAGGAGATGGGGACGAATTTTGCATCCATCATCGGGGATTCGCTTCGCATAATCGAAAACATCTATGGAATATGGAAACAAGGAAACAAGCGCGAATGGCAGGGCTCCGAGGTACGGTTCTATGACACCCTTCCTCATCACGCCTATTTCAGAGCCGATAATCAGTTTATCATGGGGTTCTATTTTCGTCACACGGCAGGCGTCCATTCAGAAGGCATTCTGATCCGGCAGAAAATTTTCTCGGAACAGGATATAGCCGCCAACCTGGGAGAACATTTTGAGGTATTGTGGGCTGACAATAAAGATAATGCACTCTGTTCCATCAGAGCAGAACAAGGTTTCTTCAAGCCAGAGGTGCGGAGCAACGCAACAAAACTGAAGAACGAGTTGAGATAATAGCCAATCAGGGTCAGTTGGTGGGATGGTGTGGTTCGGTGCGTCGGTCAAGGATGAAAAAGCGGGGATGGATGAATTTGTAGGGGCGCACCTGCGTGTGCGCCCTGGGCAGACACATAGGTCTGCCCCCACAGAAAATATTGGAGGCAACAATGCAACTCGGTTACAATGGCGCGACGACGATGACAAGCCCGTTCGAGACGGACGTGCGGATTGCCGGCGCCGCCGGTTTCGACGTGCTCGAAATCACGGCGACCAAGTTGGACAAGTACTTGCAAACGCACACGCTCGCGGACGCGCGCAAGTTGATTGACGCGGCAAAACTGAAAACGCACGCGGTCAACTCGATTGAGAAAATCAATTCGCGCGACGCGGCGGAACGGCAGAAGGTGCTCGCACGCACGCGCGAGATCAGCGAATGGTGCCGCGCGCTCGCGTGTCCCTGGATTATCGCGGTGCCAGGTCCCACGCCGTCTGGCGCGACCTGGAAGCAAATCCGCGACGAAACGATTGCCGCGCTGCGCGCGATGAATGACCTCAGCGCGCCGCTCGGCGTCAATCTCGCATTCGAGTTTCTCGGCTTTCCATGGTGCTCGGTGCAAACCGTCGCGCAAGCGTGGGAAATCGTCAGGACGATCAACTTGCCGACGATTGGTATGGTGATTGACACCTGCCACTTTTTTGCGGGCGGCTCGACGATTGATTCGATGGCCAAGATTGACAAGAAGAAACTGGCCATCTTCCACGTCAACGATGTCGAGTCAATGCCGAAAGAGAAAATCACGGACGCAAACCGCTTGTTCCCAGGTGACGGCGTGATTCCACTCAGAGGCATCATTGGCACTCTGCGCGGCACGGGTTTTGACGGTGTCGTCTCTGTCGAGATATTTCGACCTGAATACTGGCAGCGCGATCCGCTGGCGGTGGCAAAGGAGGCGAAAGAGAAGGTGCAGAGAGTGTTGGGAATGTAGATTCGAATTGCCGATTTCCGATTGAGAAAATCGCAAATCGAAAATGGAAAATCTCAAGTTTGTGGAGGAAACGCAATGTCTAGCATTACCCCCGCCCCGAAGGGATTACTTCCTACGGAGCAACCCGATCTATGGTTCGAAGATAATGCCGTCGGTCGGATGAAAAAAGAAATCTGGGAGATGAACGAGGATCAGTTGAAAAAGGTTCTCGCCGAGTACGGCTTCCCAGCGAAAGAGTGCGAATGGGCGAAACCGGGCGCGTACATTCAAACGACGCCGCACCACAAGGTCGTCGAGAATCGCCGCAAGAACGACATCGTGCTGATCCCGGTCGGCTGCACGGAACTGCACGGCGATCATCTGCCGAGCGCGACCGACACGCTGTTCGTTTCGATGATCTGCGAAGGCGTGCGCCGCTACACCGAAAAGAATCGCAACGGACACATCAACGTCGCGCTGCCGCCGCTGAACTACGGCGGACATCCGTATCATCATCTCGGTATGCCCGGCACCGCCGTTGTGCGTGAAACGGTCGTCCGCGAATTGATGATGGACGTGATGCTTGGTTTGTGGAACGATGGCTTCCGCAAGCAGATCATCGTCAACAATCACGGACAATTGTGGATTCTGGAATCAGCGGTGCAGGAATTCGAGAAACGCTATCAACTGCCTGGCATCTTTCGCGTGCTCGACTGGCATCGCGGCGTGCGCGAAATGTTCCGCACGAAAGAACGCGGCGGCGGCTGGGAAACGAACTTTGTCCACGCCGACGAATCGGAAACATCGCTCGCGCTGTACCTCTTCCCCGAAATGGTGGATATGAAAAAAGCGGTGGACACCGAACCGCGCGGCTATCTGCCCGACGGACATTTCGACAAATCGGTTGATCCGTTCGGACGACCACACCGCTGGTCGGAAGGCGAAGGGCATTTTCCGATTGAGATCGCGGGCACGCCGGAAGGTGTCGTCGGCAAAGCGAAGAGCGGCGACGCGCGCAAAGCAATGCGTCCGCTCGCGTGCATCTTGCGCTACCTCACGCTCGTCAACGACGAAATCTTGAAGGCGTTTCCTGCCGGCAAACTTCCGCCGGTTGAGGAAGTCACGCTCCGCACAAAAGAAGAGATGGAGCCGTTCATCAGAGAGCCGATGAGTCCGGGCTGGCGACCGGTGTATGCGTTGCCGCGCATCGGGCAGGATACACTAGTAGGTTAAGTGTCCTTTTGCAACTAGAGACACAGAGACCTGGAGACAAGGGGACAAGGAGATGCTCCTTGTCCCCCCATCTCCTTGCCTCCTTGTCGTGTTTCTGGGGAAATTATGAAACTATCCTTCGTCATCTCCACCCAGCCCACCAAATTCCAAGCCATCACCTTCGATCCGAATTTCGAAGGGAACGCCGCGCATCTCGCGCGACTCGGTTACGATGGAATCGAACTGGGCGTGCGCGAGCCGGACAAACTGGACGTGGCGAGTCTCAAGCAAACGCTCGTCAAGTATCGTCTGACTGTTCCGGCGATTGGCACCGGGCAAGCGTTCGTCGAAGAGCAATTGTCGTTCACTGACCCCGACGCATCGGTGCGCGAACGCGCGGTTGCGCGCGTCAAGACCCACGTCGCGCTTGCCGCGCAGTTCAACGCTGGCGCATCATCACGAGGGGAAAGCTCGTCACAAGTACAATCAACCCTGCCTCGTGATGATGTGCCACTCGTCATCATCGGTTTGATTCGTGGCAAGACAGGGCAGACGATTTCGCGCGAGCAGGCGCACGTGTGGATGGTGGACGCGTTGAAAACACTCGCGCGGGACGCGCAAGAACGCGAAATCCGTCTTGCTATCGAGCCGATCAATCGGTACGAGACGGACTGGGTGAACGATGTTGCCGCCGCGCTGACGTTGATTCACGAAATCGGCGCGGAGAATGTTGGTGTGTTGTTCGACACGTTTCACGCGAACATCGAAGAGCCGAGCATGGAAAAGAGTTTGCGCGCGTGCGGCGCGCGTCTGTTTCACGTTCACGTCGCCGATTCGAATCGGTGGCATCCCGGCGCGGGGCACACGAATTTCGCGAGCATCCTCGCGACGCTGCGCCAAATGCAGTACGCGGGCTGGGTCAGTGCGGAAATCTTACCGAAACCAGATGTCAAGCACGCGGCGGAAGAGACATACAAAACCATCAAGCCGCTGTTGTGACGCAGACTTCAAATCCTGTTGGGTGGAGTAAGACGGATTCGCAATCCACCGTCGGCGTATGGGATTGCGAATCCGGCGTACTCTCAGAGGTTTTTAGATAGAAACACATTTGCAATGAGCGACCTTTCCTCCCGGGAGCGGCTAATCACCGCGCTCGCCCGCCGCAAGCCCGATCACGTCCCTTGCTGTTTTATGATCTTCCAATCGTTACAGCGACAATGCGCCAGCGATTTCGAGTTTTTTGATCGGCAACTTGCGTTGGGCGTTGACGTGCGCGTTGAACTCCCCGATCTCCCATTTCATTTCACGCCAGATGTTGGGGTGCGCGCATGGAAAGAGCAGCGCAAAGAGGAAGCAGTACTGCTCTTGCATAAAGAGTATCGCACGCCAGCGGGCACGCTCACGACGATGGTGCGCCAAACTCAGGATTGGATTCACGGCGAAGATGTGCCGCTGTTCGACGATTACCTCGCGCCACGCGCGGTGAAATTCCTGGTGACCGAACGCGCCGACGTTGCCGCGCTGCGCCATCTCCTCGCGCCGCCGCGCGAGGAAGAGATTGCTGCGTTTCGCGCGGCGGCGGCGGCGTACCGACGATACGCGCGCGCTAAAGGCTTGTTGCTCAGCGGCGGTTATCGCGATTGGCGCAGCAACGCGCTGAACGTCGTTGGCAATCAGGGTGGCGCGATGGTCGGGACGGATGCGCTGATGTGGCTCTGTGGCGCGACCGCGCCGCTCTTCTGGGCGTTCGATCAGCCGGACCTGCTCGAAGAATTGATCGCGCTCATTGCGGCGCGCGACCAACGGCACATGGAATTGATGCTTGACGCCGGCGCGGAGTTAATCGTCGAGCGCGCGTGGTACGCGGGCACCGAGTTTTGGTCGCCCAAATTGTATCGGCAGTTCATCGCGCCGATGCTGCGCGCGAAAATTCAAATCGCGCATCAGGCGGGCGCGAAATTCGGCTACATCATCACGAGCGGTGTGATGCCGATCCTGGACGATCTTCTCGATTTGCAAATTGACGCCATCCTCGGGGTTGATCCCGTGCAAGGCAAAGGTACCGACTTGAGCGCGCTCGCTCGGCGCGTCAAAGGACGGATGTGCATTTGGGGCGGCGTCAGCGCGCCGATGTCGGTCGAGCACGCGACGCGCGCAGAAATCTGGCGCGCGGTAGAGAATGCGATTTCCACTTGCGGCGCGCAGGGTGGTTTTATCCTTTCGCCAGTGGACAACATTATTGATCCGTCGCGCGAAACCTGGAAGAATGTGAGCGAGTTCATCGACGCGTGGCGGCAAATGTGGAATATTTGACGAGGGCGCCGATGATGCTGTTTACAAGCATTGCGATTGGGAGTGTGATCTATTCCCTCGCGGCAGTCGTCGCGCTGCATTGCTTGAACACCGGTTACGACGCGATTTCGCAGCCGCTGAGTTATCACGCCGTCGGCGCGTACGGCTGGCTGATGGCGAGCGCGTTGGGTGCGTTCGCTGTGAGCGCGCTTACGTTGGCGTTCAACCTTGAACGCGGCGCCGCGCGCGTATCGCGCGCCGGCATCGCGTTTTTGTTTGGCGCGGGCGCGTGTCTTGTCATCGCGAGCATTTTTCCGACGGACGTGACAGCGAACAACCTGCCGATCACGGTTGCGGGTGCGATTCACGTCGCGGCGAGTTATCTCGCGTCGCCGTGTCTCGTCGCCGCCGCGCTGCTGTTGTCGCGGCGATTCGACGACGCGCGACGACGGGATGCCGCGCGGTTCGCGCTCGCGTTGGCGAGTTGGGCATCGCTCGTCGTTCTGGTCATCGTCAATCATCTCGATTTGCACGTTGGCGGAATCGGTCAGAGAGTTTTTCTCGCGCTGATCGCGCTGTGGCTGCTCCTGACTGCGTTCCGCGTGCCGCAATCAACGTGAGAGGGGATAAATTTGACAAATCTAACCTTCTAACATATTCTCGTTAGTAGTAGTGATCGTCGAAAGCATCAGCAATGGCAAACCGCGAATTGACTCGGAATGAATTGAAAGCCATCGTTCTGGCGGCGGGCAAAAGCGCGATCGCCGCCGATGCTCAGCCCATCGTCCTCCAGAACTTGGGCAGCCGCAAGATTGTTGATTACGTCGTTGAGAACGCGCTCCAGGTTGTGCTGCCCGGCGATCTGTATATCGTCGTGGGATGCCAGCGGGCAGAGGTGCAGACCCATCTGGGACCACGTTACCGCTATGTCGTTCAGCCGGAACCGCTGGGCACGGGGCACGCGGTTTTGCAGCTCTATCCGCAACTCAAAGATTTTGACGGCGATTTGCTCATTCTCTACGGCGACACTCCTCTCTTTCGCGCGACTTCGATTCGCGGGTTATTGAATCGTCACTATCTCCGTCAATCTGATCTGACTCTGCTCACCGCCGTCGTGGATCGCGCGCTTCCCTACGGGCGCATCATCCGCGACGCGGACAACCAGATCGTAGACATCATCGAAGAGACCGAAGCGTCGCCGAGGATTCGCGAGATTCGCGAGTTGAACGTGGGCGCGTACGTCGTGCGCGCCCAGCCGCTCTTCCGCGCGTTGGAAAAGTTATCGCCATCGTTTGACGGCGAGTATCGGTTGACGGATTGTGCGCATCATCTCATCCACTCGGGTCTGCGCGTCGAGAGTTATCAAATCTACGACCAAGACGAAGTGCAGGGCATCAATACTTCCGAGGACTTGACGCGCGCGGAATTCATTTTGCAAAAGCGGCTCTTCCAGCCGCGCCGGGCGGAAGAGCAAAATCAGGTCTCTTTTGGTACTGGTGGTTGGCGCGCGATTATTGGCGAAGGTTTCACGTTGCACAATGTCCGTCGCTTGAGTCAGGCGCTAGCCAACGAGATGACGCGGCGCGGCGAAGAAAAGCGCGGCGTCTTGATCGGTTTTGATCGGCGGTTTCTCTCTGACCGCGCGGCGGAAGCCGCCGCCGAAGTTTTCGCCGGCAATAACATTCCTGCTCTGTTGTTGGTTGAAGATGCGCCGACGCCGCTCATCACTTTTGCGACGGCAACCCAGGGCGCGGCGTATGGTCTCGCGTTCACGGCGAGTCATAACCCGCCCGAATGGAATGGACTCAAAGTTTTTCACAGCGACGGCTCGTTGCTGCTCGACGACGAAACGCGCCAGATCGAGCAGGAGACGAATCGGCTGACACTGGATCAAGTGATCAAAATTGATCTCGCTTTGGCGTTGGAAGCGGGCATTGTCCAACGGCGCGATTTCACGAACGAGTACGTGGATGCTATCGAGGCGCTGATCGATCTTACCGCGATTCGCAACGCCGGGCTCAAAGTCATCGTAGACCCGATGTACGGTGTTGGACAACTTACGCTCGGGACGATCCTGACCGAAGCGCGTTGTCGGGTGACTTTTATTCACGAACGGCACAACCCATTGTTTGGTGGACGCTCACCTGCGCCGAATCTGGAAGCCCTGCGATTGTTGATCACGCACGTGAAGGAAGATCGCTACGATCTCGGCTTGGCGACCGACGGCGACGCGGATCGCATCGCGATTGTAGACGAGCAGGGCGAATATATCACGATCAATGATATTTTACTTTTGCTGTATTGGTATCTGCACGAAGTACGCGGCGCGCGCGGTGGCGTCGTGCGTAACCTCGCAACCACGCATTTGCTCGACCGGCTTGCCGCGCATTACGGCGAACAATGTTACGAAGTACCGGTCGGCTTTAAGCATATTGCCGCCACGATGGTCGCGCACAACGCGCTCCTCGGTGGAGAATCGAGCGGTGGGCTGACGGTCCGGGGACACATCTTGGGCAAGGATGGCATCTTCGCTTCGGCGTTGGTCGTGGAGATGTTGGCGCGCACGGGTAAGCGCATCTCGGAATTGCGCAAGCAAGTTTATGAAATCACCGGGCGACTTTGCTATGTTGAGGAAGGAATCCCATCCACCTCGGAAATGCGCGTGGCGATTCCACGGCGATTGAATCAAGTCCCGCTCGATCATATTGGACCTTATCTGGTGCTCAAGGTCTCTCACATTGACGGCACGAAATTGTACTTGGAAAATGATAACTGGGCTTTACTCCGGTTCTCTGGGACCGAACCCTTACTGCGCCTTTCGACTGAAGCCGACTCACCAGAGAAAGCCAACGCACTGATCGAATGGCTCAAGCAATTCGCGACAGCGCAGTAGAGCAGGGCAGTGGCCGAACAAAGGAGGTGATGAAACCCAACTCCAAACTCGAAATGGTCGACCAACTGACGATCGAAACTAGTACCTGAATCTCAAGGAGGAGAAAGATGAAAAACATCGTTCGTTTGATTTTCGTGATCGCGCTCGTGGCAGTTGTTCTTACTGCGTGCGCGCCAGCGCCAACCCCCGTGCCAACGGCAGCCCCCCCGACTGCCGCGCCGAAGCCGACTGAGGCACCCAAGCCAACCGAGGTGCCCAAGCCCACTGCGGTTCCCCCAACTGCAGTGCCGCCGACCGCTGTCCCGCCGACCGCTACTGTAAAACCTACAGAAGTCGTGCTGGAAAAAGAAATGGTTCTGTACTCCGCCGCCGATCAAGCAATGGTTGATTTCGCGGCTCAAGCGTTCCAGACCAAAACCGGTATCAAGGTCTCGACCGTCCAGGCGGGCTCGGGCGTACTCTTGGCACGCATCAATGCTGAAAAAGTGCGTCCGCTCGGCGATGTGCTGTGGAGCGTGGGACCCGACACCATCGGCGCGATGCCAGACTTGTTCGAGCCGTATAAACTTAAGGAAGCAGACAAACTCCTTCCCGAAGCGCTGGACAAAACTAACCTGATGGCGCCCTGCTCCGGCATTTCCAGCAACACGATCATGTACAACAAGAAACTCGTACCTGCCGCCGACGTGCCGAAAAAGTGGGCAGACTTGCTCGACCCCAAGTGGAAGGGCAAGATTGTGAACGCCGATCCGTCAAAGTCGTCGTCGTCGTATCAATCGCTGGTCACGCGCTTGCTCGCGTTCAAAGACAAGGGCTGGGAATTCGAAGAGAAACTGATCCAGAACTTGGTGATCGTCCCCAGTTCTAGCACGGTCTATCTCCAAGTGGGCACCGGCGAGAACGCGTTGGGGCTGGCGTTTGAGCAAGGCGCGTACATCTACGCCGCCGGCGCTAACGCAACCGCGGGCGTTGTCTATCCAACCGATGGCACCGGCGTCCTCTTCGACGTTGCCGCGCTGATCAAAGGCGCGCAGCATCCGAACGCCGCGAAAGCGTTCCTCGACTTTTCGGTCTCGGCAGAATTCCAAAAGGCGTTGATCGAAAAGTACTATGGTCGCCGCGCCGTGCGCTCCGACGTGCCTCTGCCGCCGGGTGTGCCACTGGCGAAGGACATCAAGACTATCGAGTACGATCTCAAGTGGGCGGCGGACAACCGCGACGCGAATCTGAAAAAGTATCAGGATTTGATGGTCAAGTACAACAAATAGTCGCATAGTCGCGTGGTCAACTAGTCGCGTAGTCGCGTTGCTATCTCGTCGCGTGACTACGCGACTATCAGCCTATGCGACTGACAACGGAGTTGAGATGACCCAGGTCAAAATCGAAAACATCGTCAAACGATTTGGCAACGTCAGCGTGCTTAAAGGCGTCAACCTCGTCATCGAACAGAGCGAGTTTTTTACTTTGCTCGGTCCCAGTGGTTGTGGCAAAACGACCTTGCTGCGCACGATTGCCGGTTTTCTGACCCAGGACAGCGGCGCGATTTATTTCGATGGCGAATGTATTGATGGTATCCCGGCGCACAAACGCAACGCGGGCATGGTGTTTCAGAATTACGCGATCTTTCCGCACCTGAACGTTTTCGATAACATCGCGTATGGATTGAAGAATCGAAAATTTTCGCGGCAAGAAATCGAGCGCAAGGTGCTGGAGGCAGTGCGCTTGGTACGCCTCGAAGGATTGGAACGCCGGATGCCGCGCGAACTTTCGGGCGGACAACAGCAACGCGTCGTCCTCGCGCGCGCGCTCGTGATCGAACCGCGCGTCCTGCTGATGGACGAGCCGCTCTCGAACCTCGACGCGAAATTGCGCGTGGCGATGCGCGGCGATATTCGCGCGCTGCAGCGCAAGGTTGGCATCACGACGATTTACGTGACGCACGATCAGGAAGAGGCGCTCGCGATTTCCGACCGCCTCGCGGTAATGGACGCAGGCGTGGTCCAGCAAATCGGCAGGCCCGCCGAGGTGTACGTTCATCCCGTCAACCAATTCGTCGCCGATTTTGTCGGCGCGACGAATATGCTGAACGCGCGCCTTGTCAAGTACGAATCGGACGCGCGCCGAGGGTGGTTCGATCTGGGATCCGGTTCGCCGTGGCAAGTGCCGCTGGCAACCGCGCCGCGCGGCGATCAATGTGTGCTCGCGGTGCGACCCGAGGTGTTGTCGTTTGCCAGCGCAGCGAGCGATGCGGTGAATCGCGTCAACGGTCAGATTGCCGACGCAACTTATGGCGGCTCGATGATTCGTTATCAAGTGCGTCTCGAAAACGATCAAACGCTCCAGGTTCACGACCACAACTCAGAGCAGTCCGCGATTCGACAATTGGGCGAGCGGGTGCAACTCGTGTGCGATCCTGCGCGCGTCCTCGTGTTCGAAGGAGGCGCGCATGGCAGTTAATGTGATTCCTTTGCGCCGCGCCACCTGGTCGCGGTATTGGCAGAACTTCGGTTTCTGGAACATCGTTACGCTGGGCGCGTTCGCGTTGTTATTGTTTTTCCTCGTTTATCCACTCCTTGCCGTTCTTGGACAAAGTCTGACCTCCAAGACCGGCGACCTGCTCGAAGGGTACCGCAGATTTTTCTCGCAGCCGTACTATTCGAACAGTCTGATGAATAGTTTGCTCGTTTCGATTCCCGCGACGATTGGCTCGCTGTTGATCGGCGTGCCGCTCGCGTACATCGTTACGCGCTATACGATCCCAGGTCGCGCGCTCATCCGCGCGGCGGTCGTCATCACGTTGCTTTCGCCGCCGTTCATCGGCGCGTACGCGTGGGTCGTGATGTTGGGACGCGCGGGTTTGCTGAACCGGTTCCTGGAAAACTTTAACATCCAAGTCCCTTCGATTTATGGTCCCGGCGGTTTGATCTTCGTCTTTACGATCACACACTATCCATTTGTCTTCCTCATCGTCTCCTCCGCGATTCGCTCGATTGATCAATCCATCGAAGATGCCGCGCGCAACCTGGGTTCGGGCGAAGTCAAAACGCTTTTCACCGTCCTCTTGCCGATCTTGCTACCGTCTATCACCGCAGGCGTCCTCCTGTCGTTTATGACGATTGTCGCCGATTTTGGCACGCCGATGATTATTGGCGAGAGTTTCCGCGTCCTGCCGACACACATCTACAGTGAGTTCATCAACGAAATGGGGGGCAATGCGACGATGGCGAGCGCAATGAGTGTCATCCTGATTGCCCTCTGTTTGCTCGCGCTGGCATTGCAGCGGTACTTTGCGTTTAAGACGAGTTACAACGTCCAGTGTGTGCGCCCGCTCGAGACGCGCAAGCTGCAAGGCGCGACCGGCGCCCTGATGATCGCTTTCGCAGGCCTCGTGATCCTTGTATCGCTTCTGCCGATGGTTATCATCTTTTTTTCCTCGTTCTCCATAGGACGCGGCTCACTGCTCACGTCGAACTTTTCGCTGGGAAACTACGAGAGCATCCTCTACAACGTGCCGACGGCGATCACGAACACCTTCTTCCTCGCGACACTCTCGGCGTCCATTGGCATTGTGCTCGCGATGTTCATCGCCTACGTCTTGGTGCGCGGCAAGACGCGATGGCGCGGCTTGCTCGACTCGCTCGTCACGTTGCCGAATGCCATCCCTGGCACCGTGATCGCGGTGGGCTTTATCATCATCTTCAATCAGCCGCCGCTCTTGATCACCGGCACGTGGATGATTCTCGTCGTTTCGTACGTCGTCCGCCGTTTGCCGTACGCGGTGCGCGCGTGCGTCGCGATGTTGCAGCAGATTGACGCGAGCATCGAGGAAGCGTCCGTCAATCTGGGTGTGCCGCCGATGCGCACGTTCGCGCGCGTCGTCGTGCCGCTGATGGCGCCTGCCATTCTCGCAGGCGGGATTATGACGTGGGTCACGACGATCAGCGAATTGAGTTCGACGATTCTGCTGTACTCTGGACCCTACGCGACGATGACGGTCAAAATCTTCAGCAACGTTTTCTCCAACGACTTTGGCAACGCGTCCGCGCTCGCGATGATTCTGATCACCGCGACGTTCGTGCCGCTGTTCTTGATGTATCGTTTCTTGGGGGAGCGCGCGGAGCAGGCGCTCTAACTTGGTCAATGGCAAGACGAATCTTGTTTCTCTGCACCGGCAATTACTATCGGAGTCGGTTTGCAGAAATCCTCTTCAATGTGCTGGCTCACCAAAGTGAATTAGATTGGATCGCCGATTCGCGTGGATTAGCAATCGAACTGGTCCCGCATAATGGCGGCGCGATCTCCCCTTTTACAATCAAGGGCTTGGCAGAGCGCGGTATCGCGCTCGACCATCATCAACGACTGCCGCGCGCGCTGAAAGAAGATGATTTGACTCAGGCACATCGAGTGATTGCGCTGAACCAAGTAGAGCATCACCCTTATTTGGAGCAACAATACCCCGTGTGGGCTAACCGCGTAGAGTACTGGCGAGTGTCCGATCTGGATTGCGCATCCGCTGAGCATGCCTTGTCGGAAATCGAGCGACATGTGCGTGCGCTCATCGGACAATTGGTGATCAAATCGTAAGCAATGGCAATTCAGATGACTGAGCGGATTGGATGGACAAATTCACGCTCGCACGTCTGCTGACTCTGCACTTATCCGTCGTCCAATCCTCAAGATGACAGCAGAGCAAGAATCGTGTAAAATAGCCGCAGATACCTGAGATGGAAGTGAGGTGAATAATGCGAGAAAGAATCCAAGTCAATCCCAACATACATTTTGGCAAGCCCTGTGTTGCTGGCACGCGAATTCCTGTGCAAGATGTACTTGAATTGGTCAGAGAGGGTATTCCATTCAACAAAATCATTCAAGATTATTATCCTGACCTCCAAATTGAAGATGTCCGCGCGTGTATTCAATACGCCATTGAACTCGTGACAGTAGAAGATGTGCATATCGCGCCGGTTGCCGTATGAAATTCCTTCTCGACCAGGACGTTTACGTGTGTACCGCGCGATTTCTCGTTGACTCGGGGCACGATGTTGTGCCTGTCGCAAATCCTCCTCTCGCAGGCGAGTGATTCAGATTTGCTAAAGACCGCCCGCGATCAAGGTCGAATTTTTGTTACGCGGGACAGAGACTTTGGCGGATTGGTTTTCGCCCAAGCCCTGGGATTGGGAG